>Ga0209404_10000396_pt1 | contig 34170 bp, 28 predicted proteins | sample TroAtlMetagenome_2_FD_187447 | JGI IMG/M metagenome (GOLD analysis project Ga0209404, IMG submission 187447) | Marine eukaryotic phytoplankton communities from Atlantic Ocean - Tropical Atlantic ANT8 Metagenome (SPAdes) (version 2) | ecosystem: Environmental > Aquatic > Marine > Oceanic...
GACGATAATCCGAGCGTTTTTAGGGTTTTCTTCCAGGTACTTAGTAAACGCAGCATGGAAAGCTGTCGCGATTGCCGACTCAACTTCCCGGTTACCAAGTTTCGTTTTGGTCTGACCTTCAAATTGAGGGTGCGCTACTCGAGTAGAAAGTACTACCGTTATCCCTTCCCTAACATCATCACCTGATGGCGCTTCTTTGGCATCCTTGATGATTTTCTCTTTGACACCATAGGTATTGAGCACCCGAGTTAACGATTTACGAAAACCTGTTTCATGCGTCCCCCCCTCATGGGTGTGAATATTATTCACATACGAATAAAGGTGCTCGGAATAATCATTCGTGTATTGCAGGGCAATTTCAAAGCCAACAATAGTACCATCGTCGACTTCCTGTTCACCATCCAGATAAAAGATATCCGTATGCAAAACATCACTGGCTCTATTTAGATGCTGCACAAAGTCGATGATTCCATTTTCGTAACAGAATGCATCGGACTGGCCTGTCCTTTCATCACTAACTTCAATCTGAACCCCTTTATTCAAGAAAGCCAGATCCTGGAGGCGTTTGACAAGAATATCATATTGGAATTTGGTAGTTTCAAAAATTTCGCCGTCTGGCTTGAACGTGACTTTCGTCCCGGTCTCTGCGGATTTTTCCCCACGCTTTACATTGCCGACTGCGATACCATATTCGTACTCCTGCCGGTGAACAAAACCGTCCCTATGAACTTCCGCCTTGCACCACTGACTAAGAAAGTTGACAACCGTAACCCCCACTCCATGCAAGCCACCCGAAGTTTGATAGGCTCCTTTATCAAACTTTCCGCCAAACTTAAGAACGGTCATCACGCCTTCTAATGTTGAAACTTCGCGATCAAACTCTTCAGTAAGTCCTTCATGTAGTTCTACCGGAATACCCCGTCCGTCATCCTCAACGGTCACACTACCGTCGGGATTTATGATAACCCCCACTTTTGACGCATGGCTGGCCATCGCTTCATCAATTGAGTTGTCGACTACTTCGTATACCAAATGGTGCAAACCACGGCTAAAGGTGTCGCCGATGTACATGCCCGGTCGCTTACGTACATGATCACGGTCAGATAAGTGCTGTAAGTTATCAGCACTATATTCGCCGGCCGCACCGTTCTCTACTTGTTCGTCACTCATATAAATTCTTTTCTACCTCAAACCACCACTCTGAAGGGGGTCCTAAAAATCCACGACTCGTAGCTTAAGGTCTTTTATCTTCTGGCCATCCAACTTCCCATTTAGGTGCTGAAGAACCATTTGTTTTTGAAATGTAAGTTCCTGCATTACTGCAGAGTTTTTGCAAATGACATCCAACACTCCGCGTCGAACATTACCTGCTTTTGTTGCTGAAGCCAGAGGCCCCGCCACTTCCCCCCAAATCTCATCCAATGCATTGGCCGATTTCACTCGGGAATAACCGGTTTTTGACATCAGACGACTAAGGATGCTATCGATACGTGGCGTAGAGGGAGTAAACCTCTGCCGCTTTCGCAAATCGTTAAACCGCTGTTCTTCGGGGGTTAAATCGTTAGTCAATACTTCCTACCTGTCCCGCGCCAAAGGCATGATTACGTAAGAATAGCCATCGTCCGTTGACAACAGTACTGCCGCCTGATTGCTTTCCAAATCAAACGTAAAACTTGCTTCCGAATCTAACACTTTAAGAAAATGTTCGACATAGCGATGGTCCAGACTCACGCCTACCTCTTTGCCCGTATAGGCAATGGGCATCTCGGTATGGCTTTGCCCCCTCTCAGCCGCTGTCGCGTCCATAGCGAGCGTTCCATCGTTAAAGGTAAAGGTTATACCACGACTCTCATCATTGGCCACAATCGAAGCCTGACGCAAACGTCCGTAGACCGTCCCGGCGGTGAGTTCGATCTTTGAACTTTCTGTCCGGGAAGGAAATACGTCTTTCCACTTTGGAAAGCGACCTTCTACCAGACGAGAAGTAAGCGATACCGTTTCCGTTTTAAATGCCAACTGGTTATCACTCGGAATAATTTGAACCACGCTTTCCGGATTTCCCAAAGCTCTGGCAATAAGATTCATTGACCGGGTAGGGACAATAGTACTCGATTCCCCCAGGCGAACATCACCAGTAATTTCAACGGGCCCCTGCATTTTAGCTAATCGCCGTCCATCGGTCCCGACGGCAATCAGATTATTGCCATCTGTTTCAAGAAGAATCCCCCCTAAAGCATAACGACTGCTTTCATTGTCTGTGGCAAAAATTGTACGCTTTACAAGTTCGCTAAAAAGACGCGCCGCAACCTGAATACTATTGCTACCCTCGACACTCTGGACATCGGGAAACTCATCCGCATTCTGTGAAGGCAAGCTATAATTACTTGACCCGCCAGTTACTTTAATCTCAGCTCCCTCCACGACAACGGTCAGTTGATCGTCGCTACTTTCCCGTAGAATATTCCCAAATAGATCCACCGGTAAAACGATATTACCGGGGACTTCGATTGAAACCCCTTCCACGGCAACCCTAATACCCACCTCGGTATCGGTAGCCATTAGAACGGCATCGTTTTCCGTGCCAATCATTTTGACACACTGCAAAATAGGCTTTGGGCTGCGGGAGGGTGCCACCGATGCAGCAGGCTGGAATGCTGTCAGCATCTTCTCACGGTCAAAAGTGAATTTCATATCTGATCCTTCGTTCAGAGTTACGATGTGTATCTATATATTATTTTTTTAAATACAGTCGTATTAAAAATGAGGTTGTTATAGCTGTCTATAAAACGGCAATAAACACTAAAAACACTATTATTTATGCCTTAAATGGGGGTTTCCCGATGTGTAAAACGCGTCCACTTGATGTAAATTCAACGTCCACATGAGTCATTTATTTTGTGTTCACGTCGATTGAATTTGTGACCACCAGAGGCGATCTAAAACACTCGACGTCGACAGAGGTTGAACCGACGGGTTTTCCACTAGGGTCCATATTGAATATTGATGTTCAGTTAAATTTCCGCCTCTAAGTTATATTTTCGAGCCAAGGCATCTTTAATCTCAACGATAGCCTGGCTAATCGAGGCATCTGTTTTGAGAAGGGAAGCCGTTTTCTTAAATGCGTGTATTGCTGTGCTGTGATCACGCCTTCCAAAGTAATGTCCGATGTCACCAAAGCTGGAGGCAGTAAATTGACGGCATAAATAAATGGCAATTCCGCGAGCACGAACAACATACCGCCTACGAGACGAACTCTTTATTTCATTGAGCCGAATATTTAAATGCTTGCCAACAGCAGTGGCGATGGCTTTAATGTCCGGCCGGGCTACAGTTTTTTGCCGGTGAAGCAGTTTTTCTATGTCAGACTCTGAAATGTCCAACGCGGTCAATTCTGCCTCGCTCCGCAACCGTATGAGCGTCTGGCGAATCTTCGGAACCGTGTCTATGTGGTCGCCAATAGGGCTAATGGGTTTAATTAGAGATTCCCGAGCCGGAGGGTCCAACTCTACACCATGTTGCTCGGCGAGTTGATCGACGATTACTTCACGAGCAGAATGCCCTGGGGGCTTAAGTTCAATTTGTAATCCACCCATTAACCGGCTGCACAGTCGTTCGTCAATCCCCGACAAGCGTGTGGGCAACTCGGGAAGACAAACAACCATCATGCGGTCATTAGCCTGATAAAAATCTATCAGATTGCACAGCATTTGCTGAGCAGAAGTGCGGGTTTTCAAGACCTGCAGGTCATCGATAACCAAAAGGCTGACACCGAGAAACTTTTTGTGGAAGTCGTTGATTGAGTGGGTATAGACCGCTCGGGCATGCATTCTGGCGAAATCGGCGCCGGTAGTGTGCAAGGTTTTCTGCTCTGGGTATCGTTGGAACCATTGAGCGATGAGCGTATGGCTCAGCACGGTCTTTCCTGTCCCTGAAGCTCCATAAAAAACAAGCGGGCTGGCAATCGACTGCTGAGCCAACACACACTCGAGCGCCTGACGGACGGGTGTGTTTTCCCGGCCAAAAATGAATTGCTGTAAGGAATTCTCAGGGACGGTGCGGGCACTATTTCCAAACAGTTCCATCTGCTCTTCGGCAGTGGGCTCAAGACGCTTAATCGGGATAGCGAATATGCCGTTGGACACGAATGGTACCGTTTACGATAAAATAGGTTTTTGCCCTAAAAAAAGGCATTTAAGGCCTTTTCTGAGCGAAGAAAAGAGGAGCAAAAACCGCCCAAGCAACGGCATTTAACTGTGAATATATTATAGGGTTTCTTGGGAGAGAATACGAGCAGTTCAGACCAGTTAATTCTGCTAAAAGCAGCAGAGTTTATAGTACCGAGACGACCGCACAAATTTGCTTGATAGCATTCTCAACCTCAGCATCCGAATTAAAGATCCCCAAGCTGAACCGGAGGGCCCCTTCGACGATTTCCTCATCTAACCCCATCGCTACCAGAGTTGGAGAAGGTTCACTAGAACCGGACGCACAAGCAGAGCCTGTGCTACAGCAAATACCGGCAATATCTAGAGCCATCAAAACGGCCTGTCTGTCACATCCTTGAAAAGCAATATTAGATGTATGCGGGAGGCGTGGGGCATCGCCACCAATAAGAATCGCACAATCAAGCTGTTCTAGCACGCCAGACTCTAGTTTTGTGCGCATGCCTAGAAGCCGTTCCCGGTGCTCGGCTTTTTTTTCGAGATAGATTTCAACCGCCTTGGCAAAACCTACAGCAAGTGCGATAGATTCGGTGCCGGGCCGTATAGCAGACTGCTGAAAACCACCATGGAGAATAGGTCGGGGAGCCATCCCGTGTTTTGTGATTAAGGCGCCTACCCCTCGTGGCCCATGGACTTTGTGTGCAGAGATGGCCATCGAGGTAGCGCCCAGGTTTTGGAAATGGACATCCGTTTTTCCAATTGCCTGGACAGCATCCACATGTACAGGGACACCCATCGGTTCGCAGATCTCAATAATGGCCTCTATAGGCTGAAGAACCCCGGTTTCATTGTTTGCTAACATGGTAGCAACTAAGAAAGTGTCATTATTGACAAGCGTTTTCAAGTGGGTGCAATCAATCTGGCCATTGGAAAGCGTGTTTACGGTTTGTACGTCAACGTCTAGCGAGGTCAGCCAGGCTGCTGCCGTTGAAATGCTGGGATGCTCAATACCCGAGATTACCAGTCGACGCCTCCGCTTAGCCTCTTGTTGATACCCCAGAAGTGCCAGATTATTAGCCTCGGTGCCACCACTGGTGAAGAAAAGATGATCGGCATGGATGTCAGCCTGATGGAGGCCGAGCAGGCTTCCAAGCTTTTCCCGGGCACTCTCCAGTGTTCGACGAGCTTCTCGGCCCATCTGGTGCTGGCTCTCTGGGTTTACAAAACCATGCAAATAACAATCCAGCATTGCCTGTGCAACGTCTGGATGAATGGCAGTTGTGGCATTGTTATCGAGATACGTGGAGCTCATAACGTCTATTTTAGTAGGGTGATTAGACCTGTCTAAGGGGTGATTAGAGGTTATTTGTTGAAACGTAACAACAAAAACCAGCCTATCTTTTAAAACGAGAAAGGCAGTATTATTGGTTAGCGAAAGAATCTAGATGACAGTAAAACGCACCCTCAGGATTGGCCCATCAAAACTCCTGCTTCGAAGGAGAAATATGTGGTTGCGCCAAGCGTCAGCCTCCACACCAATTGATAGCCCGACGCAAGATGACGCAGCATGTCAGTCACGTGTAGAAGGCATATTGTTTCTTGCAAAAGAACCGCTGCCGAGCCGAAAAATAGCATTGTTGGCAGACATAAAAGATGGCCGGGAAGTCCGGAGAATCATAGGGAGCTTAAACAAGCAATACGATACTCGTGGCCAGTCGTTTCGTATTGAGCAAATCGCTGGTGGATATCGCTATCTGACAAAGCAGGCCTACTCATCCTGGATCCGTAGGCTCGAAGCATCGCCAGCGTTAGTTCGTTTTAGCCGTCCGGCAATCGAAACCCTTTCAGTCATCGCGTATCAACAACCAGTGATGAGGGCCGAAGTAGAAGCGGTTCGAGGAGTAGGCTGCGGGGAGGTGATTCGGCAGTTGATGGATCGTGGATTTGTAAGAATTAGCGGTCGCAGTGAAGATCTTGGCAGGCCATTTTTGTATTCAACATCCAAAGGTTTTCTAGAAATATTCGGGCTGAACACTTTGGAGGAGTTGCCAGAAATAGATTTTCCGACATTGGTCACAGCCCAGGAGGATGATCCAACGGAACAAAAACCTGAAAATCCAGGCGATCCGTTATGTGAGCCTGATGAAGAGGTCATTTTGGAGCCAGAAAACGATCAGGCTGCCTAATTAGTCTTTCAGCTGGAATAGTTTTTTTAAGGCGTCGAGCAATCCAGAGCCTTCTTCCGAACTTACTTCTTCTCGCAGAGATTCTAGCGGCGGGTGTAAAAGTTTGTTAACAACCCTGCCAAGTGTAATGTCGATTTCTTTCTGTATTTTTGGGTCGTTAGCAGCATCTCCAAGTTTATTAATCAGTCTCTCTAACTCAGCGCTTTTAATTTCATTGGCTTGTTGTTTAAGTCGTCCAATCCAGGGGCCAGTCACTCGTCGATAAAGATCAGACATAAACCGACTAGTTTCCTCCTCGATAATTTGTTCCGCTTTTGGCCACTCGCGTTTTCGTGCTTTTCGGTTGCGATCGCAGACAGCCTGAAGGTCGTCAATGGAGTAGAGGTAGACTCCCAGGAATTCGCTCAAAGCAGGGTCAATATCGCGAGGTACGGCCAAATCGAGAATAAACAAAGGCTTTTGGTATCTCAGTTCTGAAATTGGCGCAAAGGCCTCAGCAGTGATGATAGGATCGGTGGCGCCCGTTGCGCTGACGATTAAGTCGGCTTCAACAAGCAAGTCATTCAGTTGATCCCAAGCAACAGCAATTCCGGTAGTGCGGGTAGCGAGATCGAGTGCTCGTTGATGATTGCGGTTGATAATTCGGACATTCTGTGCGTTTTTGTCGATTAGGTATTGGAGTGTTTCTTCACCCATCTCACCAGCTCCGATAACCAAAATCAACTTGTCATCGAAGCGTTCGAAGAATTGACTGGCATAATCAGCCACGGCAACGGATGGTATGCTGACACGTTTACGATGGATGTTGGTTTCCGTTTGAACTCTTTTTGCAACGCGCATGGCGGCTTGAAAGGATGAGTGAGTTAACGGGCCAGTGTTTTCTCCTTGATTCGCTATATCATAGGCTTGTTTAACCTGGGATAAAATTTGCGCCTCTCCGATTACCATGCTGTCCAGACTGGCGGCTGTAGTGAACAAGTGCCTGATAGCATCTTCACCTTCAAGCGGTTGTAGTTCGGTAGCAATTTCTTCCGGGGCTAACCCGTGGTAACTAGCTACAAAGTTGATTAGCTGTTGAACGCTAGGACAGTTTTCTTCCTCCTCTGCGGCAGTATAGATTTCCACCCGGTTACATGTGGACAGCAACACAGCTTCGGATTGAGGGAATGCCGTTCGCATTTTGGCCAGAGCTTCAACAACTTGGTTGGGCTGGAAGGCTAGTTTTTCTCGAAATGCGACGTCGGTGTGGTGGTGGCTACACCCAATCATTTGCAATTTCATTTTAAGGACTCCCAGAGTTGAGAGACCTGGTCGTTTTGGGCTGCATGTTCCGCCATGAGCGCGAAGCCCAGCACCATCACCAAAAAGACAAAGCTGGCAAGCGTTAGGTATGCAATTTTTTGTCCTTGCCGCGCCGGCTTATATAACGCTTCAAAAATAGTGACACCGAAAAGCCACAAAAGCAGCGCTCCTGATGAGACAATAACACTGTTTGTCCACGGGATGCCCGCGCTGTTTTCAGAATTTTGTAAGACATTCATGATAGCACCAGAGACAAGTCCGGCAGCAATCAATCCAGTGGCATAAAATAGAGATAACCGATTGCATTGTTCTAACCATTCGAGGCTAGGTAACCGAAACCCAACGCGAGGCGGCATTTTCTTTTTCAGCCTGAAAGCATGTACCAAATACATGACGCCGGCCACAAACGCTATGATCATAGCCGACGTGCCAAGTAACAATGAAACACCATGAGTAATAGCCCAAACATTGGTTGCTTCGGAAGGGGTGAAGGCATCTCGGTTTTTGATAAGCATCGCGATCAGGATTAGAAGCAGGACGAGCGGCAAGAAGAAAATCCCGACCGAGTTTTCGTTTTTCTTAATTGCAATGATGGCGTATGTGATAGCGACTGCTAAGGATACCATCAGGCACCAGTCATACCAACTTGCCATCGGGGTGCCACCACTAAAGTCTTTTTGGAATTTGAGCCAGAGGTAAATGGCATGAGCAAAAATCCCGGCAATGGTAATACCGATAATGATTAAAAACCGAATCGGTGCACGAAAAAAGAGACGCGAGATTTCTAAAATCATCGCGATCGCATAGCTAAACGCAAAGCAGGACAAAGAGATTTTCGCCATCCAGCTACCGTCTGTGGTATCCATATCGACACTGCACCAAAAGTTTTAAAAAGGGTGGTTTTAAGTATGCCCTTATTGAAATCACAGGGGGGAATCGATCCTGCTATAGCTAATTTTATCCACTAATGTACGACGTAGTGAAGTAGGTAAATAGTTAGCCGGACTTAAAGAACTCGAACAGGGCCAATGGGGCTGTATAGTCGTTACAACTGACAATATTAGCTACCCAGAGTAGTGATGCAGCCCCACGAAAGCTAAGGAAATACCGACATCCCCGCCTTACGAACCCTCGTCATTGTCGAGACCTAGCTCTTTGATCTTTTTATGCAGTGTATTTCGATTAATTCCCAGCGTCGCCGCTGCTTTTGTTTGAGTGCCGCCGCAGGCGATTAAAACCTGATGAATCAACTCCCTTTCCAGGCCCTCGACTAACTTGGTGTGTAGATTACCATCAGCTAGACCCAGGTCTCGTAGGCCTTGTTTAACTAAAATTGCATGGAGGTCTTTTAGTTCAAGAGGCTGGTTGGTTCGTGGTTGTATCGGTTGAACTTCGCTACCTAGAACGGAAGGCGGAAGGAGTGCCATTGTAAATTCATCGCCGGCGGCCATAACTACGGCCCTCTCTACATAGTTTTGCAACTCGCGCACATTGCCTGGCCAGTGATATTGTTGTAGGGCATCAAAAACATCTGGAGAGATATGGACAACATAGCGGTCATATGCCTCGTTGTAGTGATTCAAAAAGAAGGTCACAAGTTCAGGGATGTCTTCTCGTCGTTCTCTAAGTGGAGGAATTTTGATGGGGACTACATTCAGGCGCCAGTAGACATCTTCGCGGAACCGTCCTTCATTCACTTCGTCCCTTAGGTCTCGGTTACTGGCGGCGATTACGCGAGTGTCGATGCTGATAGTTTGGGTGTCACCGACACGCTCAAACTCGCGTTCCTGTAAAACGCGCAATAACTTTACTTGAAGTTGTAGCGTGGTCGAGTTGATTTCATCAAGAAAGATGGTGCCAGAGTGGGCAGCTTCAAACCGCCCTGTTCGATTGCTTACCGCTCCCGTAAATGAACCCTTAACGTGCCCAAACAATTCACTTTCAAGCAGGTTTTCACTCAGTGCTCCGCAATTGACTTTTACAAACGGACCTTGCTGACGATTGCTAATGTGGTGAATAGCATTGGCAATTAGTTCTTTGCCGGTCCCCGTTTCGCCAAGCAGGAGAACTGAGGCGTCACTTTTGGCAACCTGCTGGGTCAGCCGGTAAACCTTTTGCATAGCGCTACTGGTACCAATGATACCGTCGATCGAGAACGATTCGGGGGAGGTATCGGCAGACGTCCGGTCATTAAAACCGGAAGACGTGTCAGATGATCCAAATGGCTCGGGTGTAGCCATGACTTTTAACAATACTTCCAGGACAAAAGATTAATTGGCCGGTCCCAAATGACTTAGCCCCGCCTGTTAACTTGATTGTAACAATATCTAAAAAGAGAGGTATTGTGTAATGCTAGTTATTCCCCGGAAGAGTCCGCTGGATTTTCCCGGGCTTCGAGGGAGTCCAACAGCCCACCAAGAATATCCAGTTCGTCCTGTGCTCCAACAATACTTTTGTTGTAAAGGTCATACTGCTGAGTGATTTCGTCCCGGGTCAACAGTATTCGATAGCTGCTAACATGTTGGCTAAAGGCTTCTGCGGCCAATTTACGGTTCTCTAAAACCTCGGTGTTCTGGCTTGCTATGGTAAGCAAAGCTTTTTGAGCCTCGGGGGTTGGAAGATGCTTTAAAACCTCTGTGGCTGGTGCACATAGCCGGGGAAAGAATAACGCACCTACCATCGGTTCTTGATGGCGGATGGGGTTGTAAAATCCATAGACGGGCTTGTCAGCTAAAATTTTTGCAAACCAATCCAGACAAGTACGCGCCTGTTCAACGCGTTCCTCCACGGAAATGGACTGATAGGTAGCAGTTTGGCGTAATACCTTAGTTTGGAACAGCATTTGATCAGCGGTGCTTGGCTCGAACAGGGCAAAGGTAAGTGGGTCTACATCCGCCAGGCGTTGAGCCCGAGAGCGCTCCCGACGGCCCTCTACCGAAGGTAACGGCTTCTCATCAGAACGAAGTTGTTCTTCGAGTGTGCCAAGGCGGTGTTTAATGCTGCGGAGTTTATAGGCTGGATTAGTAGCGATTTCAGCTCGATGCAAAACAGGGTTTTTGAAAAAACCGTCTTCATCTTTGCCTGTAACACTATTTTGGACAACTCGGGCAAATTCGATATCTAAATTAGGAATGTTGTCGATGATGATTCCAATAGGAATGTCTGCCGTACGAGGGTCGTTACGAAGCTTGTAGACTGTGTCATTCAATCCGGGATTCTGAATGGCTTCGCTTAAGATAATAAATTCATAGTCCGGGTTTTTTTGTGCAAGCTTAATGAGATTGTCGCCTGAGATTGCCCGGTCCCCACTCACACCTATCTGAGATAGCAGGCCGGCCCATTTTAAACCGCGGTCAGGTTTTATATCTGCCGCCACCGCTTTACGAATCCCGCCTGTCTGGACGAAGTATGCGGCAGCCGTCGTGACATAACTGCTACCCGGAAAAGGCCGTTTTGGATCCATTTTGAAAATGGCATTGGCGATAGCGAATCGAACTCGGCGACTTGGATTATTCAAAGCCTCAATCAACCGAGTTGCCTTACCCGTCGTTGAGTACAATAGTGATTCATCACCAATGTCGCCAAGGACTTCGGCTGCTCCAACAGCTGCTGGGTAGTGCTGCGTTTCCAGGCAATGCTCTAAAAGAGAAAGCACATATTCAGGAGATTCTTGGCTTACCAAAGCTTTGGTTCCATCCGCAAGTGGTTGGTTTACGCCATTTAAAACCTTGCTGGATTGCAGTACGCTGCGAAGGAAAAGTTGTTTGTATTCGGGGTTTTCCAAGTCCAGACGGTAGAGATCACGAGAAGCGAGCGTTGCGTAGGCGAGGCTAATAATGCGGGCGTCTCGCCGCTCAGGTATCACTGTCTTTTGGTCAGCATCGTACGCCCACAAGATTAATCGGCCTTCGCGATCCTGAGGGAGCATTAAATCGCCCTTCAGGTATCTTCCGAACTGTTGTTTGAGATATTGTGCAGCTTCAGCCTTAGTGGGTAACACGCCAACAATCTCAGTAATCGCCTGTCGCGCGGCAGTACCGACGGGAGAGTCGGCAGGTTCAATGATCGTGAATGTTACAATGCGGTCCGCAATTCGAATTGCCCTCAATTTTCCCAAGACAGTAATGATGCGGGCTTTGTGTTGCTCATCTTCCACACCCAGGAATCCAATCGTTGGCTCCACAGCTATATTGCCCATCCCAGCCAAAGCTATTTTGATGTTGTCGTAATAGTCTTTCCGGGCTGGATCTCCTAAAGCGTTCCCCAGAGCCACCGCAGCGTTGACATCACAGGTGCGCAGTTCAGTGGCTGCCCTGCGTCTAACGAATTCATCTTCATCGCCAAGCTCGTTAATTAGTTTAGCGATACGTGTGTCGTCACGGAGGTATGCGATTGCTCCATCGCGAATCGTCTTAACAAAAACCCCACCCTCCGGTTGGAGCCTTTTGTGGATCGCAATTTCATAAAGGAATCCTGAGTTAAGAGATCGCTGGATATCCGAGCATTCCTCTGGCGAAGGCATTAATGTCTGGAAGGACTCAATAAACCTACGGGCGACATCGGTTCGACCTAATTGCACACATAGTCGAATCGCATTGGCTAGCTCGATTGGCGTATTGGGATCTTCAACCAGTAACTGCCGGATAATAATATTATTTTCCCCGTTAAGTGGGTTGTTGGCATTTAGTGGTGGTTGGCCGGGCGCAGTAACTCCCGGTTGAGCAGCTGGCGGAGCGCCAAAGGGGTTATTTTGCGCCAAAAGATTTATAGGAAAAATTCCAGAAATAATTGCTAAGACAAGCAAACGGACCCCGAGAATATGGCGTTGGGAACTTCCTTGGCGCCTTTTTAACTCGTTAAACATAACCTAAACCACCCAAAGTTCTTATTTTGACGCTGATTGACATGCAGCGCCACTAAAGTAACGTAAACGACTGAAAATAAAGGAGTTACAGGCGGCGTAGGCTACATCTCTAAGCGTATTTTCCACGCAGAAATCTGAGCTTTAACCTGTTCAGGAGCGGTTGAACCATAGCTTTTAAAGGCTGCAATGGCATTCTTCACACCTAGGACTCCATATATCTTTTCGTCCAAATCGGGCGAAAGCTTTTGGAACTCCTCCAAAGGAAGTTCGGCGAGTGAAGTGTTGCGTTCGGTAGCTAGTGCAACAAGTGACCCTATCATATGATGAGCTGTCCGCTGGGGGATACCTTGCAGGATGAGATATTCCATCATCGTCGTGGCATCAAGGAACCCCTGTTCCAGACGTTCGTTAATACTCTCGGCTTTTATTGTCGCCCCCTCGACAAGAGGGGCGGCAATGTCTAGGCATGCCTCTACGGTGTCAAAAGCGTCAAACAGAGCAGGCTTGTCTTCTTGAAGGTCACGGTTGTAGGCCAGCGGCAGTCCTTTCACAAGGATTAGCAAAGTTTGCAGGCTTCCGATTGCTCGGCCTGTTTTCCCACGGATTAACTCCAGAATGTCGGGGTTTATTTTTTGTGGCATGATCGATGAGCCGGTGCAGAACTCGTGTGGTAAATCGATGAAATCAAATTCCATGGTTTTCCAAAGGATCCATTCTTCTGCCCAGCTGCTGAGGTGTGTAGCGATCATGCTTAGAGCAAAGGCGGATTCGAGTACGAAGTCCCGATCGCTGGAAACGTCGAGGCTATTCGCAGCTACGCGATCAAAGCCAAGCCGTTGAGCGGTATCTTGCCGATCTATTGGAATGGACGTACCGGCCAGCGCCGCCACACCCAGGCTGGATTCATTTAATCGTTTCCGGCAGTCCGCAACGCGTTCCCGGTCTCGTTGGAGCTTTTCACAATAGGCCAGCCAGTAATGGGGAGCCAAAACAGGTTGGGCTCTTTGCATATGAGTATAAGCAGGGATGATTGTGTCAGCATCCTGATCACACCTTCCGACAAATGCACGCTGCAGTTGCAGTAAAAGCATATCGACTCGATCGAGAGCATCACGGACCCAAAGTCGAAAATCGGTACTTACTTGATCATTGCGACTACGGCCGGTGTGTAGTTTTCTTCCGACATCACCCAGTTTATCGATCAACATCTTTTCGATGTGCATATGGATGTCTTCTAGTGAGACGGAGGTCGTGAAGTTACCTGCTTCAATATCAGCCTTAATTTCCAAAAGGGTTTTTTCGATAGCTTCTCGTTCGTTGGCCGCTAAGATACCGATTTTCTCGAGCATTTGAGCGTGAGCAATAGAGCCCTGAATATCGTGCGCATACAGGCGAGCGTCAAAACTGATGCTTTCAGTAAAAAGCTCAACTCGACTATCGGTTTCTTTGGCGAAAACGCCGGATCGGGAAGGACTGGCCACGGTTAAACCCTGCTTTTGGCAAGAGAAACAAACGTCTGGTACTCGGAAGAGTTTATGCTAGATGCGAGTATATGGACTGTCAACGAGCAAGGAAGGGCGTGCTGAGATGAGGCAAAGCGAGAATAGGAGCATCGAAGTTATAAATTTAACCCCCGGCGACTTGCGAAAAGGGTAGTCGGCGGGATAAAATCAGGAAATTTTGTGCGCCAAACGGACTCTAAGGTGTTTAGCAACGCCTCCATTTGGAACAAGTTGGAGTGAAACGATATGTCGCACGGAATAAAGACTCAGTTTTGACGATAACCTAAGACCCAGAAAGTAGTAGCTCGTGCCACGCCGCGACGATATCAAAAAGATCTTACTTATTGGTTCTGGCCCAATTGTAATCGGCCAGGCATGCGAATTTGACTATTCAGGAACTCAGGCTTGTAAAGCGCTTCGGGAAGAAGGGTATGAAGTTGTATTGGTTAACTCTAATCCAGCGACCATCATGACAGACCCGGCTTCTGCGGACCGAACTTATATTGAGCCACTTACTTGGCAGATGGTAGAGAAGGTCATTGCAAAGGAACGGCCAGACGCAATGCTACCAACGCTTGGTGGCCAGACCGGTTTAAACGTAGCGATGGACTTAGACCGTCATGGCGTGCTGGAAAAATATGGTGTGGAAATGATTGCGGCCAATGCCGCTGTCATTGCTAAAGCTGAGGAACGCGATCAATTCAAAATTGCGATGGAGAAGATCGGGCTCGATGTCTGTAAGGGGCAAACGGTGCACACGATCGAAGAGGCACGTAACTTTTTGGGTGAGATTGGATTGCCGGCTGTCATTCGCCCGTCCTTCACCATGGGCGGAGCCGGCTCAGCCATAGCGTACAATCGTGAAGAATTCGATTCACTGGTTCGTAATGGTCTCGACCAGTCTCCTGTGACGGAGGTCCTTGTAGAAGCGTCCATCATTGGATGGAAAGAGTATGAAATGGAAGTGATGCGTGACCACAGTGACAACGTGGTTATCATCTGTGCCATCGAAAATTTTGACCCTATGGGAATTCACACAGGCGACTCAATTACCGTCGCTCCTGCTCAGACGCTCACCGACAAAGAATATCAACGAATGCGGGACGCTTCGTTAGCGGTAATCCGAGAAATCGGTGTTGAAACGGGCGGTTCCAATATTCAGTTTGCGATTAATCCAGATGACGGTCAAATGATCGTTATCGAAATGAATCCACGAGTAAGTCGTTCTAGTGCCCTTGCCAGCAAAGCCACTGGATTCCCGATAGCCAAAATCGCTGCTAAACTTGCTGTCGGTTATAGTCTCAATGAACTCAAAAACGATATTACTCGTGAAACACTTGCTTGCTTTGAACCGACCATTGACTACGTGGTTACCAAGATTCCACGTTTTGCATTCGAAAAATTCCCTGAAGCAGACCACACGCTGACGACTCAAATGAAGAGCGTAGGCGAAACCATGGCAATCGGACGGACCTTTAAAGAGTCGTTCCAGAAAGCGCTGCGAGGCCTTGAAGTTGGCAGCTTTGGATTTGGCTGTGATGGCAAAGACTTATGGGGTACTGATGAGCAACCTACCGACGAAGAGATTCGTGCAAAGTTAAGCATTCCTAACTCCGAACGAGTCTGGTTCCTTCGTTACGCGATTAAATCCGGCTATAGTCCAAAACAACTTCATGAGATCACGAATATCGATCCCTGGTTTTTGGATCAGCTTTATGAGTTGGTGGAAATCGAAAATACGATATCAGCATGCGGCAGTATGGATAATATTGGCCAACCATTACTTAAACGAATCAAACAAAATGGTTTCTCAGATCGACAGTTGGCGACGTTACTTAACAGTAGTGAGATCGTTGTTCGCCAATGGCGAAAAGACCTTGGCATTGAACCAGTATTTAAATCTGTAGATACGTGTGCAGCAGAGTTTGAAGCTTATACACCTTACTACTACTCGACCTATGAAGACGAGAATGAAGCGCCGGAAAAACCGGAAGGCAAAAAGCGAATTATGATCCTCGGCGGCGGCCCAAATCGCATCGGTCAAGGGATCGAATTCGACTATTGCTGCTGTCACGCAAGTTTTGCTTTGCGTGAAATGGGGATCGAGTCGATCATGGTCAACTCCAACCCGGAGACAGTCAGTACAGACTATGACACGAGTGACTTACTATTCTTCGAACCACTTACTATTGAAGATGTTCTTAATATTTGTGATCGAGTACAACCGGACGGCGTGATTGTACAGTTTGGCGGTCAAACACCGCTTAATTTAGCACGAGGGTTGCAAAATGCAGGCATTCCAATTATTGGAACTTCGGTAGACACGATTGAAGCCGCGGAAGACCGTGAAAAGTTCCAACAAATACTAAACAAGCTAGAACTGCATCAACCACCCAACGGGATTGCCCGTAACATGGAAGAAGCTCGTCTGGAAGTTGCTGAAATAGGCTATCCAGTCCTTGTTCGCCCGAGTTTTGTGCTAGGCGGACGAGCCATGGAAATTTGTTATGACAAGGCACAATTCGAGCGGTTTGTAGCCGAGGCGTTTGTTGTGGCGCAGGGTCAACCAGTGCTGATTGACAAGTTCCTGGAAGATGCGACGGAAGTGGATGTGGACGCGATCTGCGATCGTTCCAAGGTCGTTGTCGCAGGTATTATGGAGCATATCGAAGAAGCGGGAGTCCACTCGGGCGACTCAGCTTGTGCTATTCCTCCCTATAGCTTGTCGGGCCCTGTCGTCGATGAAATCCGACAGGCAACGGAGGCGTTAGCTATGGAGTTGCAGGTTTGTGGCTTAATGAATATTCAGTTCGCTGTTAAGAAGGAAGACGGCGAACATAAGATTTATGTTCTGGAAGTTAATCCCCGGGCCAGCCGGACCGTCCCATTCGTCGCAAAAGCGACAGGATTCCCGGTCGCCAAGATTGCAACTCAGGTCATGACAGGTAAAACCTTAGAGGAGCTTGGAATCGACGCCGCTCCAGTACCGGGCCATGTGTCTGTTAAAGAAAGTGTCTTTCCGTTCCGTAAATTTGCCGGGGTTGATATTATCCTGGGCCCGGAAATGCGTTCGACTGGAGAAGTCATGGGATCGAGCGAACGATTTTCGATTGCTTTTGCCAAGAGTCAGCTTGGCGCAGGAATTATTCTCCCCAAAGAAGGCAATATCTTTCTTAGTGTGACTCAACGTCATAAAGAGATTATCAAAGACCTTGCTCTGCGATTGCACGAAATGGGTTATTCTCTAATGGCTACGGAAGGCACGGCCGCTAGTATTGAAGAAGTGGGGATCCCTGTCCAACGAGTGAAAAAGATTGCTGAGGGCCATCCTAACCTGATCGATCATCTTATCGATGGTGAAGTCGCATTGGCGATGAACACCCCGAATGGTAAAGGGGCTCGCACGGATGAAGGCAAAATTCGTGCAGCGGCCGTTCAATATGGTGTTCCATGTATTACGACGATTCAGGCTGCCGAGGCCGCGGTTAAAGCGATGGAAGCACTTTGTGTGGAAGAAATGAACGTGGTGGCGTTACAGGATCGCTGCTAACATGGCCGAGCAAAAATCCGGAATGGAAGCGCATGAAAAACCCCGGCTTGGTGCGTCACCTTACCGGGGATTTTTTATTTAGCTAAAAATGGCAGTCACGGGATCTGCTTTGACGAGTTCACGTGGCTGATTCAGATGGTTGTATACAATCGAATTAGGATTGATACCAACGCTGTGATACATCGTAGCCAGCATTTCGGCTGGGTGAACGGGATCTTGTAACGGGGCCGAGCCGGTTTTATCTGATTCACCATAGACAAATCCACGTTTTACACCGGCACCTGCAGCGATTGCTGTGTAACAGTATGGCCAGTGGTCGCGGCCGTCATCACTGTTGCCATTACCAGAAGTACTTACACCGCGTTGTGGACTTCGGCCAAACTCACCGATGGCAACAACAAGGGTGTCGTCGAGCATACCACGCTCGTCCAGGTCGCCAATCAGACCACTCAAACCAGCGTCCAACATAGGACCGGACTCATTTTTCATACGTCCTGAGAGGCCTACGTGTACGTCGAAGGAGTGACGATCGGAGTTGGCAACTTTAGGCCAGATAACTTCAACAACACGAGTACCTGCTTCAACAAGTCGTCGAGCGAGCAAGCAGCTTTGCCCGAACGTTGTTCGACCGTACCGGTCACGAGTAGCTTCCGATTCTTTGGTCAGATCGAAGGCATTCCGAGCTCGGCCGGAACTGATCAGGTTCATGGCTGAATCATAATATTCGTTCAGGCCATAGTCTTTCGTTGCTTTATCGATTTGAGGCATGCCTTGATTGATCAGGTCACGCAAGCGAGCTCGACGATCCAACCGTCCAGCGGAAACTTCCTTCCGCAACTGGAGATCATCTACGTTGATGCGATCCATTTTGTTTTGATCAAGATCCGACCCCGACGGGAACAAGTAGTAAGGGTCATAGGCTCGGCCTAGGAATCCAGCGGTGCCAGATTTGTTAACTACATTACTTTCCTGCAATGGGCGAGGCATCATCACAAACGGGAGCATGGGGACTTCCGGTGGTTTAATACGGATGATGTTACTACCAAAGTTAGGGAAGTCTTTAGGAGTAGGAGGTTCCAATTGCCCGGAGGGGCTCACTTTGTCAGCGGTGTAGCCAGTATGGATTTGATAGATCGCGGCCGTGTGGTTGAAAAGGCCAACGGGGGTGTAACTCATCGACCGAATCATCGTCAGCTTGTCAGTGATCTGGGCAAGTTTCGGAAGGTTCTCAGTGACATCCATCCCAGGAACTTTTGTAGGAATGCGTTTGAATACACTGCGGACGTTATCAGGTACGTCGTCTTTCGGATCCCACAGGTCCAGATGACTAGGTCCCCCCTGTAAGTAGACAAGAATGACGCTCTTAGCTTTATTCCAGCCGCGACCACCACCAGTCGTCTCGTTATTAGCCTGAGCGTTTTGAAGCTCCATTATTTGCCCGAGGGACATGCCCATCATGGCAGACCCACCAACACGAAGAATATCTCGTCGGCTAGGACCTACGCCCTTATCACAGTTATCTTTCCCTGCTTGACCTGGAATGCGTAACATGCGGCAACCCCTTCAACGCAACTACTGATTGTTTGCTTAAATATTATCGCCTCTGATTCAGTACTTAGAAATGTACTAACCTTCAAAATAGAGGCATCACCATAGTATAAATCGTGCGTTTGTATGCGGTCAATCGAAGTAATTTACTTATTTATCTCGTTGTTTAGAGAGATTTGGCTTTCCGACCCTTTAGATGCCCTTGTCTTTCATTCAAGTTATCAAGTACAAATCGCCCACGGACACATTTGGAAGTGCATTTGCACAGGGGATCAAATCATGAAACGACGGCCTTTTTTGTTTGGTTTAACAGGTTTAGCGGGTCTTTTGGCCGTAGACGCTAATCCCTTCGAGCTTAGGCAACTGGATGCTGCAGATATCGCTCCTTTGGTTGACCAGTTGAAAGCAGGCCTCAAAGCTCGCAAGCCGTCGGAGCACCTTTTTATAGAACGAGTTGGTAAACTGGTAGAAGAACGCGTCCTTCCAGTATCGATGGTTTTGGGTATTTTTTCATATGCCCGTAAGAAACACTCGCGCTACCCATTCCCCTACTTTCAGCAAGCGTTAAGAATAAGAGCTGAGAAGGAATTTGGAGTTAAGCTCTAAACGGACTTTGGGCAAGTTACTGGTTATACAGACTGCGTGCCTCCGCTTGGAGCGTTGATGGAATGCGGAGTAAACCATGAAGACGCTTATTAAAAATGCACTGGTAGTGCTCCCGAAGGAAACCGCGCAGGTTTCTGTTCTTATTGAGGGTGATAAGATAGCAGCCATTGATCCTTCTATCGCTACGCAAACAGATGAAGTGATTGATGCGGAAGGCTTGCACTTAATCCCCGGCGTGATCGATGACCAGGTTCATTTCCGGGAACCAGGCTTAACTCACAAAGAAGATTTGCTGCACGCGAGTCGCGCCTGTGCAGTGGGCGGCGTGACGACTTTTTTGGAAATGCCAAACACGATTCCCAATGCCATTACTCAGGAATTGCTGGAAGAAAAGCTTGCCTTGGGTGCCGCGTCGAGCATGGTCAATTACGGTTTTTACATTGGAGCTACGCCAGACAATGCGGAAGAATTGAGCCGAGCCCATCGTACTCCGGGTATTAAGATTTTCATTGGATCGAGTACTGGCAATTTATTGGTGGATGAGCAAGAAGCGTTGGAACGTCTTTTTGCTTTAACTACACTTCCGATTACAGCACACTGTGAAGACGAAACGACAGTGCGTACTAACAAAGAGAAGTATGCGGGAACAGCAGACGTCCATGACCATTCTCGTATTCGTGATGTGGAAGCGGCTGTGGTAGCGACACGCCGAGCCATTGATCTGGCACAGCGTCATGATCACCGCTTTCATGTTTTACATGTTTCCACGGGAGCGGAGGCAGATTTTCTTGGGGACTTTGGAGGCCTGATTACCGCTGAAGCCTGTCCTCACCACCTCTTCTTCAATGTGGATGATTACGATCGGTTGGGATCGCTGATTCAGATGAATCCGTCGATTAAAACGGCAGGAGATAACAAGAAAATTTGGGAGGCCCTTCACGCCGGCCGTATTCAGGTGATAGCGACAGATCATGCGCCCCATACTCTTGAAGAAAAAGCCCAGCGGTATCCCGCATCACCTTCCGGATTGCCCGCCGTGGAAAACTCACTGGCTCTCATGCTCAACGAAGTCAATCAAGGCAATTGTACATTGCAACAGGTGGTTTCGTGGATGTGTGATGCTCCTGCACGCGTCTGGGACATCATGAATAAAGGTCGGATTAAAGTGGGTTATGATGCGGATCTGGTACTGGTAGATATGAATCTTCAAAAGACCATTCGCAACGAAGATCAACAGACCAAGTGCAAATGGTCTCCATGGGATGGCGAAACATTGCGTGGCTGGGCGGTTCGAACCTGGGTGATGGGAACGGATGTTTATCGCGATGACCAGCTAAATTTAGATTATCGTGGCCAAGAAGCTCTGTATGATCACGTTCGTGGTGGCTATTGGGCAACTCAGGATTAGAGACCGGATCGACGCCGCTTAGCTGCCCCAACGTTCCTCGTTCCATGGGTCTCCGTGGTTATGGTATCCGCCCCGCTCCCAGAATCCTGGCTGGTCTTGGGCGACAAGCTCGATTCCACAAACCCACTTTGCACTTTTCCAGGCGTACAGCCGAGGTACCATTGCCCGAACCGGACCACCATGATCCGGATCGATCGGCTGGCCATCATGCATGTCCGCCAGCAAGACATCTGCCTGAAGAAAATCCTCCAGTGGAAGATTGGTAGTCCAGCCATGATCATAGCCGTGAAGAATAACGTACTGAGCGTTCGGTTGGATGCCAGCTTTTTGCAATAGGTGATTACTGGAAACACCTTCCCAAAGATTGCCCAAACGCGACCACTGTGTCACGCAGTGGAAATCGCCAAAGACCTTCACTCGCGGCTCAGTCTGAAATTCTTCTGTGCTCAAGGTAAATGGATGATCCACCAATCCATAGACTTTTAATTGCCAGTCTTCAGGTATTTCGGGGGTGCCCTTGGCGTCTAACACAGGCCACTTACGAGTGCGAGCCTGATGAGGAGGGATTCTATTTTCTCGCTGCGTATCGGGGCTAATAATAACATCATCGGACAGACCCTTGCCGTCGGGAGCGTCCCCGTGTTGATATTTGTCATCCTTGTCTGGTGAGTAGTGATCCACGCCAAATGCTTTGCTTCTAAGAGGAGGTGACGTCTTCGAGCGACAGCAGTTTACTTTCCGCCAAATATCGGATGAGATTATCCATCAGCTTGCCCATAATGATTAAGTTGCCGCTTTCTACATGCTCAACGACATATTCAGAAGGTGCAAACATTAAGGTTGTTTGGCCTACGCTGTCAGTAAAACGAAGAGCGAATGCCCAGTTAGAAACAACTGCTGGTATATCTTTTTCCCACTCATACGTATGATCCTGAATAAAGATGTGTCGCATATGGATTAGTCCTCGGGAGGAGCTAATGTCCTGAACAGATTTTGTGGGCAGATTGCCAATAGTACTATCCTGAGTCGATTTCTCACGCTCACTGTTATCCAGGATCAGCAGCTCAATTTTATCAGCGTGGCGCAGGCGAGTAGCCGTTTCGATACCGAAGAAATCGATTACCTGGTCGCCCGTATGAATGTTATGCCACCAGGCATAAATACTCATTAGGATAGCGACACCAAAAATGGTGACGATGACCAGTTTACCCTGTGTACTTTGCTTCATTATCCACCCTCGCTATTTACCAAGCAGCGTATGAATATAGGCAATTCCCGATCCAGTGATTAAGCCAACCAGATGGGCGAGATGGCTAATGCCATCATCGCCTGAAGCCACAAAGACTCCGTAGAACAACCAAATCATGGAGATGATTAGAATAAATGGTGGAATGAGCAGACCTACCGATGGCTGCATACGCATTTTGCACCATCCAAAGCCGATCACGGCGTAGACCACGCCGGACATTCCAACCACAGCTCCTCCGTTTAGCCCCTGTATACCAAATAAGCCAGCCCGGGGAACCACGAGAGGAATGAGAACACTAGCAATGGCAGATACAAAGAAGAGTGTTAAATAAGTCTTCAACCCGAATCTGACTTCAATCAGTGTTCCGAGCCAGTACAGCCAGTACATATTGAAGAAGATATGAATACCCGCCATTAGTAACCCACCCGGCTCGTTGGTGGAAGCGCCATGCACAAAGGCTGGAGTGATTAATCGCCAGAATTGCCCTTTACCAATATGTTGAAAATTGAACTCTAACTCAGAATATTCGACAAGTTGCCCATCGACTAGCTCACCACGGTTTGTGTTGGACCAATCATGCACTTCCAATGCATTGCGAACAAAGTTACCGCCTCCGTTTGGCTCATTGGTCTTATCGAAGACAAGACTTGCCCCAAAAACCACAGCACAAAGCATGATGATTTTACGAGTGAATGTATTCTTTCGCCGCATGGCGATAGCAATACTTTGGGGGTCACGGAATTGAGTTCGGACCTGGATGGTTTTGGCACGTTTTAGGCGTTCGGCTTTCTCTTGTCGAAGCTGGTCGTGGATTTTTTTCGCCTGCGCAAAGGCGTCTTCAAATTCGGCCGCATGAGGATCGTGTTGAAAACGATCAAGGAGCCCACCGGCCGACTTTATAGAGTCTTCGTCAATAATCCAAAGATCCCAACCGTTTTCGCTGTTACGCAGCACTTCAGCTTCGATTTTATTGACTGTCAGGACAGCAGTGAACCGGCTGGCTAAAGCTTCCTCTTGAAAGGTGTGTAACTTTCTCATCGATTTATTGACCTACAACCTCTTAGCTAAATGCTGCTAACACAAGTCCCTCGTTGACATTGTCGACCAATTCGACATGCCCAATTCGGCTAGGAAGGATAAACCGGATTTTACCATGCTCGGCCTTTTTGTCCCGTTTCATTGCTTCGACCATTGGCTCTCGTTCAAGATCTTGTGGCAGGACGGTAGGCAGATGAAACTGTACAAGCAGGTCGTGTTGGCGTGCTGTGTCGTCAGCAGTAATCCGACCTAATGCCTCCGCAAGACGAGAAGCGCAGAGCATACCGATGGCTACAGCCTCGCCGTGCATATAAGTCCCATAACCAGCACAGGCTTCGATGGCGTGACAGAAGGTGTGCCCATAGTTCAAGATTGCACGAAGCCCTGTTGTTTCACGCTCGTCATTTTCGACAACGTAAGCTTTCAATTCACAGCAGCGAGCAATCACATCCCGCATGAATTCAGCATCACGCTCAAGAATCAACCCAACATTGTTTTCTAACCGGTTGAAAAAGTCCTCATCCTGAATCACGCCATACTTCACAACCTCTGCCAGCCCGGCATGGTAGTCACGAGCTGGGAGGCTCTGAAGGACGTCGACGTCAATCAGGACAGCCTGAGGCTGCCAAAAGGCGCCGACCATGTTTTTAGCATCGGGCAGATTGATGCCAACTTTCCCGCCAACACTGCTGTCAACGGTCGCTAATAACGTGGTCGGAATTTGTACAAAGCGAAGCCCCCGTCCATAACTTGCGGCAACGAATCCAGCCAAATCCCCGACGACACCACCTCCCAAAGCTACCACGACGGTTTTCCGGTCAGCACCTAGTGAAAGCATTTGCCGCCAGAGTTCTTCCAGAATGCCAGCCGACTTGCTTGACTCACCGGCCGGCACGGTCATGATGTCGACCTGAAGATCGTGCTGAGTAAGAGATTTAAGAACCGTTTCTCCGTAAAGTTCCCGAACGTTCGAGTCCGTGATGATCACGGCATGCGAAACGTCTCCGAGTCCGTTTACCAATTCGCCAATGACCGAGAGGTTGTCCGAACCGATGTGGATATCGTAACTGCGTTCAGCCAGGCCAACATGGACGGTGGTGGATTCAACAGTCAAAGTAGCCTCTGCCTTCGTTAGAAAAGTGAGCTTAGCCCACCCGCTGAATATCTTCAGCGGTAGCCGTGATTTTGCGGCAAAAGCCGGTATGAGTTCGTACATACTCGATAGTCCCGCACTGATCGGCACTGTCGTGCAGAGCTCGATGAGTTATTGCTTTATCAGCAACTTCCACACCATCAGGCCATATAGTATCTTCTTCCATGACCAAAGCTTCACGGTAAACATCGAATTTGTTAGCCACGATCGTAATCTCCTAATGGGAGCATAAACGGCAATAAAATAGGTTTGTTACTCTGTTTAAATATAACCCTGCAGGGCCCGATTGTGAATGAGCACAAATCAGGCAGCTTCCATAAATAAAGGGGTTAGACTCGTAGATTGATCGCCACTTCCAGGAAGCTACAGGTTGCACGGATTATGCCGGTTGCATTGGATGGTTCTGATCTGCACATTGTGTGATGCATGTAATTCAGGCCGTAACGATTGTAACGAGAGCATTTTGCCAACCTCGATTTTGTTTGCGGTTTAGGCCAAATGAGACGGTTTCTTAACGCCGATTTCATATTTCAGCAAACAAAGCCAACCCCCCCTACCAGACGCCTCTTTGCTTTTTTGTTAGCCAGGACTTTTTACCGTCCTGGCGACTTTTCTATACATTTGGATCGTCAGGCAAAATGCGGCAATTTCCCAAAGTTCTGTTCCTGTTGTGCGCAGCAATCGCTGTACCGCTCGGGGCTGAAACTATTTCAGAGCATGAGCCGACGCGCTTCGATCCCTATCGTGAGCCGGCCCAGCCGCTTTCTTTGGCACCACACTGGATAGCACGAACACAACAGTTCAGTCATTTTGCACCGCTGGCGAATTCCAACGTGGGGCGGGTCTATCAGTCACCAGCTCAGCTTACTCCCACGGAACCCAGTGTATCACCACCGCGTTCGATGGCTCCTTTGCCAAATCCAATTTATAACGGAACCGCGGGCCCGCGGTTCCGATGGACAGGGAATCGTCAATATCAACAGCGATTAAATGCCGGCCAGAATGATGCTCGTTTCTATCAAAACAAAAATCAGAAACAGCAAGCAACTAGCACCAAACTAGATTTCTATGTTCGTGGCCTTATTATGAGTAAGGATAACACGCCACTGCAGCCGCTGGCTCAGGGCTCAGGCGGACAGTTGATAACCACACAGGATGCGGATATGGATAGCGCCGGTGGTTTTGAAGTAACTCTTCGAAAGGCGCTGCCGGATCAAACCCGTGGTGAACTTGTTTACTGGGGATTATTTACAACAGGCGATTCCGCCACGATGGAAGATGTTTCATCCGGTATTCAAACGACGCTCGATATTTCGCGGCTAAACTATGGAAGCAATGGCGATCCTCTAGCGAATCAACTCCAGGTCAGTCAGGTTTCACTGCAACGAGACTTCCAATATCACAATTTGGAATTGAACTGGGGTGGGACAGCCAGAGGTGAGCAAGTGACTCTGGAATATTTGGCAGGCTTACGCTACTTCAAAGCAAGTGAAGGCCTGGCATTGCAAATGGATGACTTCTCCTTCATCGGTCATGACGATAACCACCTACTTGGCTTACAGGCCGGCGCGCTCTTAAATTGGCAGCCTCAACAACAGCTTGAGATTCATGCCGGAGTGAAGTTTGGAGTCTTTGTTAATTCGATTGACCATCAAATGCGTTTTCAGGGAGCGAATGGCTTTGTGTATTCAGGTTCGGACGCCTCAACGCAACAGCTTAATCATGCGTTAGATACTAGTGATGTGTCCACCTTAGGCCAACTCGACGTTGGATTTACCTATCATTGGTCCGATCGTTTTCGGCTAACATCGGGCTACCGCCTGGTCGGGGTGACTGGTTTATCCCTGACGACCAATCAACTTTCACAAGATCTCGCTGATCTCGCAGAGAATCCATCCGTTCACACTGATGGCAGTATCCTGTTGCATGGTGCCTACGTTGGTGTCGAATATGACTTTTAAGCCAGGCCGATTTGATTAACCGGTCTCAGGCATGAAGGTTGGGATGTTCACACCTTCAAACGGATGGTAATCGCCATAGACCTGACAGAAATGCATTTCGCAGTTCCGCGCTCCCCAGTCATAAGCGGCTCGCACCAGTTTCTCAGACTCTACGGGAAGTAAAAAGACGGGTGTCCGTCCGGCATGCTGGTTAAGCTGATGAGCTAATAAAGCAATGGCAACATGATCATTAATGGCCACACCCGGGCCCACCAGATTGGTAGCAGGGTGTGCACAGGAACCTAGGAATCCAAGGATCTGGTCTGATTCCGGGCATACATAAACAGAGATACTCCAAAGCCCGTCCTGATTGTCGATCAAGAATTGATAATCTTTGTCGCGTGTGATTCTGGCGATCTGATATTCGAGCTCCGACATTTGAGTGATGTCATCACTAGTTGCTGCTCGGACAAATTTCAGCCCTTCAGGTTGTTGTCTCAAGCCATCCTTGGGGACTTCAAGAAACATATCCTGATAGGCATGACGAGGGACAAAGCCAGCTTTGTTATAGAGGGAGAACGAGTCTACATTGATCGCACTTTGGGTTAGGCGCAATGGTTTGTTTTGTGTCTCTGAATAGTCAATGATGTGCTGGAGCAGAGCCTTGCCTGCACCACTACCAAAGTGATTAGGGTGCGCGGTCATAATTCCCAGCGAAACATGATGTTCCCGAGGGTGATAAAAGCAAGAGGCCATCAATGTACCTGTTTCATCGTGCTCTACTACGATTCCGCAACCAGGATCAAGCGTTTCGTAGACATCAAAAAAAACATTGCAACTCGACGGGCCGTCCGTGAAGATTGGCGGACAGCCGTGCGTTTGATACCAATGGTTAATCGAAATGTAAATGAGCTCAGAAACGTCGTGGCGGTCAGCGACTGTCATCGTGCGAACAGTGAATGGCATCGCGAGTTCTTTCGGCTAGATCTTAGAATGGAGCGACGTCGTCTTCGGGATCGATTTCAGGAGCGGTTTCTTCCTTAGTTTCGGGCGCTTTTACAGCCACAACAGCTTGCTCGCTCGGTAGCTCGACCATTTGGATTAAAGCATACAAGTGACCGGTAACCTGTGCCGCTTCCACTTCTTGCCAGCCTGTGGCTTTATGACGCAGGATGGCGAGCTTAAATTCATCCAAGGTATTCTGAAGATCGGATGGCAGCTCTTGAAGGTTTTCAAAAGGACGAATACCTTCGCCAGCGGCGGTAAGAATCGAGGTCTCTATTTCACGAGGAGCAGCTTCGATGGTATTGTTGGCCGAACCTCCATAAGAGTCACCGTCACCAAAGTCGGGGCCTGAGTCATAATTAGGTCCCGCGTTCGCTTCGTCATACTCACCACGAATGGTGCTGTCCCCGGGGGCATAGTCATTTTTAATGGGCGGTTCTTCCAAAGGAAGTGTCGCCATGTCTTCGTCTAGCTCAGCATAGATGACATCCTTGTCATCCGGCTTTTCGCTAGGTGCTCCACCCATCGCTTCCCAGCGCTGTTCCCGCATAGAAGAGACAGACCATTTATTTTGCAGAGCACCTTCTAACCACATCTCAGCATCCGACCAGTCAATGGCGGCCTGAAAATGGGTCCAAGACAAATTATCAAACTCCTGGTAGCTATCGCCAAAGCGTTGAAACACCCGGCGTAAACGACCGACATGCTGTCCACTGACAGTGCCATTGAAGTGCGTTGCCCAGGCTTCGTCCGAGTATTCCTGTAGCGGAGCACCAGCGTCAATCAGCGCCGCACGCCATTGATGAATGATCTCACCCTTTTGCCAGTTAGTCTGGCTGACTAGCGTTTCCCATTGGTTAATAAAAGGTTCTGAAGTGAAGCGAACGAGTTCAGGATCGAACTCCTCTTCCACTTGCAGCACGGCCGTGTCGATAGAGGACACTTCTTCAACAGATGCTTTAAGAACCTCTTCGGAGTCTAAAGTTTCGCTGGTGTTGTCGGCATCTTTTGATTCTGTCGGAAAAGAAGAATCAGAGTTCAATTCCGAAGTTTCAGGCTCCTCGCTCTGAAAATCAGGATGTCCGAGATCAGTGGCGTCACTATTTAACTCGTTCTGGTCGCCATTATTAAACAAATCGCCTTGCATCATGCGTCTATCTTCCTGAATCGCTAATGTTTAATGGGGTGATTTTTCGTCTTGAGAAGAGATAAGACTAGCATTTGAAAAAGAAAGTAAAAGCAGTTCTGAAAAAGGAGTTGCCTAACGCTATAAATATAGACTTAAACAAGGCATTCCGTAGGTTAACTTCGGTGGGGAAAACCTGTCGACAATCAGGAACTGGCCGTTAAGAGGCTGGCAAAGTCAGCGGAGTTACTTGGACTTGGATTTCAGGTCGGGTTCGATCGTGATTAAAAATAGAACATGCAGCTTACCATTTTGTTTATTCTTAACCTGTTCTGGGTAGCGATCTTTTGCGTTAGTATCTTCCTTACGAGCCGCATTGAATGGGCTAGGCAGGTAACTTGAATTCTGAAGTTGTGTCATCAGACTGACAAGTTCTTCCGGCGTACGCTCTATCGCATATACGAGATCCGCTGAGCCCTTATCGAATGTCTGACCCGGATCTTTTTTGGATCGATTACCAACACTCGCTGTATTGGACTTTAGCGAGGGAGAAGACTCCTTTATGTCGGCGATCTCCACCGGATTCTTCTTGGGGGACGGCTCGATCATAGCTAATAACTGCGTCAGCCGATTTTGTGGGACAGAGATTCGAATAGTTTGGTCGACTTTATTTTGAGGCAGAGTGGAATTCAGCCCCACTTCTGGGACTGGAGGATCATTATTTCTCAGACCAGAGATCGCTTCTGCTGAAGCCTTCATTTTCATTTCAGCAGCCTGTTGTGGTACCAAGCCACCCATTGCATTACCGTCATCGATTTCCATTGCCAGATCATCGTGGTTAGCAATCAGATCAGTGGGAGGGGCATTTATTTCTGCTAGCGGTGATGAAGCGTTGTCGCTCATTGCAAGCGGTTCTGTATCGGCAGGTTTGTTCATCCAAGTGACCGTCAGTAGTAAACAAGCAGCCAGCCCGACACCAGCCGCTAACCAGGCCTTCTTTTTCGACGGGTTAGAGATTGGGTTGGCAGAGATTTTTGGCTTGGTTCGGACAGTTGGTTGATTGGCGGCTTTGCTAATCGTTTGTTGGATATCCAAGGCGTGATAGACCGGGAGTAGCCCAAAGTCTTCGTGTAGTACTTCAAGCTCGTCTTTAAGCTCGCGCAGTTTAGGGTCGTGCGCAAGGGCAGCTTCCACCAACTCTCGCTCTTCTTTCGAGAGTTCATGGTCAAGATAAGCACTAATTAGTTCTTCGTTGATTTCACTCATGTTGTTGGTGAATTTTGTTTGAACAGAGGAATAAGTTTCTCTCGAAGCTGAAGTCGCCCTCGATGAATACGACTTCGTACCGTTCCTGGATTAATATCCAGAATATCTCCAATGGTTTCATAATCGCAGCCTTCGATTTCACGTAGGACAATTACTGCCCGGAACTCTTCAGCCAACTCCCCGATCGCTAGGTGCAGTATTTTTGCGCGTTCTACTCGTAGGCTTTCCGCATCCACAGGTTCAAGTGTGGATTGAGGTTCTTCGCCCTGTTCGCTTTTTTGGCTGTCCATGGAAATCGTTGGTCGTTCCCGTCGCCGGTAACTAAAGGCCAGATTGACAGCGATACGATACAGCCAGGTGTAAAAAGCGCTTTTACCCTGATAGGTGTTGAGCTTTACGAAAGCCTGTAACAATGCATCCTGTAGCACGTCTTCGGCAGCTTCCGCATTTCTCAAAATATGAGCAAGTGTATTGAACAATCGATCACTATAGGGAGAAATGAGCTGCTCAAAGGCTTCGCTCGATCCTGCCAAAATGTTTCGAATTAGGTTTTGTTCGTCTTGAGACACGGTCGCTGTATTTGTTTGATGCCTGTAGGGGTGGAAAAGTTCCCGAAAAATAAAAAATCGGTGACTCTTACGTTAATATGCCAGAGTAACAACCATCTTTGTATCGGGTTCAAAAGAAGTCAAATTATGTGTCGGAAGCTTCGGCTAACTCGAGGGAGTGCTTGGAAGGATAGGCCAGAGGTTGTTTTCTTATGCTTGTATAGGCCCACAATCCGATGCCGAATAACATAGTGAGGACGCTGAACAGTTGAGAGATAGTTAGTTGGGTACCCAATTGGCCCAATTCGTCGGAACGTACCCATTCAAGTAAAAAACGCGAGATTGGATAAAAGATGAATACCAAAGCCAGGATTTGGCCGTCCCGCTTTCGGTAAGGGAAGTAAGCCCACAGCAATAAGCAAAGTAATCCACCATTAATGCTGCTATAGACCTGGGCTGGATAGACTTTCAGCGAACGAGCCGGCATGTCACCCACGGTTAAATTTTCGATCACTCTGCCCGCGGTCTTCAGTAGGAAAGCAGTTTCTCCAAATAGCTGCTTTTCAAAGTACTCGCTCAATGCACCATCTACTAAACGCATTTCCATGTTGATGGTATCACCTTGGCGAAGACCACTGGCTTCGCCAAGGGAACCAGGTTGAACGGCGGTGATTTGCGCTTCCCATAAGTAGTTAGAGCGATAAGCAAAGTCCGCTTCGATACCTCTTTGTTCGAGAGGTTGATCAAATAACAGGCCTTGGTCAAGGTGTCGCATGTAAGGCGGACTGCCAGCAGGGAACTGAACCCCCCATAAGTCATCTGTACATAAGCCGCCATAACAACACCCGTTCATGAAGCAGCCTAGGCGTCCGAAGAACATACCGATGGCCAGTGCGGGTGCGATCAAGTCTAACGTGGCGAGTTTAGGAAGTTTACGACGAAAGAGAAAAATTGAGCAGCCAATCAACCCACCAACAAAAGCACCGTAAACGACAAGGCCACCTTCGGTGAATTTTAAAATTTTGGGTAGCGTGTCGCCCCACGAAATGTCACCGCTGCGATCGATAATGGCAAACTCGGTCCACTTCTGCATCACGTACCAGATCCGACCTCCCAGAACTCCGCCAAGAAACAGGAATAGGGTCATTGTAAAGACGACGTCGGGATGAACTCCTTGTCGTCTGGCTTGAATGGAGGCGATCAAAATACCGCCTGCTACTCCTAAGAGTACAAAAAATCCATAGCCCCGAATTTGGATGCCGGTGGGGCCCTCTGAATCCTGAGGTTCTATGAAGGGGATGATAAATGCAATGATCATCCCAATGACTAAAATAGGTACCAGCGGGTGGCCTACGCCTTCCTGCTTGCGTTGGGCCGATTGCATGTAGAAGCGAGTAAGCCACACGCCGCCAAAAATTGCCCAGCAAATCAATACCCATCCAAAACCAAATATTGACAGGCCTGCAATTTCGTGAGGTAGGTTGATTAAAGTTTGTTGCATACCAGGCTACATCGTGGCAGAGGTATTTAGCTCAAGAAAACGTTATCGATGAGTCTTGTTTCTCCCACGTAAACGGCAGCGATAGCAATCGTATTGCTATCTACCTGCTGGACAGGTGAAAGATCGTGTTTATCGACAAGTGCAACATAATCTATCTGGCCGATTGACGCATCAGCAAGTGCTTGTTTTGCCTTTTCTAGCAAGGTATTGCTATTTCGTTCTCCATCTTCCACCATCTTCTGGAGACAGAATAAAGCCTGAGATAGAGCGACAGCCTGTAGACGTTCTGCATCAGAGAGGTATGCATTGCGACTGCTTAACGCTAGTCCGTCATCTTCGCGGATAATGGGACAAACCTGTGCTTGAATAGGGATGTCCAAATCCTCGATCATCTGCCCGATGACACGGGTTTGCTGATAGTCTTTCTGGCCAAAGAAGGCAATATCTGCAGGTATCAGATGAAACAGTTTTAGGACGATAGTGGCTACGCCTTCAAAATGTTTTGGACGTAATCTGCCCTCAAACGGACTGGCTACTTCAGGTGGCACCACCCTCGTGCTGGCACCGGCTGGGTACATCGTTTCTACGGTTGGCGTAAAGATCACATCTACGTTATAGGCGCTAAGCAGGCGTGTATCCTGTTGCAGATTTCGGGGGTACTTATCCAGATCTTCATCGGGACCAAACTGAGTTGGATTGACAAAGATGGTAACGACGGTGAAATCAGTATTCTTGGTAGCCTGTTTAACTAGACTTAGGTGGCCAGCGTGTAAGGCACCCATTGTAGGAACTAGTCCGATACGTTTGCCGAGACGTTTTTGATCTTCGACCAGCGCGAGCATTTGAGAGGGATTGGAAATGATGACAGGTGCCATGGGGTTGTTGTCTGTTTTTGAGGTTAGAGATGACACGTCGCGAGCGCAGAGAATTCCTGAAGCAGGACATCTGCATCGGAGATATCCAGGAATAGCCACGGAGTCACGATACCGTTCGGCATTAGTTTCCTTAGCATCTGATGCCTTGACTCATTATGGATGTTGTCGGTCAGAATTACGAGTAGTCTCGGCGGCAGGATTGTCTTCTCGTGCCTTTCGATGGTATCGATAAAGCTCTTCCGCTCCAGTAAGCATTGACGTGGAGCAAAATTACAGAGCACAAAAGAGCTACTGGCGCTCCACGGCTTAAGAAGGTCAAAAGTTGCGGCCAGCCGGGCTTCTGTTTGTGCAACGGGCAAAGATTGAGTCACGAATGTGGAGTCGCTGTCCTCAAGTTCCAGCAAAGTATGTAATGCTGATTGATCCGTCAGATTCATAGTCAACGCATAGTTGCCGGCTTGCTCAAGATGATCGAGATGACTTTGATAGGCCCATCCTGTTTCCGGATGCATTTGATGACCGGCTAGATCGCACACCGGTTCCAATACAAAACGGCGAAGCGTCATTCGAGGGTGGGGCAGAGTAAGTTTCGACGAACTAATGACGACGTCTTCGAATGTAAGAATGTCGATATCAATTGTCCGAGGATCCCAGCGTACATGACGCTTGCGTCCCAGTTCGGATTCAATACGCTGAAGATTGACGAGTAGAGATTCCGGAGTAAGCGTTGTAGAAATCTCAACGACGGCATTGAGAAATATTTCCTGATTTTTGCGACCACCGACCGGTGTTGATTCGCGATAACGGCTAACACGAACGGCGCCTATGCCCGCGGTTTGTTGTATTTTTTCGACCGCGGCGTCTAAAGTTTTTTTGCGTTTCCCGAGATTCGAGCCCAGAGAGAGCAAACTTTTTTTTGGCGCGGCCATGTCAGGCAATCCGGCTCAGGAAGAAAAATGCAGCATCGTTGTCATTCGATTTTAATATTTTTTCGAACTAAAACCGAACAAGAAGGTGTTTTAGCGCATAAAAAATGGCGGGAGACGAAGTCCGGTTTGCATCTCACCGCCGTTGGCTGTTCCGCACGATCCTTGCGCGGCAATGCCAAAAAAGAAAGCATTAGGGAGGACCTCCGAGCCACGGCATATGCCGTCGACTGTCGCTCCGATCAGTCGTCGCTCCCTAAGGCTTTGCTGTATTCATAAGTCAAAAACACAAATATCCCAATGTTGGGAACGTTGTTCGAACCAACCGGATCTCAGGGAGATACCGTTGGAAGTTACCCCATTGTCCTTTGGAAGAAGAACCGTCTTCGGCGCGTACCGAGGGCGCAGAAGCAA
>Ga0209404_10000397_pt1 | contig 34161 bp, 46 predicted proteins | sample TroAtlMetagenome_2_FD_187447 | JGI IMG/M metagenome (GOLD analysis project Ga0209404, IMG submission 187447) | Marine eukaryotic phytoplankton communities from Atlantic Ocean - Tropical Atlantic ANT8 Metagenome (SPAdes) (version 2) | ecosystem: Environmental > Aquatic > Marine > Oceanic...
TACTAAGAAAACTACGAACAACACTAAGGGCAAAAAAAGTTTTTCCAGTGCTTGATTCACCAGCAAGGGCTGTAACCTTGTTGGAAGGAATACCCCCAAAAAGAGAACCACTAACGACAGCATTAAAGATGTATGACCCAGTATCAACAAACGAGGTAATGTCACCTGCGGCCACACCATCTGAAACAATACTAGCGAATTCATTTCCACTGTCCTTAATTACATTATCTAGGAACGTTGCCATTCATTTACCTCACTTTCGTACATTCTAACATAGTCATGGTCTTTCGACAAGAGCTTAGCATATCCTCTTGCTATCTCCTGTTCCTCAAAGACCTTTATCTGATCTGGATCAAGTGCTTCATATGAAGCATCCTGAAAGGTTACTGTCCACACTGTCTTACTCATTCAAAGAATCCTCTTAGTGTTATTCGTTTTTCGTGTTCCCACCCAATACATTGTAGCACATTTTTCAAAGGTTCCAAGAAACTCTTCTCAAATTGTGTCTGATAATCAACGTACTTCTCAATACCAAACTCCTTGGGAATCTCACCAAAAAAACTGATGGCATTCTCATGAAGTGGGTTGGGTGTTTTGAGATACATGAATTTTATCTTCTCTCCTTCCTGTATGAAAGGAAATTTGTTACCAATGTTATGCTTCTTAACATAATGGTTGTATAGTAAGGCACCTCTTACATGGATTGGTGTTCCTTTACTATAGATGTCAGTTCTGTGGCGATATTTTTCAAGGTTATTAACTCCTCTGGGGAATGCGACTTCCTCGTAGGGTCGTTCTCTGGTTTCTGTTCTGACATCATTGATATAAGAGATAAGTTCATCATTTGTTTTGCCGATAATGATCTTAAAAGCTGCATATAATTTATCCCGAAAGTATGCTGGTGTTGATGACCTAGCAGTTTCTAAACCCATGATCTTCATCTTGGGTTCTTTATATCGAACTCCTTCTGAGTCCCACACGTTTAATATGTATCTTTTCTTGGCAGTCCATATTCCTCTATCAGCAATGTTCTCTCGCTTCATGATCATTTTCTGATCATACGCAGAAACATACGCTGCAAGCTCCTCATACGAGGAGTCAATGAACGGTTCCAACTTATCTTGGCAGATCTTATCAAGTAAGGCCACGATCCTAGCCTTATCACTAGACTTATTACTAAAAAATTTATCAACAAGAGGTCCAAGATTAAGATAGATTGAGTCGGTATCTGATGCAATGACGTAATCTATGTCTTGACTTTGTAACAATTTATTTAGGTAAGCATTCATCTTATTCTCAATCCATCTAATTGAGACTTGACCTGATAATGTAATGGCCTCAGCATTTGCGAGACGATAGTATCTAAAATGCTCGTTACCAATAGCACCATAAGCACTGTTCAAAGAGATCTTCTTTGCCATCTGTATATTATTACAGCGAGCAATCTCCTTAGTCAGTTCAACAGAAGGATTCTTTTCATACTCCTGCTTTGCTTTAATCATCTTCTTCTTGAATATGACCCTAGAGTCATACATCTTCTGCATCATCTGTGGTAAGAATCCGTGCTTATCCTTCCTGTACTGTGCTCCATTAGCACATGTAGCAAACTCAGAATCTAATTCTACCTGTTTGTTTAGAATCCCTTCAACGCTTGCGTTGGGATGTCTAGTCTCCCTGAGCGTCTCTGGGGAGATATTGTACTGCATAATAAGATGAGGATACAAGCTATTGAGATCAAAATTGACAACCCAATCATAGAATCCAGGTTTCGGTTCCTTGACATAAGCACCTGCGTATTTCGCGTCCTTTGTTGCTTCCTTCTTTGGAGGAATAGCAATCTTTCTTTTATTTAACTCATTGTAAATGTAATTATCCCACATCCTTACTTGTGAAAATACATCTTCATAATTCACTTTGGCATCATAGGCCATAGTGAATGCTAGATCAATCAACTTCATCTTATCGTCAAGTTGATCTACCAACCTAACGTCATGAATGTTGTACTCAATGAACTTCTGCCAATCGTTTTCATAGAACTCTTTAAATGTATCAAACTCAGAGTGATCTAACTTCTTCTCTCCAAGTTCTACATTACAAATAAAATCTAAACGATAGCTCTCTCTATTCTGATAAGTAAACTTCTTATATAATTCTAGATAATCTAGAGTAGATATACCAAGTGTATCTACAGCAATCTGCTTACGACCTTTAATAAAGATCTCACGTTGTGATACTAATCTCCAAGGAGATAATAACTTAACTGCTTTTTCACCAAGTATTCGTTCAATACGATTACAGATGTACGGCATATCGAACAACTGTACATTCCACCCAGTAATTACATCGGGATAATTGTCTTGCCAATAACCGAGAAAAGCATTAAGCATTCCTTCTTCTGATCTGAAGTGCATGTAATCGACTTCAGCATCTCTGTTATCGAAAGGCCGTGCTCCCCAAACAGTAATGCGACCAGTGAAACTATCCTTGATTGAGATGGCAAGTATCTCCTGATCGGCTGCTTCAATATTAGGAAAGCCGTTCTCTGCTGCGGTCTCGATATCAATTGTGAAAACACGGATCTTACTGGAATCGAATTTGATCTCATCTTCTGGATGTCCATCTGCTATGTACTGATATAGGAATCTAGTATTCCCATGTATTTCAAAATCTTCTACTTCCTTATACTTCTTTACAAATTCTCGTGCTTCTTTAATAGAACCAAACTGATGTGGTTCTACACAGTCACCTTCTAGAGTTCTCCATTCAGAATAATTCTTTGAAGGCAAAAATAGCGTGGGGTTGAAAGGAACCCGCACGCTATATCTGTTACCATTTTCATATCCACGAACTAGCAGACGATTACCTGCTTGTTCAACACTGGTATAGAACTTCATTCAATCTCGGAAATATATCGGGCAAGTAAATCCTTGCTAGGATCCACGAGAGTAGTAATGTCAGATGACCTGACTGCTACCTCTTTATGGTCTGAGAATGGAGGCCATGTCTCAAGATTACCATCAGAGTCTAGCACCTTTGGTGAAGTTAATATACAATCAGGGTCACCTGGTAAAGTGTCCTCCTCTACTGCATCAACCTGCGCTATCAGCCACTGGTTGCTCAGTCTCAGTAGGCTCGCTTGTATTTCCATTTTGTTGCTCCTCTGCGAAGAATATTTGCTCTTCAGTTAAACCAACATCTTTCAGTTTGGCAACGAAGTTATCAAGAATACCATTGTCAGGATAAACAACACTTATGATGTGTTCACCACTTAAACGATGTTCTTCAATTGGACTGAATGGACACCAACGTGTGTATTCAATTGGTATATTTCCATCTTCCCTAAGATCCCCTAGTTTAAGAAGATATGGGAAGTTCATACTATATCCAATAACCTTAGTATCTGGTTCATTGTTTTCACGGATCTCTCCAAATAAACAAAGAACTTGATCTCCAGTAACTAGTGAAACGATACGAACATTATGATTAGTTATCAACTGTTTCTGTACTGGAGGATTCACTGGTTGAGTTTGTGGTGTTTCCGTCATTTTCTAATTCTCTCTTTTGTTGGATTTTTTGTAAGTAAGATTGTTCCAGTCCTTTTTCAGGACTACTGATTGTCATAACACAATCATATGGAATCTTGAAGTGCCAATCTGGACTATAAGGATTCCACTTACTGAATTTAACAGTATACTCTGTTCCGAGTTGTTCTGTCAAGTACTGTGGTTGTTGTGTATCCAAATGCAGAACATAAGGTTCTTCCATCAGGAGGCAAAGACCTTTTTTATCTTCACCTTCCTGATCATAGACTTCCTTTAATTCAGCAATAACACGTTCCCCAGTCTTTAACGTAAGGATAGATACGGCCATAATTATTTTCTTCTTCTAAAAGTATAACACTAAGAAGCAGAAGCGTCAAGCTTTTTAAGTTCTTTTCCGAACCAAAGCTTATGCTTCTGCGCTTCTGGTATATGCTTTTGTAAGTCAATCGTTAAAAGGCCATTCTCAAACGTAACATTATCCACCTCTACGTCTGCCCCCAACTGCCAACTTCTAGTAAATGATCTAGATGCTATACCTTTATGTTTGTAATCATTATTATCTTCTTTGACTGGATATGCTCTAACTGTTAGAACATTCCTTTCTGTTGTGACTTCGATATCATCTCCTGAAAATCCTGCAAGAGCGATTTCCAAACTGGTTCTACCATCAGGTCCATTAATGACGTTGTAAGGAGGATAACTTGTTCCTGCTCCTGCAATAGCTTCAAGTCTTTGGAATGTTTCATCAAATCCAATTGAAAATGGTGTGAAATTTTGCCACACGAAATGGTCTAGGTCTTTATTGCCCATGATTCTTAGCTCCTTTAATAAGCGAGTTTATGTTTTGTGGACCCCGAAGGCATCCATAATTAATTATAACACTAAACTCCAATCATAGAGGACGGTTTACCGCCAAGGTTGACCGCTTCGTCTGGATGATTTTAAATTATAATAAAGATTTAAACTGGTAGTTATAGCAATTGCTGCTAAAAGAACTGTATCAATCATTAGTCTGTTTCTTTCTTCCTATATTATATTTACTCTCTAACGTCCAGTCATTCTTTTCTTTAAATGCTAATACTTTAATTTGATTCAATGGTGCTAAATCAGAGATAGCATCTTTATTAACAATAGATATCAATCCCCAGTCTGAAAGAAGTTGGATGATTCTATTCCTACGTTGTATATCATTCAATGATAAATTGGTCTTCTTACCATCTAATGCAAATAATTCTTTGAAGTGTACGATATAATACTTGCCTTGCTTGTGTAGTATATGACAAGATTGATATATCTTCTTCTCCTTTCGTGAAGCAACACCAATACGAGTAAGAGTCTCTCTCACTTTAAGAAAGTCATCTGGTTCATTAAGAACCACCTCTACCATATCAGTTTGTTTCCACTGGATCTCAGTTTCGACGCTCATTTCCACCTTTCCTTAACAAATGTGCAATGTTTTCTAGGTGATCCTTTGTGAGAATCCTGAGTGCTTGTAGAGCCTTATCATCATTATAACCATAATACTCTTTAACTACTTCAAGGTAATCAATAGAATCCTTTCTAGTCCAAGGAGAGAATCTCTTTCTTGGTTTCACACTATTTAGTAAAAAGTCATATTGCATTCGTTTAGGAAGATGAGAACATTTGTTCATCTCATTCGCTAATAATATAGTATCTGTAAAGGAAGATAAACATCTATTTACAACATAAGCAGGATACTTTTTCGCACCCTGTTCATCATCAAGAAGAATATTCTTCTTTGATTGATTGATACTGTATAGATAATCTTTCAGTTGGTACATCATTCCAATGGCGTATCACGCCAGCAGTAATAAAACAATTAGTAATAAGGTAAGTAATAAAAATAGTACTGCGAACAATACATACTGCATTATCATACCTTGAAGTCTTAGTATCCGAGAAACTTCCCAAGGCATACTTCCATGTCCTCCAAAATTCAATCATGTAAACACGGCATTAACACTTACAACTTTAGCATTTGGGTTACGTGCTAGAGCAACCTGTCTGGCCTCAGCATAGTTACGAGCTTGTACTGTCTCTGTAAAAACTGTACCAGACACATAGAGTTTAACTTCACACTTCATAATTTAATAGGACTAGTTCCTTCCTTGCTGCTTGATCTGTATTATAGCACCCCACAGATCTCATGGTGTAAGTGTGTGCAAATTCTCCAACTGTCCACTCCTTGAAACGATCCTTAACAATCTGATTTGAATTGTAAGAGATCAACATAGGAGAAGTGTATCCATCACACCAGTTAGCAAATTCATCATGATCAAATGTCTTATGCATACCTCCCTTCTTACCATACAAGTTATCCTTGATATCGTAAGGAGGATCTAAGTACGTAAATACATCCTTCTCATCTGACAACATTCTCTCGTAAGAGAGATTTGTTATTGTCCAGTTTTCAATTAGTTCTGAGTACTCGCTAAGTCGTCCAATACCTCTGAGGGAAAAGTTGGACTGGGATGCTTGAGCACTGAAGGACGAGGACTCAGTAAGACCACTAAAACTGCACTTGTTAACAATGTAAAAAGCACAGGCCCTTTCAAAATTAGACACTTCTTCGCCATTAATTTTCTCCTTTGATTCTGTGAACAGTTGCCTTGCAGTCTCTACATCTGGAAATGTATTCTTTATGTCCGTTAACATATTCTGGAGTTCTTCTCCATTATGCTGCAATTCGCACCAGAAATTATATAGAGGCTCATACAGATCATTGACCCATATCTCTATATCAGGATATCTCTTTGTAATTTCTATTGCTACTGATCCACCACCTATAAATGGCTCTCTAAACTCTCTTACCTGAGTAAGGTCTGGGAGGAACTGCAACAGCTTTACTACTGCTCTGCTCTTTCCTCCTGGATACCTCAGTGGTGTCTTCAGTGATTTTTGTGTTGCTGGCATGATAAGGATTTGGTCTTTTGAGTTCAGTCATTTGTACCACCTGGTATCTGTACTATAATTTAGCACACTTTATCCAAATTTGCAAGTCATAATTTTCCAACCTCACCATTCTTAGAACCAAACGTAACAGTACTTGATACATCCACCAAATCTTGTTGTTTCCATATACAAAATTTTCCAAGATGAGAAATACCAATCATATAATGATAATTGGTAGGTATAGTAACTACTCCATGATTATTCTTTGCCTTACTATTTGTTCTAATTTGAATATAAGGATTTGAATTTTCAGATCTTCCCATCTGAGTTGTGGATTTGCAAGATACTATTGCTACTTCAGGAAACTTCTCAATAATGAAATCACCATCACCACCAGTATCAGGATTATCATAAGTGGTTATACGATAACCTCTCTTGATAAAAACCTCTTTCGCTTTATTAATAGAGTAGTCAACTTGTTGAGATCTATCAGTACACCAATCAAATATACCAATCGGATTCCAGTTCCTACTTTTAGTTCCTTTTTGTGTCATAATTTAACCTCGTAATTTGTAAGTCACTCTACAAGTACTCTAATACCTTGATGACCATGTTCATTAACAAATGGTTCAAATCTTGCATTCTTGTGATCTTGCCAAGTAACTTCAAAGGACAATGATTTCTGTCCTACGATGTAATTACCTTTGGTTTTGTCTTTGCCAAAACCTGCTTTCCAAGAATGATCCTTGATTCTTAATACAGAATAATGTCCTGATCTCATCGGAATTCACAACTCATCATAATTTCTGTTAAACATGCAAGCATGTTGATCTCTTGATCTGGGACAATAGTAATGTCCCTCATGTACTTGGCCATAATAAGAACTGCCTCTGGAATAGAAGCAGGTTTCAATACATCATACAAACTGTCATAGATCTTTCTCATCACACTACTAGGATCATTATCCATGTGCTGTACTACCCAAGACTTGACTGTAGTAAACTCTTTCTTTGCTAATGCCGAAAGAAGACTATCAAGATTAACGTCAGCAACATCCACAAGAATAGCTGAGTCAATGGCTCCAGTAGCAGAATAGCGTTGACACTCATTGATAAGCCTACGCCAGTCAGGATAATACCTAGTAATAAGTTTAGCCAGAACTTTATCTTCAAATTCAACATTTTCTTTTTTTAATATACCTCTAAGACGTTCAAAGAACTGTCCTTGTAATTGTACACTCTGTCCATTCTTTACACGAAAATCAACCACTGTACACCGTGAGTGTAATGGTTCAATAATTTTATTAATAAAGTTGCAAGTAAATATAAACCTACAATTACTGTGAAACTCCTCCACAGCACTTCTGAGCGAGAGTTGAACATCGTTGGTTGTGTTATCTGCTTCATCTATTATAACGACCTTGTGGGACGCTCCAGAGGTCAGTGAGACCGTTGAAGCAAACTGTCTTATTCTATTGCGAACAGTGTCAAGGAATCTACCTTCATCAGATCCATTGATCATAATGTAAGATGCTCCAATCTCATCACATAAAGCTTTGGCAATAGTCGTCTTACCAACACCAGCAGATCCAGAAAGGAGAAGATTTGGAAGTTCTTTTTGTTCTACAAATCCCTTAAAAACATTCTTAATACTATCAGGAAGAATACAATCCTCTACTATAGTAGGACGGTACTTCTCAACCCATAGAAATTCTTTGCTCATTATCTAAAACCAAATTAAAGGAAAATGTCATTCTCATTGTAGCACTGGTAGATGGTTCTACGCAATGCTCTAGGTACGGTGGGAAAAGTATCACATCACCATCATTTAAATCTGGCCTCAATGTATCAGCAAAATAATTCTGAAAGAAATCACTCTTATGAGGAAACTTATGCACCCTGTTATTATGATCAGGACGTATAAAAGTTGTTGGACTAGATCTCTTATTGTAGTATATTCCACACCAATAAGGAGGTTTAGCCAAGCAACCATTTAAATGTGAATGTGGTTCTTGTCCCTGTGTATCATGGTAGATATTATACCAGAAGTTTTCATACTTAAACTTATCAGGTATATTCATTTCCCGAAAGTTCTGAACCATCTCTTCTTTTAAATCTGCCATGAGGTTATCTCTAATTTCAGGAGAGACAACTGGATCATCATCTTTAATATTAGGAAAACTAGAATTAATAGATGTTGTCCATCCATATGGCCTTCTATCACTCTTCTCAACATCAGCAAAGTTATACTTACTGTGCTTAGAAAAACTAAAAGTAATTAAAGGAGTGAAGAAGACCTTGTATAACATTAAACTGGTTCTAATGCGATATAGTATGTAAGATCTAAAGTAGTATTATTCCACTCGGAAATAAGATTCTTAGAAACCTTAACAGTATAATCACCAGGTAATAACCTAATGTTTTCTATTTTAATATCCAATGAATAATCACCAGTACACTCACCAACAATATCTTGCTTGTAAGTGTTGCTAGTATCATTCTCTTTATCCTTAAGAACTAATCTAACCTTACCATCCCTAGACTGGAATGACATATCAGGAAGATCATACACAGCAGATGCTTTCTGCAATGCAATTAAATCATGCTCTGTTAGATTAAATTGTATATCTGCACCTGGAAAGTTTACATTCTTTTCTGGTGCTGACTTAAGGGTGATCTCAGGATCAGAAAAATAGTACTTGACAGCCCTACCATTGCCAACAATACGAACAAAGTCGTTACTGGTGAACTCCAGTGAAGGATTGTCAAACAAAGTGATACCAGAAAGAAACTGACTGAGATCATATATTGCGAAGTCCACAGGAAATACTTCCTCGCTAGTGAACTTAGATAAGATGTTCTCTGCGTTACTAATGGTACGTAAGGTGCTCCCCTTCCGAAAAACGATACTTGAATTAATCGTACTAAAATTCTTAAGGACATCTAATGTATCTCTTGATAATGTAACTTTACTCATTTGTCATAATCAACTGTGAAGGACGTAGATCCACTATTAAGTGAAGCTGCTTTGGCAGCCTTGTCATTAAAGTGGAGGAGAAGGAGGCCATAATGAATTATCTTAATAATATCTTTACGTGCTGATCCCTTGCGATCATAACGTGAAGCATACTTAAGAACATTACTCCTGCAAAATGCTTCAGCATCTCCTACTGAATCAATAAGGTCAAGAGTCTGAACGTTACCGACAGAATAATGACCTCTATAAGTGTTACTGATGTAATCATGAACTTCTTTTATGAGTTCATCTTCATTATATTTCACGGATTCCATACGTATTGTATCTTATCATGATAGCACTCTATGTCGTTTCCGTCAAGGTCTATCATACGAATCTTATGAACAGCACTTGAAGGAGTGCCAACTCCTTCTATTATTCTAGCATACCTACCGTCAGTAAGTGTAACTAGATGGCCTAGGTATCCATTCTTACTCGTCATTGGATTCCTCCGTGTCTACTTCTGCATCTATCTTATCATATAATTCGACGAACGACTGCTTAGTTTCATCATCAAATCTATTTACACAAACCTTGATTGCTTTCAAGCGATCATTCCAGATTGCAAAAGCACGAATGATGTGTACAAGTCTACGAGTAGAAATTACTTCATCAATACCACCATCCTTAAAAGTCCTACGAATAATGTCAGACCAGTTAGCAAGGTTAGCACAGAATTCAGTATCAAGTACACCAAGATTAGAAGATGCTTTCTCCAGAATCTTTTGCTCTGTCTTAGGAGTTGGATACTCCTGCTCAAAAGTTAAAGCAAATCTCTCAAGGAATGCTTCATTAAGAACATTGGTTCCAATGAATCTTCCATCCTCAGATCCTTTACCTTTAGTATTGGCAGTAGCGATCACATTGAAACCAGGCTTCCTACGAACATACCTACCAATCTTCTTTAAGAACACACCGTTCCCTTCAAGTATGGATTGTAAGCAGAGTATTTTGTTACTCGCCAAGTCAACTTCATCGAGGAGCAAGATAGCTCCTCGTTCGAGTGCTTCGACAACTGGGCCGTTATGCCAAACAGTCGCCCCATCAACAAGACGGAAACCACCAATAAGATCATCTTCATCTGTTTCAATAGTAATGTTTACACGAATCAATTCTCTACCAAGAGTAGCACATGCTTGCTCTACACTAAGTGTCTTACCATTCCCTGATAGTCCAGTAATGAATGTAGGATAAAACATCTTAGAGTTTATAATTCTCTTAACATCTGAGAAGTTACCAAAAGGAACATAGTTTGGATCCTTATCTGGAACAAGATTTCTATCGTGTATAACAGGTTCAACAGCAGGTGCCTTTGCAGTCTTCTCAAAAACTTCTCTTGCCTCTTCAACAGTAAGGTTCCATTTACCACGACCCACTTTTGCCAACTGAGGTATCTTGTTCATCCTCTTTGTAAGACTCTGACGTTTAACATCAAACTTTTCAGCAGCACCATTAATTTCTGTGCTGGTTATAACTTCTCCATACTGCTTAAAGTATGTAAGTAAATCATCATCTGTAAATTTCGCTTGGAAGGTCATTTCTTTTTTGTTTGTATGAATATAGTATAAGGGATTGTTTTAGGGAATGGGGAAGTTGTGGACACTTCCCCAACTGGTCACGAAATGTGACCTATGAAAGATGAAAGTAACTTCTTGTTACTTGACTTACTATTAAGCATCTTTTTAAATGCTTTGGTTATTTGACCTTTAGTTGCATTATCTTTTACTTCAAACTCAAAATCATCATCTAACGAATTGTTAGCAATAGCATAAAGAGCAGTGAAAGATAGTGGGTTAGGAACAATAGCAGACTTTTCCTTTCTCCATTGCTTCTGAACTTCCTCGTAAGTAGTTTCTCTTGAACCATATCTACCAACAAAATTTGATAGATCTCTTGCAGCAAGAATACGGAATCCAATAACTGAAACTTCTGGATTACGATCTTTAACTTGATCTATAAATGTTCCAGTTACATGAGACCAACAACCATCAAATGGCTTATAGACTCTACCAGTTGAACGATCACGTAAGCATTGATTATAATCAACACGGCCAGGACGTACTTTGATATCCTCTTCATAGTCTCTACGAATTCTTCTGCCATAACTAATAGGTGAAGATTCGCCATCAGTTAATATGCATACATTAACTTTCTGAAGATCATTTCTCTTTCTAAAATCTGGGATTAAGTAATTCAACATTACTACTGCTTCATTTAAAGGAGTGCCAGATAAATTCATTCCAACAGTAGGTTGATAGTAACAACGATTACGATAACAGAATGCTTCTCTGAAAAGATTAAGACACATGCGTTCATAATCTTTAGAATTAGATCTAGATGAAACTACATTGATTAAATCAAACTGCTTTGGATCTAGATAAATTTCACTCGCGTTAAGATTAGGATAGTAACCAGTATGATAGAAAGCATGATAACGATCTGCTGGTTCACCAGTAAGGATTGAATTCTTTGCTATGTACCAGTCATTAGTAAAAGCATAAACCTCAAATGGTATCTGAACCTTCTTGCAGAATAATGTTAGATTAAGTAACTGCTTTACTGTCGCAAGAATTTCATTTGACATTGATCCTGACCAATCTAAAAGGAAGATCATACCATGATTCTTTCCATCTGGAAGAACAGTTATCTTCCGAAAAATGTCTTCATTGAATTTATATTCATGAAGCTTCGTTGTATTGAGAACCCCAGTGCGACTTGTACCAGCACGAGCATAAGCGTCAGCTGATTTCCTAGACTCAAACTCCTTAACGAGATAATTGACTTCCTTATTGGATGACTTTCTGAATGCTCTGTATGATTCATCTGGTTCCTTGTATATAACATTAGCAGGTGTAAACTCTGACTCCCATTGCTTTATATGATCCTCACGCTGACTATCTATCCAATCATGTACTTCTGTCCAGTCAGTTATATATGTATCCAAATCAATTGTCTTGGGAATCTCAACATAAGCAACATCATGAAGTCCTGCATTAGGACGAGAAAGTTCTTTTGCTAATTGATCAAATGACTTTTGAGTTTGTGACTCACTATGATCACCACCTTGATTACCATCTGGTTGTGGTTGTACATTTGATTTATCAGCAGCACCTTCTTCGTAACTAGGTGTATCTAATTGAGCAGGATCATTTGCTGGTGATTCTTGCTCCAACTCTTCTAGTAATTCTTCATCACTCATCTCATCTAAATCTTTCTTTCCACCTGCTCCAGCAGCAGCAAGATTATCAGCATTCAAGTCATCTGCATCTTGCTTCTGTTCTTCGTTCTGCTGAGTCTGCCAATCATATATCCTCTTAGCAACTTCTAGAACCTCATCAAAAGTTTCAGTGTTACCAACAGCATCTACAAATTCCAACTCCTCATCCTTAAATGGAATAAGAGAATCAGCACCTTGCTTATAATGAAGATTGATACGATCAATAAGATTATAGTTTATAAGATCCTTACCTTCTGTACCAAAGAAATCTTGCTCAACCAATTCTGAGTATCCTCTTGCAAAACTCTTCTTCAGGCCAGGATACTTACGCTTCATCAACTTTTCAATACGAGCATCCTCTACAATATTAACATAATCCATAGAGCAATCAACATCCACTCTCCAATCTCTATTTGGAGTGAAGAGAGCATGTCCTACTTCATGTCCAACTAACATGTCATAAACATCATTAGTTGCTAGATCCCAAAGTGGCAGTGTAAGAACACGACGATCTACGTCAAACTGTGCAGTCTCACATTGCCTGTGCTCTACTACTAGATTTTCTGTTGCTAGTAGTTTAGCAAGGTTTCCTTTAACTTCGTTGCGTTGCATTCGATTTCTTTTTCTGATGTACTTATCATAACAAAGAAATTGGTTATCCGATCAGTCCATGTGTCACTTCATTAACTGTCTCCTTTAAGATGGAATAGTTCTTTTCCTTCTCAGCAGTAATGGTTCTGTCAAATTTATCGTTCATGGCCTCCTTATGACTGATTACAAATACATTGGTGCTATCATCAAAGTTGCGTAGGATCCAACCAAGATCAGAAGATCCACTTTGATCTAGAGATCCATCAAAAATTTCATCTAAGATAAGAAGGTTAGTGTCCACGCTATTTTTAAGTTTAGCAACAGAACGCCAAGTAAGCAACAAAGCAATATCAATACGAGACTTCTCTCCTTCAGAAAAGCTGTCATAAGTAAACACATCTCTATATCTACTCTTAATTATTTCCTCAAAGTTCTCATCAAGAGTAAAATTAACAAAGAAGTCCATACTTTGTAAGAAATTGTTAATTAACTTATTCATTGTAGGAAGATATGTCTTGATGATTCTAGTCTTAATACCATTATCCTTCAAGAGTTGTCCTGCTGCAAGAATAACATCACGATCTTTCTTTGATAAAGCTTGCTGCTTTGATAAATCTTTCTTCTCTGTAACCATTCCCTCAAGTTTCACAAACTCTGATTTCTTATCAGGATTAGATCCCTCCAATTCTTTTATATCATTTTCTATTTCATTTATACTTTCTTTTATAGTTGAGAGTTGATAATTGGATTGTGCTATAGAAGAATTGATACTAATCACATCTTGAGATAGAGATGTAAATTTATCTTCTCTCTCTTCTTCTTTCTTGATTGCAACTGAAAGATCTTCCAATCCAGCAGTTAAACTATCAAGTTCTACTTCACCTTCCTTTATCTTAAGGTCTCTAAACTCTTCACTTAATTCCTGTGTGCATGTAGGACATACATGATTATCCTTAAAGAATCCATTCTCCTTCTCACATGAAGATAACTTACCTTGAATTTTAGTAAGGAAAGTATTTAATTTTTTAAGTTTATTCCTAGAGTTGGCCAACTCTTCCATCTCAGTAGATAGTTTTGTTACTTCTTCTGTGAGTTTGTGAATTAATTCTGTATTTTTATTCTGATCTTTCTCTAATGCCTTAATCTTTTCTTTCTTTTTATCTACCTCTTCTTTATTTCTCTTCTCCAATGAAAGCATATGCTGCTTCTGCAACTCTATCTTCTCTTCTAATAAATGAAATTGATAATCTATTTCCTTAATCTCTTCATTATTCTCCCTAGTCTTATCCCTAAGAAGTAGATTCATTGTGGAAAACACTTGGATGTCAAGTATATCTTCAATGATTTCTCTACGCTGTGTAGTAGGAAGACGCATAAAAGGAACAAACGTACTAGATCCTAACACAACAATCTGTGTGAATGACTTATAATTTAACTTTAAAATATTCTTTTCTAAATTCTTCTGCTGTTCTACTACTGTTGACTCTTGATTGAAGATCTGGCCATTACAATAGATCTCAAATTTATTAGGTTTGATACCACGTATTACTTTGTATTCTAATTTACCAATATTAAATTCTATTTCTGTAACAGTATCTTTTTCATTGATACTATTAACTAACATTCCTTTATTAATTTTTCTAAATGGTTTCCCAAACAACGAAAAGGTCAACGCATCTAAGATGGTTGACTTACCAGCACCATTGGCACCGACTATTAAATTTGTTCGCGCCCCTTGGAGATCTACTTCACTAAACACATTACCTGTACTTAAGAAGTTTTTCCAACGAACCTTTTTAAAAATGATCATACTTTATCATCAGGTGGTATCAAAAAATCATCTGGTGTAACAATTAAAAATCTTTGTCCTCGTTGTTGACAAGCATTAATCATGTCTTGTCCATCAATCTCTAATATCTCCATTACTGGATAATCCCCAAGATCTTCTATCATACCAAGATACCTATCAGCATCATCCTCTTCTTGGAAGATAGGAACAACCCTGTTATCTTGGCCATCATAGACAGAAAAAACTCCCTCTGGCTTATCTTGTAATGTAACGATATACATTAAGCCGCCTCACAACTCTCAGTATATAGTGAATGCATCAACGATTTAAGATCTGATTTATCTACGGTCATCTCCACTTCATCAATGTATTCATTGAGCAATGTTAATGTATCCTTAGTTTCTAAATCTGCATCATTGGTATCATCATCATGTACTAGAGTCTCTACGACCTTTACATCATGGACTCCTACATTGTATAAACGATCAACCAGTGTCTCGAACATCTGGTAATCCCGTTTTTCTTCGACCACAAGTTTGATGAACTTGTCTTTATAATACTGCACATCGTATTTGTTGTAGTCGTTTTCCGTGTCCCTGTAATAAATCTTTTCAAAAATTTGATGGGGGTTCTCCACAAACTTGAGTCTATTACTTTCAGTATCGTATATATGAAACCCACGACTATCCTTGTAATCATTCCAAAACATCTGATAGGGGTTGCCTAAGTATTGAACATTTCCTCTCTTTGATTTGTGATGAAAATGTCCAGACCATACACGATCAAATTTCTTAAAAGCATCTACACCCAATGCCTGTGAGTTCTCATAGAACATACCAGGTGTTACTTCAAATCCATTGATCTCAAGATGGCCACAAACAATAGAAGCATCAGTATCTTCTAATGATTTCATTGCTTGATCCTTATTTCCAGAGTTGATCCAAGGAAGCATCATAAACTTCTTGCTATCAATCTGTAATTCTTTTGGTTCAGTATATAAAGTTATGTTTTCATATTGCTCTAACAATAACTCTGGTGAATTTATCTTACTTGTATTTTTATAATAGGTAGTATGATTACCAAGAATCATGTGTACATCATACCTTGCAAGTCTGTCGAAATAATTCTCTTTAATCCTTGCCAGAGTATTATAGTCCATAGACTTTCTATTATCAAATGTGTCACCAAGATCAAAGACTGTGGTGATACCTTGTTGTTCAAGTGTAGGAAAAAATACCTCATCATAAAATTTTTGAAAATAATTCCAGAAAGCTAACGATCCCTTACGACCATCTAGGTGCTGGTCTGTAATAATTGCGATCTTCATAGTAGAGTTGTTTTAATATTATATACTGCTTTGGACTGTGGATATAATTCTCTTAATTTTTTAACTACTGCTAATTGTATTTCTAAAATCATCGGTTCATTTTGGTTTCAATGTTTTCTTTTATACTACCCATATCAGAATAAGATGCGTTCATACCTGACATACTACCATCATAGGTATCGGTGTGCATCACCTCATCATGTCCTGAACGTTCTAAAATTTTTCCTTTAATCTCTAGTTGCTTCTTTTCCTTTTGAATACGTCTTAAGAAAGCATAATAAATGATCTGTGTAAAATAAGCAAATGGGTTGGTACTCTTGGATGGATCAAAGTTATCAATGTACTGTAAGCAATTTTCTATTCCATCACAAATCATGTCCTCTCGGAACATGTAGTTGACAAAGTTTGGTTTGTATGATAGATGTGTAGCAATCTTTAAAAAACATGATCCAATATAATTCGTGACACGGGGCCGTGGATCACCTACCTCCTTTGCTTTAAGGACTTTACAACGATACTCTGTGATCGCAGCGAGGAACTCCTTATTATTAACGTAGTACTCAGTTTTTTTTCTTGCCATTACTTTTGCCACAGTGTCTTGATATCACTGAATATAGTGTAGCACGTAGAATGCATTTTGTAAAGGGGGCTTGACAGATGCTCAGAAACTTAGTAGACTAACTCTGTCAAGGGTTAAAGGGATATTGAGCTCTTAGCTTTTTTTGAATATATCCTCTAGAGATTTTTTCTTATCCTGTATGGAACCAAGGTAACCTGACTTACGTGGGAGTTTTTTTCCTCCGTGAGTTAGGTTCTTTCCATTTTCTATTCTTCCTAATGTTTGTTGATAAAAGAGTAGGATATGAGAATCCAGTTCAGTCATAGTAAGGATATGGTTTCTATTTACAATAAACATTTCGTCAAACGTCGCCGACACCCATTCCTTTAATGAGAATCCAGCAACTTCAACATTTCCTTTACGTTGTCTGGCCATCTCTACTATTAGAGGTCTGTTCAATAGGACTTTATCCTCATCGGGAAGATAGCACACTTGTGCTAGGATCTCTTCCCCTGAGATTAATTTAACTGTAGCGAAGAATTCCTCTTCTGCTTTTTTTAGTTCTTTCTCGGTCATATCAAGTTGCTCTAAGATTTACTTTAATAACCTCATACTTAAAGTTCTCATCGTTATAGATATTAACTCTTTCGTTAAGGTGTTTCAGAGTGTAGTTTTGGCCACCAATATCGTCAGCGATATCGTATAGTGTTGCTAGATCTTTTCCTTCACCTCTTCTAAGGACACGCCCAATGGATTGGAGGTTTCTAATTCTTGATTTACTGGGGCTTGCGAACACGATATTGTGAAGACGCTTAATATTGATACCAGTACTAAAAGTCCCAAAGGACGCGATAATGATTGCATTGTTCTCCTGTTCTGTAAGTTGACGAACTTCTTCACGATCTTCCACTTCCGTGCCGCCGTGAACGAAAAAGATCTTACGATCTTTATCTATAGAATTATTTATGATTTCAAACAATGGTTCTCCGTGCTTCTCGATATAATTAAAAAGCACAAGAGTATTACCATCTAAATCTCGAACGAGATTTTTAATCAAATTATTTCTTCCTCGATGTCCAACTATGTAATCTATTTCATCTTGATATGTCTCGAAATGCTGAGGAGCATGTTGACAAAATAGTATTTTAATTCTAAACTTACTAAGATAGCCTGATTTGATAAGATCATCTGTCTTAGTTACTCGGTCACATGATCCAAACAATCCTTCTAGTACCCACTTGTGAGTCTTACTCCCATCTAGTGTACCAGTAAAACCAAATCTATACTTAGCATTATGCAACTTAGTCATGATGCCAGTCAGTGATTTACTCTTGAATAGATGTGCTTCATCACCAATGACACAATCTATGTCATCAAAATATCTCTTGGGGAATTTATAAATGGATTGCCAAGTTGATATAATAATATTTTTATCTGTATTCTTATCCTTACCACCATAGATCTTATGAATAAAGTCCTCAGCATTCCATCCGTAGTCAACGAAGTCGTTGACCATTTGCTCAACAAGGGAAGTAGTTGGGACGATTATAAGTATCTTCTTGGAGGTGGCAGCATAGTATCTGACGAGGGAGTAGATCATAAGAGACTTCCCAGATCCAGTAGGAGATAATAACAACTTACGATTATTCTTTAAAGCCTCGTAGACTGCTTTGTATTGGTAGTCACGAGGTTTTATATTGCAAATCTTATCCATGAAATGTTTTACACCTGGTGGTGTAACAAAATCATTATCCTCAACTATATCACCATACCATTCATCAGGTGCATGATAGATCTTATACTCACGTTCATCAGCCCATGTTTGAAGATGATCTATTAGTCCACAATACAACGAACCAGTACCAGGAGAATACAAACGAATAGTACCATCCCAATGTCTGTATCGTGGATTCTTTTTTAAATACTTTGCTTCAGGAACTTCAAACGTGAAGTAGTCTGCTAGTTCCTTATGGACATGCTCTTCCTCAGAATGAATTGTAACATAAACTTCATTCTTTTTCTTTACAAAGAGGTTTGTCATTACTGTCCATTAATAAATTTCTCCCACTCAATAGCACTCTTGACTTGGAAACCTCTGTTTGATATTTGTTTCATTACTTGATCTAGCCAATAAAGCATTTGATCTAAGTACTTAATCTTCGCTTCTAGATTGATGATTTCATCATCAGAGTCTAGATAAACTCTCATCTTTTCAGATGTCTTGATACTATTGCCGAATGGTTTCTCGGCATATATCTTTGCGTCAGCCTCTCCTCCATAATACTCACGCTTCTCTTTCACAAGTTTGCGAACTTCAAATTCTAACGAGGTTTTAATCTGAGATATATCGGTATAGTGGTTTAAGTATTTATTATGGCAGAAAGGTATGTCCAGAGCAACCTGAGCTAGGTCAGCACTGTATTGTTTATTCTTAAACTGAAAATCTACATGACTATCTTCTGTCCAGTCTTCTCTCAGTTTTTCAAATCTATTACGAAGAGTATCAAAGTTCATACTAATTCTAATTTCCCAAATGATTTAGAGTTTAATCTTTTCTTGATTAGTTTACCATAGTCTTCATGTAGTTCACAACCAATATAATTTCTACCAAGAGTCTTGGCCACTATAGCAGTTGTTCCAGATCCCATGAAAGGATCTAACACTACATCACCTTTCTCACTACCAGCAAGAATACATGGCTCAATGAGTTCTTCAGGGAACACAGCAAAATGTGCTCCCTTATATGGTTTAGTTACCACCTTCCATACAGATCTCTTATTTCTTTTATCATAGACCATCTTACGTGGCCTAGTTAAACCAGAAAATTGATTATTAGTATCCTTGGTGTTATTCATGTTAATTGGTGTATTACCACCCCATCTTTCACCTACTGCTTGCTCTTTGATTGCTTCGTGATCATAGTAATACTTTCTATTCTTACTCAACAAAAAGATATATTCATGTGCCTTAGTACATCTATCCTTAACACTCTCAGGCATAGGATTAGGCTTGTGCCATATTATATCTTGTCTTAGATACCACCCATCTGCTCTTAATGCAAATGCAAGCATCCACGGTATACCAATTAAATCTTTTTCTTTGAGTCCTTCGAGTCTATTTCCTCTGCGAGGACACACATCTGGTAGGTCTTGTCTAGTATTTGAGACTGTCTGTTTTGCCAGTCCTTGTCCCCTTCCAGGTCTGTAATTATAGTAACTATCGCCAATATTAACCCAACAAGTTCCATCATCTGTGAGCACATTTCGCACCTCCCTGAATACTTTTACTAAATTATCTATATATTCTTCAGGTGATTGTTCTTGTCCAATTTGATTCTCTTCATTACCATAGTTCCTAAGACCATAATAAGGCGGTGATGTTACACACATCCTCGCCTTACCTGTAAATTCTTTTAATGTCTCACGGCAATCGCCAAATAATATAGTGTCTTGGATCATGTAAGTTGATGAAGATTCTTGTCTCGTATAAAGAATTGCTGGTGTTTAAAGGTCACTTCAGCAGTCATATACTCTATATCAGATACTCTAGCATCAAATTGCATATTAGTCAATGAGACAGGAAAGATGTTTCTAAACTCTACTATAAATGCTGGTTGATACTGGGATGTTACTATTTGTAGTTGTGCATTACTATACTCTTCTTCTTGTGGAGTATCAGCATCATCATCTGCTCTACCATTCTGTCTCATCCATTTATGAATGGAATAATAATTCTTCATGTCCTCATCAATAATGAATTGAACATTAAAATCACCAAAGGTTACACCACCACCAGGTATGATAGGAAGATTCCTAAACCTAGTAGGAACTTCAGTTACAGGCATATCAATATTTGGAAGATTGGCAGCCTGACAAAAGAAATCAGTTGCTTCAAACTTATCAATCTTCAACAGAAAACCAATAGGATTCAAAAAGTTCCTATTCTTTGGTTGTTCTTTATACCATTCTGCTCCACCTACAGGCATGTCAACTTCCCAAGCTACTTACTATTTATTGACTGTGGCAAGTGGTTTTTCCAATTCAATCCTCAACTTATCTATTTTTCTTTGTAATTTCTCGTATTGCTTTACACTACAAGCCGCGGCCTTATCTGCATTATTCTTTATTACAACATAAGTTCCTATAGAAACTGAAGCAGCAACTATAGATGATATTCCTATTACTATTACTAAATTTGTATCCATTATCGTTGTGCTAAAACTGGTGCTCCTCCATCGTCATCATCATCTTCATCTTCGTCATCATCCAATTCATCTCGTAGTGATTGAATACGATCTTGTAAAGATTGATTCAATGGATCTCCTAAATTATGTAACTCAGGTGAGTCAAGTTTAAATCTAGGATCTATTGCTTTTGGTACTCTTGGGTCTGGTATAGAATTAAAATTCACAACCAAAAGTTCCTCACCATCCTTTAGTCCTTCCAATTCTGGATGCGGAGTAAACTTGGGTTCTTCCTTTGGTTTATCTTCCATCACTCTCCAACCATTCGACATTAGCCTGATTGCAAATATTAAGGCACCAAACCAAGTGATGACAAATATTGCATCTGCTATACTATGTATCATCTTTTATCTTCTTGGTATATACCTCTGTGCTTTCTGAGTTGCGTCTTGTACCATTGGCATAATATCACTCTCAACCTTATCTATAACGTCATCTATTACATTCACATCCAAATCCATAAATGGTGGGATAATACCAAGTATTCTAAGTAGTCCATCTACAAATAATGCTAGGCATATGAATCCTAGAATCATACTAATTATAGTAGCATCTCTATTATGCTTACGCATGGATGCTTCATCAATTGCACGAGCTTCTGCGACTGCCTCAGCAATCATAGTATCAACTTCTTCTTTTGTATAACACAAACTTTTAATTGCTTCTTCAGTCATCGTCCTCCCTATGAATGATATTCGTCGAGTACCTCCAATACATTTATTAGGACTCGTTTGGCCGCATTACGTTGCTCCCAGTTCCACTCAGGATACCAACTCTTGTTATGTACTCCATCAATCATCTTATTGACTCTAGAGGTCATGTGGACTTTATCTATACGGCCATTCATAATGTATGTTAGCATGTACCTCTATTTAATGTCAAGACAAAAAAAGGAGGGTCTTACGACCCTCCTTAGTGTTTAAACTATAACCTAATGGATCACATAAGGTTCGCAACGCGAACACGTCTGTAATACTGGTTCTTGTTGTGGGTCAATGCTTCTGCATCTGGTGTTCCTGTTCCTGTTCCGTCCTGAGTAACGAATGGGTTTGCGACCATGCCGTAGCGAGTCTTAAATCCAATCTTAGGTTGGAATGTGGATGGATCCACAGATCTTAACATTTGGAGGGGAACATATGGGCAATAGAATAATCCAGCGTCATATGGTGAAGATCCCTTGTAACCTGCAACATAGTAGTGAGTATTAGATACGTTAGCAGAATAAGGATCAACGTAAACCTTAATGCGTCCGTTCATTGTACCTACTAGTAGGTTTCCTGTGTCATCAACTTCACCGATGGAAGGTCCACCAGATCCTTGAAGACCTGAAGAGTAGTCAAGAGTACCACTCATAGCAAGAGCAGATGCTACATCAGCAGATGTGATGATGAAGTTGCCCTTTCCTCTACGAGTCTGCTGCGCGATAGCGTTAGCATCTCTCTCGATCTGGAACATAAGTCCCTTGAATTTCTCAACTGACCATCTTCCGTTTGAGTCAACGTCTAGGTCGAATACACCAGCGTTGGCAACGTTGTTCTGAGCACCAGACTTAGCGACTGTATATACTGTACGAACAACCTCACGGTTGATTTCTGCAAGGATCTCACTAGAAAGTAAGTTAGCAAGTTCCTGCTCTGCATCAAGGCCATGAATAGCTTTCAAGTCCTGTGCAAGTTCTAGAGTGTATTCTGCTTTCAAAGCACGAGTCTTTGCAGTAACAGAAGTCTTCTCTATACTGAAGCTCATTTCGTTGAATAAGGTTGAACCTGATCCAAGAGTTTCAGCAACGTTTCTTGCTACTCCAGTTTCGCCACGCTCATAGTTAGCAGTAGTTGTACCACCACCTGATGTGTCGTTAAGGAGAGCTGGGTTTGCATCTGTAGCACCGTTGTCACCACGAGGATGAGTGTCGTCGCCACCAGAAGCATTGGTCTGGTTATAAGCACCAGGACCAGCAGATGAAGCAGAGAAGCTTGAATCTGCTTCGTGGAATAGAGCCTCTGGGCCTGCACGAAGTGCTGAACCTTGCTCTTGATAATGAGCCTTCATTGCGAAGATAAGTCCTGTTGGACCACTCATTGGTTGAACTCCACATATGTCGTATGCTACCAAGTTTGGCATAGCACGACGTATGAGGCTGATCATTACAGGGTCGAAACCTGCTAGACCGCCTGTCTGTGTACCAAGACCACTACCTGAAAGGGCATTAGTACCAATAGCACCAGCAGTGTTGCTAGCCTCATTGATCATGCCACGCTCTTCGCGTAGTGTCTTTTCTGTGTTTTCTAACAGTACAGCAGTAACAGCTTTTCTATAATTGTCTTTGATGGTGCCAGCACCTTCATGACCTAGAACAGGTGACCACTTTTCTGTTAGAGCTTTTGCATTAAACATTTTTCTAACTTAAAAGTTTATTTTGATATTATTAAGCATTCCAGCGATTCATAGCATCAAGGTAGCTTGCCATTGCTGGTGTCACATCCTTATCTACAATTCCTTCAACTGGAGTTTCGTCTGCAACCTCACTTGGGGTTACGGTTGACTCCTTGAAATAGCTCTCCTTGATAGTAGAGACTTTCTTGGTGAACTCTTCCTCGGTTGTAAACTCGATTCCCTCTGCGAGAGCAGCGAGCTTCTCCTTCTGAGTATCTGCTAGTCCTTCTGAAACATTATTCAGAACAACAATTCTTGCAGACTCATCTAGGCGATTTTGTAACTTCACATTAGCTTTGACCTGTTCGTCAAGGCGTGATTCCATCTCATGTATTTGATCGGCCATACCTTCTACCACATCAACCTTATCGTCGGGGATAGAAATGTAGTGCTCTTCAAAGAGATTCTTCAGACCTGCAATGAAGTCTTCTGTAATCTCATTCTTTATACCTTGGTCAATGGCGATCTTATTCTCATCCTTCCATTGTCCAATGGCGTAATTCACTGTGCCGTTTACTTCTTCAGAAAGTTCTTTCTTAACTTCAGCAACTTTCTTCTCTGTCTCTTCAGCAAAGTGTTTTACAAGCTTTTCATACTCTTCTTTGAGTTTTGCTTTTACAGCGGCCTCGAAAATTGTTTTTGCTTTCTCGGCAAACTCTTCAGAGAGTTCGGTTCCCTCTAGGAGGGCTTTGATGTCATCGGAAACGTCGAGTTCAAAACCAGCATGAATTGGATATGTGACCTTGCCACCATCTCCAGTTCCGTATGCTACCTCTGTACCAACTGTAGGTGTTGTACCTTGGTCGCCAGCATCGTTGATGTTACCTGTCTGAGCAGTACCATCACTCTGTGCTGCCTTATCTCCTACAGGAGCGGCTGCTTTAGCACCAGGATTCTCTTCACCGTCTTCGTCATGTTCGTTTGGAGTTGTAGAACTACCACCCAAATCAGTAACTGACTGTGCGCCAGGAACAGCAGCAGGTTCTACTTTAGGCTGTGGATCTTTTCCAGAAGCACTTGATGTTTGTACATCAGATACTTGTGAAGGATCAGAACCAGTTCCAGGAATTACTTCAGCAGAAACTGATGGCATAGGATCTCCTTCTTTAAGAGTGACCTTTTGCTCAGTCGCAAACTCCTCAAACTTTTCGTTTAATGTATCAGACATTTGTTAAATTCCTCGAATTTCCGTATATAATCTAAGTTTATTTATTAAATTAGAGTTTTGTAATGAAGTCATTAAACACTCTAAGTGTTTTTTCCTCCAATTCTTGACGAGATGCCGCGTCAATAACTCCTTTGTATTTAGCAACTTCTGCTTCCTTTAGTATTCCATTAGACCAAACCCACTCCTTACCTTCCATGATACCATTGACAAAAGCATCAGGTGCGGATGGATCTGCCACAATGTCAGCAGCAGTTGTTAACATAAAATCATCTTGGACTACTGAGCAGTCCTCTCTTTTATCAATGCTTCCCATACCTCTAGAAGAAACTCCTAATTGAACACCAGACTCTAAAAGAGACTTGGCAATATTGCCCATAGGTGTATCAAGTATCTGTGCTTTACCTAAAAAGTTTGTTCCTTCTGCGCGGAGTTCTACAATCCTGTGAGACACACGATCAAGATTTACAGTTGGGCCATCTGGATGTCCTAACTCTCCTAAAGCACGTTTTGGTTTTACATATTCTTCATTGTAACGCCCAACCTCACGGTTAAGAGTTTCAAATGGATACATACGACCATTGCGATTCTTTAGTTCAGATTGTAAAAATACTCCTTCAATATAAAGGATCTTCTTACCACCTTTTTCTTCAGTGAGGAGTTTTATATCCTCAACTTGTTCCGTTATCAGTTTCATTAGATTCAGGCTCTACAGCAGTTTCTTCAGGGGGTTCATTAAACAATGATTTCGCAACACCTACCTTGTTATCTCCAATAGCATCAGATGCTTTGGCATACAAGATATCATTAATGTCATCAATAGCAGAAGCTCTATCGTTATTCTGTATTTTAGATACGATATCAACCACTCCTGGCATAGGTACATCACTAGTTACTTCAGTTTCTTGCGTCATGATAATATGATATTATATTTTATTTAGTATTATTGCTAGGTTTAGGCGCGGGGAGCTTTGGTTTTGATTTTTCTTTTTCCAATTCTCTAGCATGATCATCCTCAGCATTCTGTGCTTCGATCTCTGGAGCAAATGCATCATTCTGACGATCCAATGTATCAAATGTATTAACATCTTGAGGAGACATAACAAGTCCCAACTCAATTTCTCTATTCATTTGCTTATCCATTTCCTTATAATCGTCATCACGTTGTACCAGAACATGTCTACGAATATGTTCAATAGAATAATACTTACCAACAAACGGATCCATCTGAGTTACAGTGGCCATACGTTGATTCATCATTTCAATTTCTTTTAACTCATTGAAATGATTATCAAATAAGAAGTCATATTGCATATGCTCCTTCATATCTTCCCAGTCTTCTGGAGAGATTACTCCTTTAAGGATGAGTTGCGTCTTGAGAACGTCGTGAAAAAACTCCCCAAATCTCTTACGTAATCTGCCAATGAACTTCGCGAACTTAAGTTCGTCACGGAGGACTTCAGTGGTTTTACCAAGGTTGAATCCTTTGTTGTCGTCTGTGAGCCTTGAAGGAGGAAGATTGAGAGAATTATAAAGCTTCTTTTTAAAATACTCAACATCCTTGAGTTCCCCTAGATTCTGTCCACCAGGTAAGGTGGTGATCTCAGTTCCACGACCACCCTCACGACGAGGTAACCAAAAATCTTCAAGCATACTCATGTGCTTTTTGTCGTCACGCATCTCTCCAGTATTGGAGTCGTAAACTAACTTGTTACGATAACGTGCCATAACATCACGTAGGTATTGCTCCGCTTTAATCTTTGGAAGATTTCCTACATCAATATAAAATATTCTTCTTTCAGGTGCTCTTGATAATCTGTAAATAACTAGAGCATCTTCAATCATTCTAAGTTGATTGAGTGACTTAATTGCTTTGTGTAAGAATCCCAGAGTCATTCTCTTATTGAGATCCTGCAATCCTGATGGAGTGAAAGTAACAGAATCAACTGCCATCTTTACACCCTGAGACAATGACATGTCTCCTACAGGGCCTAAAACACCACCTTTATAAAATCCCTTTGGATTATAAAGATAGTAATCTACGAATGTTCCATACTCATACTCAAGTGCTGTCCCTTTAATAGCTTGACGAGCTAGAGCATCTTTTGGAGCATTATCAATTTTTTGTCTGACCTTCTTGATCTTCATAGGATCAATGTAACGAAGTTCAGTAATACCTTTCTTTGGATTTTCTAAATCAACTACCTTATGGTAAAATAATCTTCCATCAATATACCATGATCGAATAATTTCATGAGCACGATTATCAAAATTCAATAATCTTTTGAGATAATCAAACTCATTTCTAATCTTGTTCTTTACTCCTTGACCAACTTTTAAATTATCTAAGTTGATATCTACACAACTATCATTGTTATCACTAACAACAAATTCATTTACTACTTCATCTACTGCACTATCAACTTCTGGGTGTATCGCCATGTCCCTATAACGACGAATCAACTCAAACTCGTTACGAGCTGAGTTGTCCGTATCTACATAAGTTCCATAGTAACCACCTGCTGCAACTGCAATAGGCTCATCAGCAGCAGGAGGGACAGGAGATTGACCCCTCTTTCCCTCCTTTTTATTAATCTGAAAGCCAAATAGTTGACTCATAACGATTTCCTATATTCGATTCCAATAGTATTTATTATACTACGGGAAGCGCAGAAACACCAGCTCTTGCATTACTACCTGCCTCAGCAGTAAAGTATGAGTATTGGAATTCAACTGTGAACTCTTCAATCTGATCATTGCTGTCATAAGCAACGTCAATTTGAGAGACGTTAGTTGGGAATGAGTACTTAAGATTGTATGTTCTTAGTACAGATCCTTCATCTGTTGAATCCTTCTCTAATTGCTTAACTCCAAGATCTGCGGTGTATCCGTTAGATGCATTGGGAGTAAAGAGTGGAGATGTATTTCCTTCGTGAGTGTTTATGCTATTAGCCCACTGCTCGAAGAATGTACGAAGTTTGAAGTCCTTATCGTTGAAGAATGTTGCACTCCATGTGTCGAATGTTCTGTCTCCAGCAATCTTAACCGTCCTTCCTCTGAAAGGAACTTCGATTACACCCAAGTTAGAACCAGGGAGAGCTGCCGACTTGCAAAGAAGGTTAGTAAGATTTTGATCTTCACCTTCTTTTGCTAGAGCAGCTGGGAATTGCATGTCGATCAGATACATATTGGGCTTTACGCCCTGTCCTATAGTCTGTAGGAACTCTGATACGTTTGACCTTGCCATTTAATTTACCTCTATAGTTATTTGTGCTCTATGAATAATTATCGACCTACAACTTCAGCGAATGAAACGCCAGTTCTAGTTGCGGTGACAGTAACAGTTACAAAGTTGATAGAACGAGTTGGCTTAAGGAATAATTCCGCAACAAACTCATTTCTGTCAATCACTTCAGGAGTGTTATTTGTTTCATCACAAACAACCAAGAAGTCTGTTAGACCTCTACGTGCCTGAACTTCTGCAAGGTAAGAACTAATTGAAGCACTGAAGTTACTACGTGTAGTAGTATCATTCTGTTCAAATAGTACACCTTCTGCAAGTCCTCTTGCTCTCTTCTCGATATTGAGGAATAAACGACGAACGTTAATTCTATCAAACGCGGAAGGTGAAGCAAGGCCAGTCTTGTCTCCAAATAGAACTGGTCCAGTACCAGGAAGTGATACTATTGGGTTGATCCTATTTGTATAAAGTTCATCACGCTGTGCCTTGTTAGGATTGAAAGCAAGTTTAACAACATTTTGTACTCCTCCACGATTCAATCCAGCAGGAGAGAACCAATCATCAAGGACAGCAGAAGTAGAAACACAGAGACCTGCAACATCACCGTTACAACCAACGTAACGATACTTATCGTTGAAACGATCATATGTATACTTGATACCACTATCGAGTACAACGTATGAACTTGATCCTATAGCAGAGAAGAAACTAACGGTGTTGTTTAACTGATCTGTTGGTGATAAAGCAGCACCACCAGATGTAGCAACTTGGTTGCCATTGAAAGGTGATATAAATGCTACACAATCCTTTCTGCTATTAGCAACAGCAGCAACTGATCCAGCCTTGGCCTTAGTATCAGTTTCATTACCCATTGATCCACCCATCAATACAAAGTCAACTGTTGTTTGCTCTGTATCAAGGAACTCATCATAGGCACTTGCAATTTCACCAGAAGTATATGCATAGTCATCAGTACCACCAGATAGTGATCCACCAGCAGCAGCAAGTACAGCAGCAAATTTCTTAGGTGATCCAGATGTTGCTCCATAAGAAGCAGCAGCAGAACCAGGATCTTCTCCTAGTACAGTTGATTGGCTAGCACCAAGTGCAGCACCATAGATGTAAGAAGATGTTTCGTTAACAGCATCTTTCCAATATGAAGAAGCACCTTCAGGTGTCTTACCATCAGAAATTTTAGAAACGTATGTTATACGCTCAACGATTGTATTTGTGCTCTCATCAACAACTGCAACATGAACTTCGTCGTTAGAAAGATAACGCTCAGAAGCAAATGCAGATGTTCCAGGACGAGGAGCAATTGATTTATAAGTTAAACCTGTCGATCCAATTGTTTGTGCATTCCAATCAGAAGCAGTGAAATCAGAGAAAGTAAATGAGTTACCATCAACAGCACCAGTAGAACTCTCAATGATAGTAACAGTGTTAGCATCAATCACTGAATATACTTCGTGGTTTGTAGCACCATCACTTAATGCGTCACCAATTGATAGTCCATGACCATTCTTGGTAGCCTTCTTAGTTGGTCCGTGATCAACTACAACAACACGTAAGTTGTTTCCTTCAGTACCTGCATCTCTTGCAGCGAACTGTTCAGAAGCACCAACTCCAGCATCATATGCATCCTTGTCTCCAATGAGAACTGCGGATCCATCTGCTGTTGCGTTAAGAACTCCTGTTGATGCACGAACAACTGCTAGTTGTCCACCATAACGTAAGAATTCTGATGCGACTAACCAGTCAGCAGCATTAGCCTCAGCTGGTGTTCCGAATGTATCAATTAATTCTCTTTCAGAACCAATGTTTACTATTTTGCCTACTGGTCCTTTGCGGAATGTGGATGCAATCGCGCCACGAATGGCAGATGCACCTGTAACAACAGCATTGGATAGATCACGTTCTTTAATAATAATTCCAGGCGAGACTTGACTTGCCATGTTTTTTCCTCTGTAAATTCCAAATTTATCTGTAAGTATTTAGAATTTTAGAAAGTTCATTCAATAATTCCACATGTAAGACACAACTTCCTCTTTGTCTCCATAAGCCCAGAGATCCCCGTCCTCGTCTAGGAAAGTATCATCTCCCATACCATCATCTACAAATCCAAAGGGAGCCATATCCTGCTCTATCTGATTTCTTTGCTCTTCATAAATTCTTCTTCTAACATCTTGATCTGTCATCTCCTTGAAATACTCTTGCATAACCAACCAAGAGAATAAAACTAAACACATTACTAAGTCATCATGGTACCCATCATCTGCTTCCCAACATTGTTTTCTCTGAATGAATGTTGTTAGTTCTCTTAATATATCAAAATCGCAGAAGGTTAATTTATCATCTTCAATGACGGCCTTAAGGTTTGCACATCCCTGCTTCTTAACTGTGATACTCATCTTCACACCTAGTTGAGTCTTAGTTCCAGAGAACCCCTGACCAACTACTTGACCTGCTCTACCACGCATTGCACACATTAATACATTAGGATATTCTAGATCATAATTTAATGTGGCCGCTATACTATCTCCTATGTCATTTACCTCAACCAATACATAAGGATTGTTATATTCCTTACATACCTGAAGTATCACGGAGGGAAACATGACAGGTTTAATCTCATTATTACGGTACTTGGCAACGATTTGATACGGGAGAGTGGTGATATCAAACACGACAAAAGCACTGTAGTCGCCACCAATTCCTCTGGCAACATCGACAGTAATAATATATTCGTGATCTTTTTCTGCTCGCTTATGTACGTCAAGTCCAGCATTACTTAATATGGGGTCAGTGAATGGTATAGTTTGTAGTTTAGATGGAGCAATTAAAGTATCAGCAGATCCAAGGAAGTCGCACTCAAACTCCTGTGCGAACTGTCTCTTAGATGTGTTCTTTAATGTCTCTTCTTTCCATTTAGCATCACGGCCAGGAACTTGAGACCAATGTACTTCATTCGTAACATATCCATTCTTTCCATTCTTAGCATCCTCCCACATCTTGTAGAAGTGATTCATACCATTGGGAGTGGATATGATAATTACTTTCGTTGACTTACCAGAAGTAATAGTAGGATAAACCGATGCAAAGAATTGTTCTGCAACATGGTTCGGAACGAAAGCGAATTCGTCGAGGAATAAGATATTGAATGACATGCCTCGGACAGCACTTGCAGACGTAGAAGCAGCCAGAATCTTTGATCCATTTTCGAGTTCGACATTACCTTTGTTCCATACTAGTATACCATGCTGCATCCACTTAGGTAAATTCTCATATGCTAATTGTAACCTACCAAGTAGTTCCCTAGCAGTAGAAGCTTTGTTAGCAAGAATACCAATGTTAACGCTATCGTTAAAGATAGCATAATGTAACAAGTATGCGACCACCGTTGTGGATTTACCAGTCTGACGAGGCAACTTAGCAATGTTGAATCTGTTTTCATGGAAGTCCATTAAGATTTCCTTTTGGAAACCATACATTGTAAAAGGAACTAAACCTTCATCCAGTGATATAATCTGCATGTAATTACATGCAAAATAGAGTGGGTCTTGTTTACACTTGATCCACTCTTCTACTTGTTTCTTTGTGAATTGTATCTCAGTACCAGCCTTCTTTAGGTTGGGATTACCTAGATAAACTTCAGTTTTCGTTGCCATACATAGTAATTCTTCACATATATATTTATTTAAACTGTGAGGCTTGGAATCGAACCAAGAAGATCTACCACGCTAATGATTGATCGGCAGTTAAACGGACTGCTGTGTTTACCTATTTCACCACCTCACATTGAAGCCCTATGAAAGGGCTGATATGATTCGAGTTACTCCTATTCCACCACCACTACGGGGGAAGAAATCAAAGTCAAGGAACTTCTCAAGTTCATCCTCTACTCTCTTCTTTCCAAACTTATCAATTATAAGTTGAGCATACCCACCATCAGAAATGGTATAGAAAGTATTTCTCATCTGATCTTTATCAGTACTGCGTTCTGCACTACCTATAGTTTCTTGGCCACCAAGAATAACATCAATCTTCTTACTGGTACCATCTTCATTACGTGCCATATTCCAGAATGGTGATGTCCACTCAGGGAAATCAGTAATCATACCTCTACCAATTTGCTTCTCGTGATCATGATCTACTTCTTTGGTATTGAATAACTCTGCCCACTTATCATACTTTTTAATTTGAGATTTAGATAATGGTAGACCTAACCATTCGCATAGTTCCCACTCCATATCCTGAAGTTCTTTAACACCTCCCTTCATTTCAAACTCGAACATGGGGAAGATTGTTTCGTGTCTACCTGGGACAGGATTAGGTTCTGCTCTATATGAAGTTGAGACACAAAAAAATCCTTCCTTAGAAGGATCGGATAGTAATTCATGTTCTAACCACATCTGACCTGTTTGTGGTAGTGGCCAAATATTACCACCATACTCATAACTTGCTACTGTCTCTGGATCTTCACAAGCAGCAAGGATACTCAACCTATTCTGGGTATGTACTTCAAGGAAATTCTTAGACAAAAAAAATGACCGTAACTCGGTCACTGCATCCGTATACTTCTGTGGGTCAATTAAACTTGTCATTATTATTAGTCAAACTAAGTTATTTAGCAGATGGAGTATTCAAAATGAATATCCAAATAAAAAATAGTACGATAATTGTGAATATCCTGATAGAGTCTGGTGAAGTATCAATCACAACACTTGAATTACACCCTTAACATCTGGTATTTCATCCATTAACTTGGCCTCTATACCTTGCTTTAAAGTTATAGAACTCATAGCACATGTAGAACAAGCACCGCCAAGTCTTACCTTGACGTATGCACCTTCTGCTGTATAGTCAGTCTCGACATATTCTAACCAACCACCATCTGCTTCGATGTATGGTAATAGTTCTTCTAGAACTGCTATTACATTCTCATCATTGAGTTCCATTTTCGTTGCTAATCTATGTTGTCTCTTAAGATACTCATAGTAGGTATCTTCTTCATGACTCGTCAAGAGTCCCAAACGAACGCCTAATTTCGCGAAGTTCCTCGAAGTCTTTCTTCTTAGTACCTCCATCATATTCCCAAGCATAACCTTCAGTGATCATTTGTTCATTTAATGAAACAGTATCCTCGCCAACATAGAGCCAACCAAGAAGCCTACCATACTTCCCCATGCCACCCACAAGTTCTGTTCTAATAGTGAGTTCTTCATCTCCTGCAATTGTATCCTCCAAATGTTTTTTCATCCAATCAGTAGCATCAAGTCCCAATGCTTTCTCTTCTAAGTTCCGTGTCCTCTTCTCAGGAGTATCAACCCCTGCGATTCTTACTCGTTCTTTTTTAAATAAATCAAATCCAAGATCAATAGTGACATCTATAGTATCACCATCCAATACTCTGTTGATCTCCGTTACTCTGAAGTTGTAGCAGCTCTTCCTGCTTGGTGGAACCATTGCTCCCATTTTCATATTCTGCAAGTGAGCTATTTATCATCTCATCTATAGAAATACGATTCTTCAATGCTTCATGTGCTCTTACTTTTTGTATCCATTCATTTGTAGGTATTGGATGTCCCATGTGTGCTTCTGCCCTTGGAGCAAATGCAGTAGTACCTACTATACCACCAGCACCAATACCAACAGCACTGACAATAGCAACTACTTTTTCGTTAGCACGAACTCTAAGGGTGAGCTCCTTCACGTGGCCCATCATATGATCCACCTTCGCTTCCAAGATTGCTATCTTGGTTTCTTGACTCTGTTCTGTCGTCATATGTCATTATCCAATAAATTAAATATCCCACTGCACTGAGTAGAATACCTAGCATAATATTTATAGACCAAACTACTTCACTCATAATGGTGGATACTCCGATTCTATATCAACTTCTTCTTTGTTACCTGGATTAAATTGTTCACACAATCGTGCTACTTGTTTTCTATCAAGTCCTGCTAGTTGTCTAGCATTATCCAATGCCTTGTAAATACATTCTCGATCAGTTATAGGTGCGTTAATCTCCCATCCTTGCTCATCATAATATTTCTTACCTTCTGTAACAGAAGCTTCTACATGTGCAAGATCTTGTGCTTTGGAAGGATTCATATAACTATGAG
>Ga0209404_10000398_pt1 | contig 34147 bp, 24 predicted proteins | sample TroAtlMetagenome_2_FD_187447 | JGI IMG/M metagenome (GOLD analysis project Ga0209404, IMG submission 187447) | Marine eukaryotic phytoplankton communities from Atlantic Ocean - Tropical Atlantic ANT8 Metagenome (SPAdes) (version 2) | ecosystem: Environmental > Aquatic > Marine > Oceanic...
ATGGTTTCATGGGGTGTATGGCACAGAGTAGAGGAAAGGAACTTTTAGGCCGTGGAGCAGATTTGGTAATAGGCACTCAAAAATATCATAGGGTGGCTGAATACGTAGAAGAAATATTTAGCGCAAGAACTGAGGCAAGGATGGATGACTTAAGAACGTCTATTGTTGATACTGACGAGGAAGAGAATTCTCAGAACATGATTAGAGATGGTGCGGCTGATGAAGGTTCAGTGACAGCTTTTGTTTCAATAATGCAGGGTTGTAACATGAAGTGCTCATTTTGTATTGTTCCATATACTAGAGGAAAAGAGAGGGCTAGGCCAATTATTGAAATCGTAGATGAAGTAAAGAGGTTAGCTGATGCGGGTATAAGAGAAGTGACTTTATTAGGTCAAATTGTAAACCTTTATGGGCGCCACGAATTTCCTGTAGTTGATGGAAAGAGTCCTTTTGTTCAATTGTTAGAAAGTGTTGCTAAAGTCAACGGTATCGAACGTGTGAGGTTTGTTTCGCCTCACCCCGTTGGATATAAACAAGATCTGATCGATGCCTTTGGATATATTCCAGAATTGGCTGAACATGTTCATTTTCCTCTGCAATCTGGTTCTGATAAAGTTTTAAAAGCTATGCGCCGACCTTACAAGGCAGCAAAATTTGTTGAGTTAATAGAACGGATGCGGGAAGTTCGTTCTGATATTGCTGTATCCACTGACATTATCGTTGGTTTTCCAGGTGAAGGTGATGCTGAATATGCAGAGACTCGAGCACTTTGCGAAAAAGTAAGGTTTGATAATGCATATGTTTTTCGATATTCCAAGAGAAGAGGGACACCTGCTGCTGAAATGGATGATTCTTTACAACTTCCAGAACACGTAAAGGTTGAAAGAAATCAAGACCTAATAAGCCTCATAGATCAAATTGGTAGTGAAAAAAATCAAGCTCTAGTGGGCACCCGACAACAAGTTCTGTGTGAAGGTCCAAGTAAGCGTAGAAAAGACAAATTAAGTGGACGAACGAGAACTAATAGAATCGTAATTTTTGATGGTAACCCTAGCAGGTTAAAGGGTAAATTGTTTGATGTTGAAATTGATAGGACTACTGGTCATGTGTTATATGGTGTGCCAATTTTAGATTAATTATATGACCCGACAAATATATACAGAATTTTTAAGCTTACAGGTTGTAGGGGTTTTATTAGGATTATATCTCATCTCTAGCCATGCGATCGCTTTATATAAGCAGCAAAAAGTGATCGACTTATTAAAAGCCTTCCCAAGAAATAAACCCATCGGAATTGTGCTTATAATTATATGCTGTATCTGGGCATTTTGGTTAGTCAATAAAGTGGACTTAGGTGAATTTCAAAAATGGGAAGTTCCGATAAGTTGGGGAATAGTGATAGGATGCGCTGCGTTTATTATCTGGGTTGACGAATTTTTAGCAGTAAGGGCTTTAGGTATTTTACTTTTATTACTCGTATGCCCAATACTCGATGTTGCCTTTCTTAAAGAACCAGTATCACGCCTTTTGCTTTCAACAATTTGTTATATTTGGATATTCTTTTCATTCTTTTGGATAGGTATGCCCTATCTCATGCGAGATCACATTGACTTTGTTACGAGATCAAGATTCAGATGGAAATGCCTTTCTGGAGCAGGTATTGTATATGGAGTTCTAGTACTTACTTGCGCAATATTATTTTGGGGATCTGAATCTCTTTAGTATTTTGTTTTAAATAAGTTCTTTTATTCATAAACAATATATTTAATATTTTTTTATGTCTTCAGAAATAGCAATACAATCAGGGAAGTACCAAACATTTTTAATTTTTGGAGCCCCTGGAAGCGGTAAAGGAACTCAAGGTAGGATACTGGGAAAGATTCCCAGGTTCTATCATTGTGCCTGTGGTGATGTGTTTAGATCATTAGATACTAGAACCGATATAGGGCAAGAGTTCGTTAAATATTCGAGTCAGGGTGAATTAGTTCCCGATGATGTAACTGTAAGACTTTGGAGGGCAGCGGTTGAAGCAAAAGTGACTTCGAGTGCTTTTAAGCCTGATATTGATTTCCTTGTTCTTGATGGAATTCCGCGTAATGTTGAACAAGCCAAGTTAGTTGATGAGCATTGCGATGTCGTCCAAGTATTTCATCTTTCATGCCCTGACCGAGATGAGTTAATGAGGAGGATTAGAAAGAGATCAATCAAAGAAAATAGATTGGATGATGCATCTGACGATGTGATAAAAAATAGAATGAAGCAGTACGAAAGTGAGACGAAACAACTGCTTGATCATTATTCACCAGAAATCTTAACTAATATTAATGCTCAGCAGACTCCAATTAAAGTTCTTCAGGACATTATATATACTGTAACTTCTTTAAAAGTTTGGCAAGATAGCTCAGATGAAATTTATTAGTTTACAGTGAAAATAGTTTTTCTGGGTACTGGTGACATTGGTCTTCCTTCTTTAGAGGCCTTACATAATTCTAAAGAGTATGATGTTGTTTCAGTGTTTACTCAGCCTGATAGGCCTTTTGGTAGAAAGGGTGAATTAAAAGCATCAGTAATAAAAGAGTTTGCAGAAAAGCACTTAATTCCTGTATTTCAGCCTAGTAGAATTAAAGATCAATATGCTATAGAAATTTTGAGTAAAGCTGACCCTGATGTTTTGGTTGTTGTTGCGTATGGTCAAATCTTATCAAAATCAGTACTTAGTATTCCGAAAAAATCATGTATAAATTTACATGCATCATTATTGCCTTCTTATCGTGGAGCCGCCCCTATACAAGCAGCAATACTTAATGGTGAAGAGTTCACAGGGATGACAGTCATGTATATTGGGGAAGGTCTTGATGATGGTGATATTTTAAAGTCAGAAACATTAAAGATTAAAAAAGATGAAACTGGCGGCTCTTTGCATGATCGTCTGGCATCACTTGGGCCAGAGTTGTTAGTTGATTCTTTAAAATTATTATCCCGGAATGAAGCTCCTAGAAACAAACAGGATCATACGCAATCTTCACACGTATCTAAACTTACCCGTTCAGAGGGAGAAATTGAATGGAAACATGATGCAGCATATATTGAGAGAAAAATTAGAGCATTTCATCCTTGGCCAGGTACATTTACTTACTTTCCAGATGGTCAATTGGTGAAGATTTTTCCCCAGGCATTAGTTGGTCAGGATTATGATGAAAATGCAGGAAAAATAATTTCTATTGATGCTGATGGTCTAGTTGTAAGCTGTGGGGAGGGTTCAATCAAAATATCAGAAATACAGCCTTCAGGTAGAAAAAAAATGACTCTATCGTCTTACTTGGCAGGAAAAGAAATCAACATAGGAGATTTTTTGGGTATCAAAAATTAATAAAATTCTTTCCAATTTGCTTATACTATTGTTTTCTAATTGCTTAGAAAATATTTTTAATGACTGATCAAAATCAAAGAAATAATTTTAAACGCGTTATTCTAAAATTAAGTGGAGAAGCGCTTAGGGAACCTGGAAGCGAGGATAATATATCTCCTGAAATTGTTGAAGCCGTTGCAAAACAAATTAAGCGCGCTCATCAGGCAGGAATTGAAATTGGACTTGTCGTAGGAGGAGGGAATTTCTGGAGGGGAATAAGCGCTAGTAATAGAGGGATGGAGAGAGCAACGGCTGATTACATGGGTATGTTGGCAACTGTGATGAATTCATTAGCTCTTCAAAGTATGCTTGAGGATATGGAGGTTCCAACGAGAGTTCAGACAGCAATTGAAATGAAAAATGTAGCGGAGCCCTTTATCCGAAGAAAAGCAATGAGGCATCTTGAGCTTGGAAGGGTTGTTATTTTCGGAGCAGGAACTGGCAATCCATTTTTTTCTACTGACACGACTGCTGCTCTTAGAGCAAGTGAGATCGGAGCTGACGCAATATTAAAAGCAACAAAGGTTGATGGAGTCTATGATTCTGATCCCAATGAGAACGAAAATGCTAAGAGGTATGACACGGTAACTTTTCAGGATTGCCTTGAAAAACGATTAAAGATTCTTGATTCTACTGCATTTAGCTTGTGTATGGATAATTCAAAACCCATTATTGTATTTGATATTAGTGGTCCTGATAATATTTATAAGGCTCTGATAGGAGAGCCTATTGGTACACTTGTACATTCTGAATAATTTATTAGATCTTATAGAAAAAATTTAACCTTTTAAAAGAAATGAATGCTGAAACTTTGATACCTGAAACCGAAGAGGCTATGAAAAAAGCCGTAGAGTACACATTACACGAATTTTCTAGCATTAGAACTGGTAAGGCCTCTCCAGCGCTAGTGGAAAATATAGATATTCATGTACAATCTTATGGATCCAACATGAAGCTCAAACAGCTTGCGGTTATATCCTCTCCAGATCCAAGAATGTTGTTAGTGTCACCGTTTGACCCATCTACTGTTCAGGATATTGAGCGAGGGTTAAAGGAATCTAAACTTGGTATTAATCCCTCAGTGGATGGTAAAGCTATTCGGTTACCCATTCCTGAGTTGTCGGAAGAGAGAAGAAAAGATTTGGTTAAGATGGTTAAGCAGATGGCGGAAGAGGGTAGGGTTAGAGTAAGGTCCGCTCGCAAAAATGGCATGGATGGAATTAAAAATCTTAAATCTGATAGTGCGATTACTGAAGACGATCAGAGGGATATGGAAAAAGAAGTTCAGTCACTGACTGATAAATTTGTTAAAGAAATTGATCAACATGTTGAAAATAAAGAAAAAGAAATCATGACTGTCTAAGCTTTAAAATTATAAACAAAAAAAGCACACCATAATGGTGTGCTTTTTTGTAGATAAATTTCTGATGCTACTATCGAGATTGGGGTAAATTTCCGTATCTAGCATTGCTTTCCCAGGCTTCGTGTCGAGCTTGAGGTAAATTACTTAGTCCGCTATCAACTCCTGATCCATCCCAATTACCGACTTCAGTGGCTTCGCAGCCAACAAAACTAATGACCAATATAATTGCAGAAACTGCACTTATAATTAGTCTGAAAATATTTTCTGTGGTCATTAGATTATTTAGAGATCTTATTCGCCTAGATTTTGGAAGATCACTCTGTCGCCTGGCTCAAGTGATCCGCTGAGACCTTTTTGATTGATGTCAGCAACAGTGATTCCAGGCTGAATAGAAACAACATTTAGGTTTCCGATTCTAATGCCGTCACGTTTGACGATGAGCTCTGAGTCTCCCTGAACTCCTTGATCTTTTCCAATGTTAACAAGTACAAATCCCCAGTCTTCATTAACTGCTGTTATAACACCTTCGGAAGAGTTTCTTTCAATGCTTGATAGTCTGTCGGCTTGAACTTTCTCAGCTTTTTCAATTCTAACCTCGTTAGCAGCAACTTTTTTACTAACTACATCAAGTTCGGCTTTTTTAGTCGCAAGGTCTTGTCTTGCGCTTTCTAAATCACTTTCTAACTTTTTGATGGTAGGAGCAATAGTTTGTAATGTTGTTCCTGGAAATTTTTTGCTAATTTCTTTAACTGCATTTTCAGCTTTGGCAATTTCCTTATCGATAGGTGCTTTTTGTGTGTTGAGACCAGATATCTCATTATCGAGTCTTTCGATGTTAACATTATGACCTGCAGTCTTTGCCTTTGAATCTTCTAATCGGGTTTCTTGAACATATAGTGCATCATATGATGCATATAGTGCAGGAAAATCATTATCAGTTATTTCCCCTAGGGTTTTGTTGATCTCATTATTAAGACCTATTCGCTGAAGTCTGTTTGATTTTAGTTCACCGCGGTTTTGCACGCCAAAGATGACTGAAACAATAATTGCTAAGGCAGCGATGATCAGTGGGATTTTAATTTTCATGAAATGATTTTAGTTTGAGGGGTGTTTAATTCTAAATTGATTATTTGATTTATTAAATCTTAACTTATTAAAGACCAAATGGATCTTCTTCAGCTTTAGGTTCTTCAGGCTCTGGTTCTTTATCACCACCAAGACCAAACGGATCGTCTTCTTCTGCAGGTTTTTCTGCAGGTTTTTCTGTAGCAGGTGCGGGAGCTGCCGCAGCAGGTACTATTTCAACAATAGGTTTTTTGTTAGGATCCCATTTACTCTCAGCGCTGAGAACTACGGCGTCGCCAACAGCAATCTTTTCACCATCATTTAAAGAAGTGACATCACAAACACTAACGTTAGGCTCCAGATTGGTTATGGTAAGTTTACCAATGATTTTATCGTCTCTCTTTACATCAAGCTTTACTCTTGCGTTGATGCCTTGATTTCCACCTGCGTTGATTACAACAAAGCCCCAGTTATCAAATGTTTGTGCAATTTTAGCGTTAACTTCAACCATCTGCCCTGCACGCTGGCGAGAAACTTTATCGCGAAAATTTGCAATCGTGCTGTCAGTCGCTTCTCTTTTAGAAACCGCGTTTTTATAATTTTCTTTTGTAATTGCAATCTCTTGCTGAACAGCCGCCATTTCAGCTTGAAGGTTTTGGCTCTTTTCAACAAGATCCTCAATCTCTCCGATCTCTGCTAGATCCTTGTTGAGTTTATCTAACTTTTGCTGTGCTACTTTGAGCTGTCCTTCTAGCGTTCCTTTTTTTGCAGTCTTATCTGTCTCCTCATTTTTTTTCTTCGCTTCTTCTCCCTCTTGGGTTGCAGCAGCAGTATCGGTTTCTTTAGTCTGAGTGTCTGTAGTGGCTTTTGCCTCTTGAATATCTGTTTGACGATCTGTAGCGGCTGTCGCGTTTGTTATTGTAAGTTGTAGAGCCGCTCTTTCATGCTCTAGGTCTTTGGTCGTTACGAAGCGAATAGAGGCTGCTCCAATTACTAATAAAATTGAGATGATAGTTAGTGTATTCCACATGGCGGTTTTGGATTGCTGAGGGGTGACAGGGATTTATAAATTATTAAAAGGTAGTAATACCTATTTTATCGCATAAAAACAACTTAAAATCACAATACTTCTATTCTTTTTTATTTTTTGAATAAATATGACAATTGCAGTGATTATTTAGTATGGTTTAATTATAAGTCATTAATTGTAAGTCAGTAATGTTTATTTTGATACGTGAAAATTGCTAAAAATTTAGTATAATTTGACTAAATTCTTTGAACTTAATTACAGATTTCTCTGTCTTAGTGCCTCATATAGGCTAATTCCTGTGGCAACTGATACATTCAGGCATTCCACAGATCCCATCATTGGTAGCTTGGCAAGGAAATCACATTTCTCTTCGGTTAACCTTCGTAAACCTTTTCCTTCTGCCCCCATGATTATTCCAACTTTTCCTTTCAAATCTATTTCATAAATTGATTGGTCTGCATTATCTGAGGTCCCCACTAACCAGAATCCCTCATCTTTCAAAATTTTCATTGTTCTTGCAAGGTTAGTGACCTGAACATATGGAATTGATTCTGCTGCGCCGCATGCAATTCTCCTTACGGTTTCATTTAGTGGAGAAGAACGATCCTTAGGAGCAATTACTGCGGTGCACCCCGCGCCATCAGCTGTTCGCAGACATGCGCCTAAATTGTGAGGATCTTGAACATGATCCAAAATTAATATTATAGGATCATTTTTGAGTTTTAAAATGGGTAAAAGCTCATCTTCGCGGGAAGCTTTTCTTTTACCGCCTTTGCTGTAGTCTTTGCTATGAGAATGCTTGCGTTTCCCTTTTGCTCTGGATCCTTTGTGCATTTTTAAAGAGATTAACTAATCAGAGGAATTGAATTGTTTAATTGTTTGTTCTTTAATTTCAAAATTAGAATTTCGAAGATGTTTATCAAAGAATTTGTTAGTTAGTATTTTTATTTTTTCATTTTTAAAACCTCCGTGGCCACCTTCTTTAACGGTGATTAGAACTGACTCACACCCTGCTTGTAAAAGTTTTTTATTGAATATCACAGATTGATTATAGGGTACGAGTTGATCATTTGTTCCATGTATATGCATAAACGGAATATCGTCTTTACTTACATAATGAATAGGCGAAGCTAATTTTGCATTCTTTTTATTTTTATTTAGAGCTCCCCCAATTAGTTGAGATTCAGGAGATTGTGAGGAGTCATGATCAATATTGCTTGGAAATTTTGACATCTCAAGAAATGCGGATGGCCCAAAGAAATTCACTACACAATTTACATTACTAAGGTGTTTTTTGTAATCTCCTAAAGATCCTTCTAGAGCTTTGATGTTGGAGCTAGTTCCTAACATTGATACGAGATGCCCCCCTGCAGAATGTCCTATTGCTCCGATTTTGTCGGCATCTATATTGTATTTTTTGGCATTGCCTCTGATCCATCTTATAGCTGCTTTACAATCATAAATTTGATTAGGCCATTTGGATTCTGAAGATAATCTGTAGCCGATGCTTGCACCTATATATTTACCTGATTCAACGTAAGGAGTTAGATGTCTTAATCCTTGCTCTTTATCACCGGATTTCCAGGCTCCTCCGTGGATATAAACAATAACAGGTAGCTTTTGACTTGCTCTTTTTATGGGTATTATTAAATCAAGACTTTGCCTCGGGTTTTTATTTTTCGTATAAAAAATATTAGATTCAATTTTTATAAGATTCCTATTAAATTGAGGATTCTCTTTTCGATTTATCCCTCTGTTTTTTCGTAATTTTGAACGAAATATTCTATCTTCTTCTCTTGAAATAGTCCCATCATTATTCTGGTCGGCTTTTTTGAAATTAGGCCTAGCGTTTGGCGGAAGCTCTTCGAGTTGTAACTTTCCATCCTTGTTTTTGTCCCATCGATTAAAAATGGTGTCTTTTTCTATTTCTTGAGCTTGAGCCGGAATGTTCAAATGAATCAAAAATAATATCGCTGAGATTGATTTTAGAACTTTCAAAGGATTGTAAATTTTTCTCATATATGTGCCCTGCAAGAACATTTAATAAAGTTAGAAATATTAAAATAATACCGATTTATTGGTTTGTCTTGATGTAATCTCACCATAGATGTTTAGGATTTCTTAAATTGTATATGTTTTGGATCCATCGACTAATGGCAAGAAACGTGCTAACGGTTCAAAGCATTGGCTATTAAGGCCAGGTTCATGAATAAAAAATCAAATCAGGAAATGACCGATTTGGCTAAAGGATCAATGATGGTTCTTTACAGAAGATTGGCGAGTTACCTCAAACCATATAAATGGAGGTTTGCATTTGGTATTATATTTGGTGCTCTCTACGGAGTTGTAAACGGGGTAATGGTTTTGGTTATAAACTGGGTTACCAATGTGGTATTTGGTTCTAGTAAAAGCCTAGATGATTTTGAAAAAATTAAATCTAAAGTAACAGGTGAAGATTTTGAACAGGCAAGGGAATCTTTCAAAATAGTTGAAGAGGTACTACAGAAAAACTCAGAATCCGTATCTGTATTTAACACCGAAATTCTTTTAGTTGCCCTTCTAATACCAACTATCATGGTGGCACGAGGTTTGTGTGGTTATTTGAATGCTTATTATATGTTGTGGTGCAGTTTGCGAATTCTTAGTGACATAAGAGTAGAATTATACCGTAGGTTAATGGGGCAATCACTTGACTATTTCAATCAGAGGAAAGGGGGTGAGATTATGCAAACTGTTTTCAATCAGACTAGACTTGCACAGGAAACTTTAACGACTGCATCTAGTGATATAGTAAAGCAACCAATAGCAATTTTTTCTGCTGTTGCCGCGATTTTTTATATTGATTGGAAGTTTGCTCTTTGTGCTCTAGTGCTTTTCCCGCTATGTATTTTGCCTGTTATTCTTGCTAGTAAAAAAGTAAGAAAATCTGGAGGTAAAGAGGAAGAGCAAGCTGAAAAAATGATGGTAGTAATGCAGGAAGCTATTTCTGGAATTCAGGTCGTTAAGAGTCATTCGAGAGAGGAGCACGAAGTTGATAAGTTTGTGGTAGCAAATTCAAAGATGATGACCTTTATCATGCGTTGGCGAAAAGCGATGGAGATTGTTAGTCCTCTTGTTGAGGTTGTTGCATCTTTTGGTGTAGGTGCTGCGCTCGTATATTGTTCGTTTTTTCCTGGTTCAGGTGGCCCCGGAAAGTTCCTAGCTCTTAATGCTGGTCTTGTGCTTCTCTATCCTCCGGCGAAAACGATGAGTAGAATTTCGGTTTTGCTTCAAAAATCTCTAGCCGCTACGGCAAAAGTCTTCAAGATGATGGATAGGACTCCATCCGTAATTGATCAAGAAAAAGCCACAGAGATAAATGAATGTAATGGTGAGATACTTTTTCAGGAAGTCAGTCATTCCTATGGTGATGAATCATATGCCGTTGAGGATATTAATTTTACCGTGGAGTCTGGTAAAAATTATGCATTAGTTGGAGAGAGTGGAGCTGGGAAAAGTACATTATTCTCACTTATTTTGCGCTTTTATGACCCAACTAAAGGTAACGTAAAAATTGACGGAACGGACATTCGAGAAATTAGTCAGTCTTCTTTACGTGATAATATTGGAGTTGTTAATCAGAGTACATTTCTTTTTCATGATACTATATTAGAAAATATTAGATACGGTAAATTGGATGCCGCTGATGAAGAGGTTATTGAAGCAGCTAAAATGGCTCATGCTCATGAATTTATTGAGGCTCAACCAAATGGTTATCAAAGTGTCGTAGGAGATAAAGGTGATAAGCTCTCTGGTGGACAAAAGCAAAGAATTAGCATTGCGAGGGCAATCTTAAGAGATGCTCCAATTCTCTTGTTAGATGAAGCTACCTCGGCTCTTGACTCTCGGTCAGAGAAGGTAATCCAAGACGCTATTAAAAAGCTTTCAAGTGGAAAGACAACGATTGCTATCGCGCATCGACTCTCAACAATTCTAAGTGCTGATAAAATAGTTGTTATGGAAAATGGGAGAGTGACTGCTATTGGGGGGCATCAGGAGCTATTGAAGAATTCGTTAGTTTATAAAAAATTATATGATATGCAGTTCGGTCAAGGTATGAAGTCTTCTAATGATTACGATTTATGAGCCATAGATTGACTGATACTACTTTTGTAAACTTATCACAGTGTCATTTGCAATTTCGCTATCATCCATATCAGGAAAGTCGAGAGTGTAATGTAATCCTCGGCTTTCTTCTCTTCTTTGTGCACATTGAACAATTAGTGAAGCGGTTTCAACAAGATTTCTTAATTCTAAAAGCTCGCTGCAAATTTTAAAATTCCAGTAAAACTCTTGTACCTCTTTACTTAAATTTTGTAACCTCGTAGCTGCTCTTTTTAATCTTTTGTTTGTTCTAACTATCGATACGTAATCCCACATTAATCGCCTGATTTCATCCCAGTTGTGATAAATTACAACTAATTCGTCTACATCTTCGGCTTCTCCACTAGTCCAATCAGGAATCAGCAAATTCTCGGATTTTTCATTATCCTCCTTATTTTGGCTGATCATATGTTCTGCTGAGTGAGCTGCCATGACTGCACCTTCTAGAAGAGAATTTGAGGCGAGTCTATTTGCTCCATGAAGGCCTGTGCAGGCTACTTCTCCGATTGCATATAGACCTTTTATCGAGGTTTGCCCATCTATAGTTGTTTTCACTCCTCCACACTGATAATGAGCCGCAGGCACAACTGGGATAGGATCACTGGCTGGATCAATGTTTACTGATAAGCAAGTTTTATAAATGTTGGGGAAACGGTCTGCAATATATTCTCTAGATTTATGACTTATGTCCACGTAGACGCACGGTTCACCCGTCTTTTTTATTTCATGATCAATTGCTCTAGCAACTATATCTCTGGGGGCAAGAGATCCACGTGGATCATAATCATACATAAACTCTTTACCATTTCTACCTATCAGTTTTCCTCCTTCCCCTCTCACTGCTTCCGAAATAAGAAAGTTTTTTAGTTCATGGTGATATAAGCAAGTGGGATGAAATTGGATAAACTCCATATTTGCTATATCTGCACCTGCTCTGTAAGCCATGGCTAAACCGTCACCTGTGGCGATATTAGGATTTGTTGTGTATAAGTAGACTTTGCCGCATCCTCCCGTACTAAGGATTACGTTTTTGGATCGGAAGGTTAGAATTTGAGCTTTAGATTCATCGAGCACATAAATTCCGACTACCTCATTATTTCCTTTAATGCCTAGTTTTTCTTTTGTGATAACATCGATTGCGAAATGATGTTCAAAGATATCTATTTTTTCAGATTTTTTAGCAGAGCTAATTAATTTTTCTGATATCGCTTTTCCAGTCGTGTCCTTTGAATGAAGTATTCTCCTTTTAGAGTGTCCGCCTTCCTTTCCTAGCTCAAATTCTCCAGTTGAAGTCTTATCAAATTCAACTCCAATATTTATCATTTCCTCTATAGCGTCAGGTGCTGATTCGACAATTTTTCGAACTATCTCTTTATCACATAGTCCAGCTCCAGCTCCAATCGTATCGGCGATATGTGATTCAAATGAATCTCCTTCATCGGCAACACAACATATTCCACCTTGAGCCCAAGAAGTATTGGAATTTTCAGATTTTCGTTTGGTGATTACTGCAACTCTACCATGCTTCGCGGCCCTCAAAGCGAGACTTAAGCCAGAAACTCCAGTTCCTACCACTACGTAATCATACTCGATCATTAAAGTGTTTCATTCATTAGCTATAAAAAATGTCGCCGGAATTTTTTTAATTTAATTGGTAATAATATTACTCAAAATCAATCTCAATGTTATCAATTAATCTTGTTTTTCCAATGAAAACCGCAATCGCTACCAAAGCAGGGCGATCTATAACTTTTAATTTTTTTAGATTGGAGCGGTCTACTACTTCAATATAGTCAATTTTAATTATTTGAGACTCCTTCTCTATGATGGATTTACCTAATTTTATAAGATGTTTGGATTGCGATTCTCCACTATTTACCATTGCCTTTAGTGCCTTATAAATTACCGAAGCTTTTTCTTTTTCTATTTCATTAAGTTGTTCGTTTCTTGAGCTCATCGCCAAGCCGTTTTTCTCTCTTTGAGTTTCAATAGCTATAATTTCTATTGGATAATTCAAGCCGATAATGAGCTGCCGGATGATGGAAAGTTGTTGATAATCTTTTTTTCCGAATATGGCTATTTTGGGTTTAATTAAATTAAAAAGCTTTGTCACAACTGTGCATACCCCATCGAAATGCCCAGGTCGTTTTGAGCCGCATAGTTCCTGAGAAATATTGTTTTCACTTACTCCAATGGAATATGGATTTGGATACATTTCTACATCTGAAGGCGCAAATATTAAATCAACTCCTTCTTCTTCACAGGTCTCATAGTCTGTATCTAGTGTTCGGGGGTATTTGTCTAAGTCCTTAGGGTCATTGAATTGAATAGGATTTAGATATATTGAAACTACTAGAGTTCCTTTATTGCCTTTTATGGTATTACCTTCTCTTATGAGCTTTCGGTGTCCATCGTGCAAAGCTCCCATCGTTGGCACGAGTATAACTGGTTGTAGAAATTCCCAGTTAGTTATTTCTTTGATCGTTTTAATGACCTTTAAGCTCACCTGATAAACCAAATAAAAAGTGAACATAAAGTAAAGCGAGGAATCTGATTAATTCCTGCTTTGCTGAAAGTTATAAGGAAAACATGTAAAATCATGATTTTTTAAATTCCTCTTTTAGCTCATTTAGACTTGAGGCCTTCAACTTAATGGCTGCCAAGAAATAAATCGCTGCGCCAGAGACGACTAATATAAGAAGACCTGTTATTCTTAGCCAAAATCCCTGAGTAAACATTTCTTCTATAATATTATTAAGAATCCATAGTGATAGTCCCATTATTAGGCTTGCTGTGACTATACGAGGCAACCGGGATTTTAATCTGGCGTCAGGTTTCCAGAAATTTTTCAAACCGTACATTAGTAGGGTTACATTGACCCAAGCTGCTATACTCGTTGAGATTGCAATACCAATGTGACCAAATGGTCCAAAAAGAATAAGTGAAAAAACGATGTTCACGAGAACTGTTGCGCCTGCGATAAGCATTGGAGTTTTGGTATTTTCTCTAGCAAAGTATCCAGGTTGTAAGACTTTAACCAGTACGTATCCGGGTATACCTAATGCAAATCCACCCAAAGAATATGCCGTCAATGTCGCATCTTCCTTTGTAAATGCCCCATGCTGGAAGAGAGTGGAAATGATTGGATATGGAATCAGAATGAGTGCAATAGATGCGGGAATAGTCAAAAGCATTGCAAGTTCCACTCCTCTATTCATACTTTTAACTGCTCCTTTTTCATCGCCTCCCCTTAATCTTCTTGTGACTTCTGGCAAGAGTATAACACCTAGTCCAACTCCTATCATTCCTAATGGTAGCTGGTAAACTCTTTCGGAGTAATATAGGTAGGAAATGGCACCTTCTCTAAAAGAGGCTATTACACTTCCTACAAGAAGATTGATTTGCTGTATTCCTGCCGCCAAAACCCCTGGACCCATGAGAAGAAAAAGTTTCTTAATTTTTGGGCTTATTTTTGGTTTGCATAATTTTATACGAAGCCCTTTTCGAAGACAGGTTAAGTATAGGGCTCCTAATTGTAAAAACCCTGCAATAAAGACACACCATGCTGCGACGTTTGCATACTTTACTGGGTTACCTTTTATCCCAGAAACTCCAGAAAAAATAAGTAAACCTACCAAGAAAGTCATATTCAGTAGAACAGGAGCTGCGGCCGGCATTCCAAAAATTTTCACTGTATTTAATACTCCGCTAAGATGAGCAACTAGTGCCATACACAGCAGATAAATGAATGTAATTTTGGAGAGAGTAACAGTGAGGCTAAATGTGTCTGGGTGGTTTCTGTAAATTTTTAAATTTGGATTAACATTTTCAGATGATTTTATAAGTGCGCTTCCCTTGATGTGCGTGAAGCTTTTCTCCTTAGGTAAAGTTAATTTTTTTATCCATCTTTCCTCTTCTTGTACCCATTTTAATTTATCAAATAAGATTAATTTTTCCTGGTTTTTTTGAGTTAGAATTAAATTATTTATTTCTACATTTCTCTTATCATTGATAACAAAATAGATATCTTTTGACCCTTTAATTTTAATGTTGAAGGGAATCGCCTTGTCTGAGAAATTTTTATCAGCTTGTAAAGTTTTTGCTGCCTTGAAACCTGGTGCATGTACCATTGTTATCCAGCTCATTAATGGAATGGCAATGATAGTTATTAAAAGAAGAGCAATTGTTAGAATAGAGAAAGTTTGACTAGCAAAACGTATTGCCTCTTTTTTTCCTTTGGATGTTAATTCTTTGCCAAATAATGGAACGAAAGCGGAGTTAAACGCACCCTCTCCAAAAATTCTTCTAAAAATGTTTGGGAATTTAAATGCGGCAAAAAACGCATCTGCTGCATGACCACTCCCTAGAAAGTATCCCATGCATATATCTCTAATGAATCCAAGTATTCTACTTAGAGCGGTGAATCCGCTCACTGTTGCCATTGATCTTAAGAGTGACATTATAGAAAATCCTAAATTTTTAACTGGATTGATGACTTGCTCTTTTAAGTCGGTCCATGATGGCAATGCCTATACCTCTCTCAGGAATTGGTTCAGAAATAATTTCGTCGACACCCAATTGATCTAGTTTTCTTAAAGCGAAAAAGAATCTGACTGCGGCTTCAGGTAATTTTCCTGAACCTGGACTAAGTGTTTCGATTAGTTTCCATTCACATAGTTCTATATAACCATCTTTTTTTTGTCCTCGATAGCTAAGTAATGCATAAGTTTTTGATGGCTCTGGCGTGAAGGTATCTGGAGAATTGATTATTCTTAAAGGTGTTATTGGGGCGTAGTGAGAATCTAGTTGTCCTGGAGATGTTAGTTCTTTTGAACTTGTTTTTGATTTATGATTTTTTTCTATTTTGCCAAATTTTTTTAGCATCTCTGGAGTTACAGGGCCCGGTCGAAGAATTTGAATATTTGGTTTTTTCCTCCCTGTCTCCGATTCTATTTTGATTATAGTTGATTCTACGCCCTCAGAACATGCTCCGCCATCAATGATGTATGGAATTTTACCAGAAAGTTCACATAAAACAGCATTAGCCGAGGTGGGTGATATGCTTCCAAATCGATTAGCGCTTGGCGCCGCTATTGGCAATTCGAGTGTATTAATTATTTCTGCGAAGATTGGATTCTTTGATCTCCTAACGGCTACCGTGTCTAATCCAGAAGTAACGATTTCGGGAACAATTTCTTTTTTAGGTAAAATGAAAGTAAGAGCTCCTGGCCAAAACTCATTAATTAGGGTTGATAGAGTATCTTCAATTTCTTCAGGAATATCAGCCACAGAGTTTAGCATTTTTTCACCAGATACGTGCACAATGAGTGGGTCAAAATTTGGTCTTTCTTTAGCCTCAAATACCTTTGCACAGGCTTTAGCATCTAAAGCATTTGCCGCTAAACCGTAAACTGTTTCTGTAGGAAGAGCGACGATAGATCCTTTTTCAAGGTGGTCTACCGCTATAGCAACAGATTCCCTTATTGCTTGCTGATTTCCCGTTCCTATTATTACAGTTTCCATTAGTTTTCTTTTAAAAGTCGCCAATCGTAGGCTTTCGTCAATGTTGCATGTTATGCGATTCGTTGCACGTTTTGTCTATGGCACTAAATTAATAGAAATGATTGAGAATTTTCGTCATACCCCAATTAATATATCACTCATAGGCTTTATGGGCAGCGGTAAAACAACTATTGCTAGTAGGTTAGCTGTGAATTTGGGTTTTGAGTTTATTGATACTGACGCATTAATAGAAAAAAGTGCTTCAAAGTCTATTAATGAAATATTTACGGATGAAGGAGAGAGTGAATTCAGAAAGTTAGAATCTCAGGTTTTACGTGACCTTGAGGGACGAGAAAGAATGGTAATTTCTACTGGAGGAGGAATTGTGAGTTGTAATGAGAATATAGAATTTCTCCGGAAAATTGGAATTGTTTTTTGGTTGGATGCTGGTGTGGATTCAATACTTGAGAGAGTTTCTAGAAATACTGATAGGCCCTTACTTCAAACAGATGATCCTAGGAAGACGATACGAGAACTTTTAGATCAAAGGCATAAAAACTATAGTGAATGTTCTGACGAGCGAATACCCACAGACGGACTAAGTATCGAAGAAGTTTCTTTTGGTATTGCTGAGACTGCAAGGCTATGGTTCTCAAAAAGAGGTTAACTCTATATGGCCATGATGCTTGAGGAGAAAGTTAAGTTAATTGCCCAAGATCTTGGTTTTGATGATTGTAAATTTACTAGAGCCAAGGAAGCATCACATTCTCAAGAATTCCAAAAATGGTTAGATGAAAATAAAAATGGAGACATGGAATGGATGGAGAATAACCCTGAGAGAAGAAAAGATCCTCGTCTTCTACTTCAAGGAGCTTCTACAGTTATTGTTCTTGCTCTAAATTATTTTCCAATTGATAAAGGTGTTTCAAATAAATCTGGAATTGGTAGGTTTGCAAAATACGCTTGGGGAAATGATTATCATGATGTTATAGACAAAAAATTAAAGAATTTTGCAAAAGCTTTAGAGGAATTGGGAGGTGAGCAACGGTTTTATGTAGATTATGGACCAATTCTTGAAAGAGATTTTGCTACAGACGCGGGTGTCGGTTGGAATGGTAAAAGCACCGTTCAAATTCATCCAAAATTAGGCACTTGGTTTTTTCTCGCTGAGTTGGTTACAACTTTGGATCTAAATCCTGATCAACCTATGCCTAATAGGTGTGGGTCATGCACTAAATGTATTGATTGCTGTCCCACAGATGCAATCACGGCTCCCAACATAATGGATCCCAGGAGGTGTATTTCTTATTTTACTATTGAGCATAAAGGTTCTATCCCCTCAGAATTTAGAGAACCCATAGGTGATAGGGTATTTGGTTGTGATGACTGCCTTGAAGTGTGTCCGTGGAACCGTTTCGCTAATGCCTCAAAAGAAGTTAAGTTTGCCGTTAGAGAATTTGTGGACATGCCTTTGATTAACTTTCTTGAGTTAAATGAAAGCGATTTTAGGGATTTATTTCGGAAGTCACCTGTTAAAAGGTTAGGCCGAGAGCGTTTTCTTAGAAATGTTTGTATAGCGATAGGAAATTCAGGTAAAGAAAAGGATATACCTCATCTTAGAAAAGCTTTAAATGAAGAGAGTGAGCTGATTAGAGAGCATGCTCAATGGGCAATTGATGCCATTAAGTCTCGTTCATCAATTGTTCATAAATGATCTTTTCTATTTATCGGAATTGAAATTTTTATAAAATAGTTGGAATATAATAAACCCTTCTAAACCTTCTTATATTCCAGAGATGCTCTATAAATATTATAAGCCTATAGTAACCGTTATTTTTTTCTTACTTTATGCTAATCCCTCTAAGTTACTGAGGGCTCAGTCCGAGGCTGTTGATGATAATTATCAGATATCAGAAGATTCTGAACTAAAGACAGGAACTGGACCTATTCTCCAGGTTTCTTTCGATGAGGAAAGTGCGCCAGGTTTCATTAAAGATAATTGGCAAATTTTAGATCGCTTAGAAAATGAAAATGGGGATTCAGAGGATTATCCAACTGATGCATCTGGCAACATTTGGATTGCTCCTAACTTTGATATTGATTCCTCAAATGTAGGACCATGGTTTGTTGCACCCATTCCTATTCAGTCAGGAACTATTGATGCATTTCCTGGTCTTGATAATGAACTCTTTGGAATTGATGAGGCAGACAACGGAGAAAACTTAGTTACAACTTACTTGTTTAGAAATCAGTTTTCACTGGATGAAAAGGAAGCGCGATTATCAGATTGGGAAATCAATTATTTGGCAGACGATGGAATTATTGTTTACATTAATGAAGAAGAAGTTTTCCGTTCCCCAGCAATTCCAGAAGGAATCATTACTACTTTAACTCCTGCGATTGCTGGAGTAAATGATGAAGCTAATTACATATCTGCACGGGTTGATTTAGAGGGTTTGCTGATTGTTGGAGATAATCAAATTGCGGTAGAATTACACCAAGCAGGAAATACGAGTAGTGATGTTGGATTTGATTTAAATATTTCACCCCTATTAAACGGTGGAGGTGGGTCAAACTCCTTTGGTTATGTTGACGACCCATTTGATGGTCCTTTTGCTACGACAGCGCCCAACAATGCTAATGGAAATATTGGACAAGGTGTTGGTGTAGACGGAACAAATGCTGCATATATTCGTGTAGGTGGAGGATGGTTCTTTGGGCCTGTTACGTCTGCAGGTGCATGGAGAAAAAATGTTTTCCTAGAAGATAGCTCTGAGTTGGAAATTTCTTTTAAATACAGACTAGTCGTTTCAGAGAATTATGAAGATGATGAATATGGGGCTGTAATATTCGCTATTGATGGTGACTTTATTGGTGACGGAGGTGACGAAATTGATAGGCTTACAGGAGAAGGTCAGTCCGATACTGGATGGCAAACTTTTAGCACAAAGGTTTCATTGGACGCAGGAGATCATGTCATCGATTTCGGGGTTTATAATAACAGAGCCAATAGTGGCAATGAACTTACGGACGTTTGGTTTGATGATATAGTTATTAATTATTCTGGGGGTGGATCACGGTCAGGGGTGCTGGAAAATGATGTCTTTGATAACCCGTCATCAGTTGCTGAAGTGGATAGTAATCCTTCCCATGGCACCTTATCAATGAATGACGACGGGACGTTTACCTATTTGCCAGAACTAGATTTTTATGGTGTTGATGAGTTCTCTTACCGTATAGTTGATAACTCGGGGCGCAGTGATCCAGCTTTGGTGACTATTAATGTAGAATCGGTTAATGATCTTCCTCAAATAGCGGACCGTTCATTTTCCATTATAGAAGATCAAAATTTGGAAATTGCATTGGGTTCATCGCTTGAACTGACTGGTTCTGACGTTGAAGGTCAGTCTTTAAAGTACTCTATAGGAACGCAGCCTGCGAATGGGGCAGTAACTATTAATTCAGACGGAAGCTTTAATTATACTCCTGCAGAAAACTTTAGCGGTATTGATGCATTTAGTTATTTAGCTTCAGATGGTGAGGACTTTTCATTGCCTTCAGAGGTAAAAATTGAAGTGTCTCCTGTTAATGATTCTCCAGTCGCATTAGATGATAACTTTTTGATTACTGAAAATACTACTTTGCTAGTTTCGCAGTTTTCAAATTCAGTTCCCAAACTAATACTACAAGAAAATTTTGATAATGTTGTAGGTTTTGAGTTCTCAGGTAATGTTGAAGTTGAATCGACGGAGCAATTTTCTTCACTTAATGGTTTTGAGGGGCAGTTTTTGAGAAACAGTACATCTGGGAACCCTGCAGAATCAACGACCATAACTATAGAAAACCTTCCGCCCCATGATAGAATTTCATTGGGTTTTGTTCTTGCTATAATTGATTCTTGGGAAGGCGATATTTTTTCAATATCGGTTGATGGTTCTACTGTTTTTTCTCATACTTTTAGCAATAGTGGGTTACCGAATTCTCAGAGTTTTATTCCATCTGATGGAGTTGAGATAGCAAGAAATTTAGACTTAGGATTTTCCTCTGGTGTCAATTTCCTAGATTCTGCATATGATTTAAGAAATGAGCCTAGTTTAAAAGATATACCTCATAGTTCTGACTCTTTAACTATTGAGATATTTGCTAGTGGTCCGGGGTGGCAAGGGGGAGATGATGCATCTTGGGCGATGGATAGCTTTGAGTTAAGGTATTTTAAATCTTCAAATTTTGATTTTGTTAGTACTGGATCCGATTGGTTATATTCAGATAATGGTTCAGATCTCGGTAATGCATGGAAAGAGATTGATTATAATGATGATGTATGGAGCGTTGGAAGCGCCAAGTTGGGTTATGGAGATGACAATGTCTCAACAATTATAAGTTATGGTGATAACGATGATGAAAAACACATAACTACTTATTTTAGACACTGGTTTGAAGTGGATGATCTGGAAAGGATTGAGTCGCTCCAAATTGGTTTGCTTAGAGATGATGGAGCTGCTGTTTACATTAATGGTGAGGAGGTGGTTCGTTCAAATTTAGTTCCTGATGCAGGCTTCGAAGATGTTTCTATAGAAGTCGTAGGTGAAGCAGATGAGTTGACTTACTTTGAGTTTGATGTCGACCCCTCAGTACTAATTGATGGAGATAACCTTGTAGCAGTCGAAGTGCATCAAACAAGTAGCACGAGCTCTGATTTAGGGTTTGATATGCGTTTAACTGCGACCCTTAGTAAAGGAGTTTCAATTTTGAGTAATGACGTAGACGCTGATGATGATGACTTAAAAGTTTCCTTACTTGTTTCACCGGAACATGGGAAACTTGAACTGAATCAAGATGGTAGCTTCAGCTATATACCGAATTTAAATTATGAAGGAGATGACACTTTCGAATACACTGTATCAGATGGTGAGTATTCGGACGATGGTAAAGTTTTTATATTAGTTGAAGCTGGCTCTAATGATCTGCCAATATCTTTTGGAGAGGAATTTCAGACCTCAGAGGATACTTTGCTTCAAGTTGATGCTGGGGATGGTGTCCTTGAAAATGATTATGATCCGGATGGTGTTGATATTTCCGCCATTTTAAATTCTGATCCACAAAATGGCTCGCTTAGTTTCTCAGAAGATGGGTCTTTTATTTATATACCAAATAAAAATTTTTCTGGTCAGGATCAATTTACTTATCGGGTTGCTGATTTATCAGGTGAGGCACCTTATGTGATCGCAACTATTAATGTATTACCTGTAAATGATCCTCCAGTTGCAATCGAAGATTATTATTTAACTCCGCCTGATAGTGAATTTTCTATAAATATCGCAGAATTGATTTCAAATGATTTGGATCCAGACGGAGATGAATTAAGTGTAAAAATTTTATCAGAAACTGAATCAGGACAGCTAAATGAAAAAGAAGATGGTGAGTTGATTTTTTCACCTGATCCAGATTTTTCTGGTTTGGTAAATTTCAATTATGAAGTGTCGGACGGTGAATTTACCTCTGATCCTGCTAAAGTTACGATTCGTGTGAATGCTCCTCCATTAGCAAAGATTAAACGTTATGTAGTTTATGAGGATTCCGTTTTGGAGAGAGATGTAGAATTTGGTTTAATTTCTAAAAGTACAGACGAGGAGCAAGATGATTTGAGTGTAGTTCTTATTAGTGAGCCTCAGCATGGAGTGCTTTCACTTTCCAATGATGGAAGTTTTGTATATGCTCCAGAGGCTAATTATAGTGGATTTGACGTTTTTGAATTTGCCCTTAATGATGGTTATCAAAACTCAATACCAGTTCAATGTCAGATCTATATTATTGATGTAGATGACGCTCCGGTTGCTAAGGATGATGATTTTTTTGTATTGATAGGTCAATCTATTAGTATTCCATCTGACAAAGGAGTTCTTACAAATGACCAAGACATTGAAGGTGATTTAGCTGAGGCGAACTTAGTTGAATATCTAGGGCAGGGCATACTTAACTTAAATGCTGACGGCTCTTTTGATTACACTCCTGCAGAAAATTTTGCCGGAAAAGATTCCTTTAAATACAATTCTATAGCTAATGGTAAGGTTTCTAATATTGCTACTGTGGAATTAGAAATCGGCGGTCCTGATAATACAGTTATTATCACTGAGATTATGTATAATTCTTCTTCAAGTGATCCATCTGAGGAATTCATTGAATTACACAATATAGGATCAGGTCCTGTGCCTATGCAGGGTTGGACATTTAGTTCAGGGGTAAATTTTGAATTTCCAGAAGTTAGTATTCTTCCCGGTGAGTATTACGTGGTCGCTGCAAATCCTGAAAAATTTGTATCTGTTTACGGTGCAGTTGATAATTTGATAGGTCCTTGGCAAGGGCGATTAAGTAATAGCGGAGAAAGGATAAGAATTAAAGATGCGCTTGGTGATGAAGTTGATGATGTAACATATTCTGATCAAGGTGATTGGGCTATTAGAGTGCCAGAGGACGACTCTGGTGTGCTCAGAGATGAATCTGGGTGGAAATGGAGTACACCGACTGATGGTGAAGGAGCATCACTGCAATTGGCAAATATTGATATTTCTAATAAGCACGGACAGAATTGGATTTCTAGTAATTCCCCAACCCCTGGTGATAAAAATAACATTCCATCAACTCTAAATATCCCTCTTATTTTGGAGGTCAAACATGACCCTCCTGTGCCGCGTTCTGGTCAAGAGGTAGTTGTAAGTACTAAACTAAAAGGAGCCAAAGATTCGAGTTTAGGTGCTAAATTATTTTGGAGAGTTTCGACTTCAGATCCTGGTGATTTTATTGAGTCCATAATGGAAGATCAAGGTACTAATGGCGACCTTAAATCAGACGATAGTATTTTTAGTGCCGTAGTTCCGGGCCAAGATAATGAAACAGTGATTGAGTTTTTCATTACATCAGGCACAGGTGATTCTATTAGAAGATGGCCAAATGTTGGAGAAAATGAAAAAGGCCCCAATGCGTTGTTTCAATTCGATGATGAGAACTTTTTGGGGGAACAGCCGGTTTACAGACTTGTTATGACAGTTGAAGAGGATAGAGATTTTCGTTTTCGGAATTTCAATAGTTCTAGTGATGCGCAGAAGAATGCAACTTTAATAGTAAGGCAGGGGCAAGGCTACGAAATACGATACCAATGTGGAGTTAGAGTTAGAGGAGCTGGAAGTAGAACGAGAAATCCACGAAACAACCGCCTTAATATTCCACGTGATAATCCTTTGAATGGAACGACCAAGATTAATTTAAATAGCCAATATATTTATCTTCAACTTTTAGGGTCTCGTTTAGCGAATTTGTCAGGAATTGAGGCGGCATCAGCGAGACCAGTTCAGTTGAGGTACAATGGTGTCAATAGAGCAAATGATAATGATAATGAGCGTCGATATGGTTCGTATCTTCATGTTGAAGCTATCGATGGTAAGTGGGCGGATGACCATTACCCAAATGATTCAGGAGGTAATATTTATTCTAAGGCGAGGCCTGATGTGAAATGGTCTATTAGATCAACTGAGACCCTAGGTCCAGATTCTAATCGTTATCGTTCTGATGGTTGGTCAAAAGGATCGAATGAATCATTTGATGATTGGTCTGACTTACACCGTTTCATGAGAGTTATGAATAACACTTCTAGTGATGAATACATTCAAGGTGTTTCTGAAGTTATAGATATTGAGCAATGGACTCGATGGTTTGCCTTTATGACTATTGTTCTTAGCCGAGAGACTAATTTATCTAATGGAACTGATGATGATTATAAATTGTACAGAGGCTTGGTAGACGAGCGCTTTAAATTAATTCCTCATGATTTTGATACAATTTTTGGACTCGGAGATACGGATACGGATCCTGATGATTCAATTTTTCCAGCGATTACAAATTTTGGAGGTCAAACGATGCCGCAGTTGAATGAGTTCTTTAACGAGCCAACGATTCTAAGACTTTATTATAAAAATATTGATGAGCTTTTGAGAACGGTTTTTTCTAAGGACAGATTTGATGCTATTGTTAAAAATTCTTTAAACTGGCTTCCCGAGGATAGTGACATTTCGGATGATATTATAGATTTTATGGATGACCGTAGATCATTCATTCTTTCTCAAATATCAGGGCAATTTTCTGCACAGAGCTCACTAAATAGTTCGAATGGTTTTGCAAGAACGACTGATCAGCGGCTAACAGGTTTGGAGGGAACTTTTGATCCTGAGGTTACTGCCGAGATAAGAGTTAATGGTGTATCGGTTCCGCTCAATAGGAGAGATGGTATATGGGATGGAGATTTGGCAGAATCTCAGGTGGTTTTATCTGCTGGTTCAGAATGGAAATATTTAGATGACGGTACTGATCAGGGTATATTATGGCGCGATTCAGACTTTGATGATTCTAGCTGGAAAATAGCCAGAACTGAAATGGGTTATGGTGATAGAGGAGAAGTGACCACTTTATCCTTTGGGGGTGATCCGGATAATAAGCATATAACTACTTATTTTAGGAAGAGTTTTGATGTAATCGATGCTGATAGATTTGCTAGTTTTCGACTTGAATTGCTCTATGATGATGGAGCAGCGGTTTATCTAAATGGTGAAGAGTTGGTTCGAGAGAATTTAGAGCTTGATGCAAATTACTTAAGCTTGGCTACTGACACTGTAAGGAACGCAACTTTTCAAAGCTTCAACATTAGTTCAGAATCTTTACAAAATGAAAATAATATTATTGCTGTAGAAGTGCATCAAAGGAGTCCTAGCAGTCGAGATATTAGTTTTGATTTAGAATTATTAGGACTTGGCCCTGTTCCTTTAATGTCACCTGGGGTCAACCAAGTGACGGTTGAAGCTGTTGACTCAAAAGGAAATGTGATAGGTTCTGAGTTAGTGCCAATTTGGTATGATACTGAAGAAATTAATCCTGCTCAGCCAATTGAAGGAGATACGATCTGGAGTCTTGAAGGTGGCCCATATCTTATTGATGGAAATTATGAAGTTCCCTCGGGTTTTAATTTAATGATTGAACCGGGTGTGACTGTTTATTTTTCAGAGGGTTCAAGGATGACCGTAAAGGGGAGGCTATTAGCTGAAGGAGCGGATTTTAACCCGATTACATTTACTAGTGCACCTAATTCCTCAAGAGGTTGGGAAGGGATATATTTTGAAGAAACTTTACAAGATAATAAATTATCAAATTTCATACAAAATAGATCTGATGACGGTGACCAATCTATTAGTATATCGAGTTCTAAACTTCATCTAGAAGAAGTAACTTGGACAGGGACGGACAAAACAATACTTGAACTAAGCCATCCTCAAGTAGATGTAATTAATTGCAATTTTCCGTCTACCTCTGGCGAAGAGGCTATACATGGTGAAAACCTTGATGGTAATGATTTCTTTAACCTTTCAGGAAATTCTTTTGGTATATCTTCCGGTTACAATGACATAATTGATTTTTCTGGTGGCAGGAGACCTGGACCAATTATTTATGTTATCAATAATACTTTCTTTGGTAGTACTGATGATTGTTTGGATTTTGATGGAATTGATGCGCATATCGAGGGAAATAAATTTTTTAATGTCCATAAAGATGATCCAAACAGAGAGAGTAGTGCGGCGGCTATTGCTACCGATAATGATGCTCACCTCACTGTGATTAGGAATCTTTTCTATGATGTTGACCATGCATTACTTCTTAAAAATAATAGTGATGCTATTTTTGAAAATAACACTGTTGTACGTGTTGGCGTTGCTTCGATTAGTTTTGACGAGCCATTAAGAGGTGGCGTTGTTCCAGGTCGAAAGATCTCTGTTCGTGGTAATATATTTGATTTAGATGCACCTTTATTTGCGCATCAATTTTCAGAAGGGCAAGAAAATGATCCAGAGATAATTGCTGAAAAAAACATTCTTCCTGAAGAAAATACAAACCTTGGCCAAGGGAATATTTCAAGTGAACCTTTGTTTAATGATCTAGCCTCTTTAAACTTTTCCGTTAGTAATGGATCACCTGCTGTTGGATCAGGTGTTAATGGTCTTGATATGGGTTGGAATGTTTCTTATGGTGCAACAATTAGTGGAGAGCCCAATGCAATAACTCGGAAAGATAATGCACAAATTAGTGTTTATATTCCTGGTATTTCAGGCATCCAAGATAACGCTGTTTTCACTGCTGAGTATCGTTGGAGATTAGATAATCAAGAGTGGTCAGAGCCTGTGGAAATTGATCAGCCAATAAAACTTGAGCAATTAACAGAGGGTTCTCATTATGTTGAAGTGATAGGTAAAAATTCTGCAGGAAAATGGCAGGAAAATGCGACAAGGTCAAAAACGTGGGTTGTTGATAAAAGTGCTTCTAAGTTAGTCATTAACGAGATTCTTGCAGACAACCAAGGATCATTTAATCACGAGGAAACCTTTCCTGATTACATCGAATTATGGAATGATAGTGATGTTCCAAGAGTTCTTTCAGGCATGGTTATTTCTCAAGATAATGATATCAGTACTGGTTTTCAATTTCCAGCTGGAACTGTTATTGGTCCGAATGAATTTCTGACTATATATGCTAATGATGTAGATGGTACCTCTGGCCTGCATACTGGTTTTGGTTTAGATCGTGATGGCGAATTTATTTCTCTTTTTGAATCACTTCAAAATGGAGGAAAATTAGTTGATAGTATTGAGTTTGGCAGTCAGCTCACAGACAAGTCTATTGGAAGGTATGGAAGGTATGGTGAATTTGCTTTAATGCTACCTACTCCAAGTTCGACTAATAGTTCAAAGCTTCCGATTGCATCCAGTGAGGGTATAGTAATTAATGAATGGTTATCAAGTAGTGGTGTTGTTTTTGATAATGATTTTTTAGAGCTATATAATCATTATAATTATCCTGTTCATCTTGGAGGAATGTCTTTAAGTGATGACCCTAATAATTTTCCAAGAAAGTATATTATTCCTCAACTGAGTTATATTGATGCGAAAGGGTTCATCAAATATATTGCAGACAATGATTTGAATCAAGGTTCACCACATCTCAACTTTTCTCTTTCCAAAATTCAGGATGAGATAGGTCTTTTTGATGTCGACTTGAATGAAATTGACCGAATTGATTATTCTAATTCATTAGATGATATATCTCGAGGTAGAGTTAGTGATGGTAATAATATTTTAACTTCTTTTCAATTACCTACACCAGGATACTCCAATGAGTCTGATCTAGTTGAAGAACAAAAGATAATCCAGAGTCTTAGAATAACTGAGATAATGTATAATCCTCTTTCAGGTACAGACGGTGAATACATTAAATTAGAGAACATAGGAGATGAAATAATTCCTCTTGGTGATTTACGCTTTGTTGAAGGAATTAATTATGAATTCCCTGAATCGACTCTTGAACCAGGTCAGTCGGTTTATGTGGTTAGAAATATTGAAAGTTTTCTTTCTGAAAATGCTGAAATTACTAATGTATTAGGGGAATACAGTGGTAAGCTTGATAATGGTGGTGAAAGAATTCGCCTAGAGTTGTCTTCAATTTCTGCTGGAGTGCTTGATTTTGAATACGACGATAGTTGGTATCCTCAAACGGATGGGCAAGGCTCTTCTCTTATTATAGTTGATCCCTCTGCTTCAATAATGAGTTGGGGAGTTTACGATAGTTGGAGTATCTTTACCCCCAAAATTAATGATGGCTACGGGAAATGGGTTATAGAGCAATTTGGTGGAGAAATTCAAGGTCAAACAAGTGTTATTGATGACCCTGACCAGGATGGAGTTTCAAATCTTCTAGAGTATATTTTTGCTCTAGATCCTCTGAATCAAGATCCGAAGGATTTGTTTCCTAAGGCAACAAGAGATGATGATGGTCTATTTTTAACATATACAATTTTAAAATCATTAGGTGATTATAAGGTCAGAGTTCAGATTTCAGATGACCTTTCTAATTGGAGGTATGCTCCCGACGAAGTAACTTATCAGGTAATTTCAGAGGGTGATATAATGCAAACTGTCAGAGCTGGTTTACAATTTGATTTTAAAGATAATGATAGTTCAAGAATCCGTTTTATGAGAATAACAGTTGATTAAGTTGATTCAATTGTGATAAATAGAAATGATAAATCAATGAAGAGGATTTTTTTCAATGTTTCATTTGTATTGATTGGCTCATTATTTCTTGGAATGCTTTCAGCTGACGAGTTTAATACTGCTAAAAGCGCCCCAAAGGTTTCTTCAATAATTTATAATTCTAGCTTTGAAGAAGGTCAGAATGATGATGCGGAAGGTTGGGTTTTTACCAGTAGTCAACCACCTATAAAATCAGGCTCTGATGCAAATTCGGGATCTTATAGTGCATACATTAATCTTCAAAATGTAGGCAAAACTCCTAGCGAAGCCCATATTATAAAAACAGTAAACGGTAAGTTTTTGAGCGCTCTAAATTATGAGTTCACTTTTTTTGTTAAACAAATGAAAAAAGGTTCAGGTGGTTACATTCAACAATATTTTATTGAATGGTTTAATGAAGATGAGCAAAAAATGGAAGGTACAGGATTCAAGCAGTTCAGTGGTAAAGTCGGTGAGTGGCAAGAAATAGTAGTGCCTGATGTTGAAATTCCGGATAATGTTCGATCAGTGAAATTACTTTTTCGATTTGTGACTGGCGCTATCGAAGGAGGATCTGGGGAGGTCTTCATTGATGATGTTAATTTTAGAGCTGATGACAGTGTTGAGGCCTTGACTGCTGCGATTAACCGTAAAGTAGACCAAGCCCAATTTGATGTAGCTTTGGAACTCATTGAAAGCTTTTTAATGCTACACTCTGAAAGTGCACAAGCTATTGAAATTAAGGCATTAAAATCGAGGCTTAAAAAGTTTCAAGAGTTGGATGCAATCTCTGAATAAAGATTCAGCCGAATTTTTCTAAGAGAATTTGTCTTCTGAAGTTGAATATCTTCTGCAACTTATTTTTTACATACAAAGAGTGTGCGACATTTCCTAAAATTCCGAATGGAAGGGAGTAATTTACTAAGTCTTTTAAAAGTGTCCCGTTATCTGTTGATTCAAATTGGTGTAAGTGATGCCAAAATTTGTAAGGTCCACTTCGTTGTTCATCAATAAATTGTTTTCCAGGTTTGACAGCCTTGATTTCAGTAACCCAACTGTTCCATATCATTGGAGCCACCTTTATTTTGTATGTTATAATCTGTCCTTCGTGCATGGGTTCAGGTTTTCCTGAAGTGATACGAAATTCTAGATCTGGTGGTGTGATTTCGTTCAGGTTTTGAGGCCTAGAAAAGAAATCCCAAGCCTCCTCCAAAGAGACTGGTATTTCTTGGGTTTGTTTTAGGGTAAATATTTTCAAGTCTAAATAATTTTAAAGTTCGTTAAAAAACATTATGTCCATCGTAGATAACGCAACAGACGTCAAAAAGGTTTTAATCACTGGTGCTTCAAGCGGAATAGGAAGAGAAGTTGCAAAATCTCTAATCTCTCGAAAACACTCAGTTTTTCTGACTGGAAGAAATGAATTATCTTTAAATAAAATAGAGGATTCTGCTGGGATTTTAGCAGGTGATCTTACATCGTCAGCTTTTGTTTCAAATCTTGTTGAATCGAGTATTGAATCGCTCGGAAATATTGATGTTTTTGTTCATTGCGCGGGAGTGGGTCTCATCAAAAAAGTTAAAGACATGACAGATCTTGATTTTGTGAAAGTTACTAATACAAACATGAGAGCAACTTTCCTGATTGCTCAAAAAATCGGAGAAATTATGGCGAAATCTGGTGGAGGGCGGTTTATTTATACTCCTGGAATTCTTGGAAGAGCTCCCATGAGCGGAGCTTCAGCCTATTGTGCTAGTAAGTTTGGTGCCATTGGTTTTCTTAAATCAATGGAGCTTGAATATCGTTCAAAGGGTATTCAATTTACTTACTTTTATTTTGGAGGTGTCGATACCCCTTTTTGGGACAAATTAGAAATGAATGTGGTTCGCGACAAAATGATACCAGTCAATTATGCTGCCTCATCAATTGTAAATGTTATAGAGAGTCCTTGTCATCTCGTTACAGGAGATGTGATTATTCAGCCACAAACTCACCAGCTTTGAATTTAATGGATTAATCTTTGTAAAAGCCCACGGTAGCGTTCCTTCGTATCTATATTCTTAACAGCCATTGCGGCGGCTTTTTTTTGACCTACAAGTACTACTACTCTACTTCCTCTGGTTATAGCTGTGTATAGAAGATTTCTCTGAAGCAATAAAAAGTGCTGTGTGCTAACGGGTATAACAACACAAGGAAATTCACTTCCTTGAGACTTGTGAACTGTAATGGCAAATGCTGGTGAAATTTCATCAAGTTCACCGGGTTCGTAAGAAACAGTTCTTTGTCCACTAAATTGTATTATGATTTTTCCAGGGTCTGTAGATATTTCTATTACTTTCCCGATGTCTCCATTTAATGTTTCTTTATCATAATTGTTTCTTGTTTGAATGACCTTATCTCCTACTCTGTATCGAGCTCCAAATCTTTCAATTTCAAATGTTGATTCGTTTGCAGGATTTAATGAATCTTGAAGCTTTCTGTTCAGCGCTTGGGTGCCTAAGCTTCCTCTGTGCATTGGTGTTATAACTTGAATATCATTAACTGGATCCAAACCTAAATTTTCTGGAATCCTACGACTCACAATATTTGCGATTGTTTCGGATGTTTTCTCAGGTTCATCGGAACTGATAAAAAAGAAATCAGATTTAGGATCATTTTTGGCAGATTTGGTCAATTCTATTGGAAGTATTCCTTCATTGATCTCGTGTGCAGCGGTTATAATTCGACTCTCTGAGGATTGTCGGAATATTTCATTTAGCCTTGCTACTGGTAATTCGTTACTGTTTATCATATCTGAGAGCACACTCCCAGGCCCGACTGAAGGTAATTGGTCAACGTCACCAACTAAAATTAGATGAGCATTTTTTGGCAACGCTCTGAGAAATGAAGACATCAGTTGGGTATCAATCATGGATGCTTCATCCACGATGAAAAGGTCACCTTCAACGGGGTTATTTTCATCATGTGAAAACTTGCCTGAGTGACCTTTAAATTCGAGTAATCGATGTATTGTTGAAGCTTCTAGCCCTGTGCTTTCGGACATTCTCTTGGCTGCTCTTCCAGTTGGTGCGCACAATATTGGAGCCACCTTCTTAGCTCTTAAAATCATTAGTACACTACGAAGTATTGTTGTTTTGCCGACTCCAGGCCCACCCGTAATAATCAAGACTCTTTCTCTTAGGGCTAATTCAACGGCTTTCCTTTGACCTTGAGCTAATGAATAGCCGATTTTTTTTTGGCACCAGGATAATGCTTTTTCAATTTCAAATTTCGGATAATCTGGTTTCCTTGACGCTAGATTTAAGATTCTTTCTGATATTATTTTTTCAGATGCAATTAATTGTGGAGGAAATATCATAGTGACTGAGTTTATTTCATCTTTACTTACCTCTCTCTTGGTGATTATTTTTTTCAGGCAATCTTCTATTTTGATTTGATCGACGCCTAAAAGTTCAGTGGCTGATTCAATGAGTTCGATTTCAGGTAAAGCGCAGTGCCCATTACCAGTTGCTGTTTGAAGTGCAAAGTGCAAGCCGGCTTCAATTCTTGACAAGTCATCAAAATTAATTCCTAACTTTGATGCGATTGCATCTGCTGTTTTAAATCCTACTCCATGTAAGTCATGAGATAGTCTATATGGATTATTCCTGAGTTTCTTAATGCTTTCGTCACCGTATGTTTTGTAAATTCGAACAGCTCGTGCTGTACTAATACCGTGCTGGTGAAGAAACACCATAATCCTTCTTACGGATTTTTGTTTTTCCCAAGATTTTTTTATCTCTTGCCTTCTTTTTGGTCCGATGCCTTCTACTTCTTCTAATCTCTTGGAGCGATCATCAATAATGTTAAAAACTTCAGGACCAAATTTCTTTACCAACTTTTTAGCGTAGGTTGGACCTATGCCGTCTATAAGACCACTGCCGAGGTAACGCTCAATACCTTTAAGATTATCTGGTTCAGAGGTGCTTATTTCTGATGCTTTAAATTGTGAACCGTACTGATCATCTTCTATCCACTGTCCTCGAGCTGCGATTTCTTCTCCCGCATTAGGAGCTGCGCAATTGCCGACTACTGTCTGAGCCTTGCGAGTATCGCTCATGCTGACTCTTAGTACACAATAGCCATTTTCTTCATTATGAAAGGTGACCCTTTCTATTGTTCCACTGAGAGTTTTTTCCTGCACTTTCAGATGAGTTTGCCCGACCTCATACAAAAGTGATAGCTTTTTTAATAAGATTTAATTTTAAATCTTGGCGTTTTTTATTAAATAAGTGCTAAGATTCTAATTTAAATCACCGTATTTTTATTATTATGAAGATACTAAATATCTATCCGAAACAGATACTCCTTTTAATTTTCCCTTTATTTTTGACATTTTCTAGCGCTCAGGAGGATGACCCTCTTGGGCTTTCAGCGAATGCAGCACTTCAAAAAATCCAAGCTCAATATGGTCAGTATTTTGCTGATAAGATAGTTGAAATACGTGGATTTAGGGGTCAGAGCCAACCAAGGGAGTGGACTGTAGTTGTTAATGATGAAAGAAGTCAGCTCAGATTGAGAAGTGTGCGTGTCAGTATCGAGAAAACAATTAATGAAGGCGAGAGCACAAAATTTTATCCTAATAATTTGCCTACAGGTTTTGCTTCATCAGATAAAATTAAGATTGATTCTACAAAGGCATTTCAAGTGCTTATAAAAGAAGCTCGCGCTGCAAAAATAGGTTTTGATTACGTAGATTATAAATTAAGAAGTCTTGAATTTGGTGATGAGCCTATTTGGGTTTTATCTGCAATGAAAGGTAAAGGTATACTTCTTGGTCAAGTTGTCATGTCAGCCTATGATGCTAATCTATTTAGAACTGTTTGGTATTATAGAGGTGATAGAGGCTATATAAAAGTTGTTGATTCAGCGCTCGATGGGATCAAAAAAAATCAGCTTAATGATGAAGCTTTGTCTGTTCCTGGGGGTGACAATCAGGTAAGTCCTAAAACTAATACCGGAGAAGCTTCACAGTCGGATCAGTCAAATTCTTCAGGTCTTGGAACTGAAGAAGCTGAGGTTAAACCGATCCGGCCGAATTAGAACAATTTCAGTCGTGATAAAAAATTTAATCAGTGGAATTAACTCTATAGTAAATCGTCTTGCTTTAGGTATCGTATTGATTCTCATTTTTGCAATTTTCATATATCCTTTTTTCTCAGGTAGAAAAGAGGTTAAGCGAGTTGAAAATCAGATGGCGAGAATTGGCAAGGCGCTCGAATCTTATTACGCCGAAAATGGTTCGTGGCCATCTTCAGGTCCTGACTCTATTGTTTCAGTGTTAAATGGTGTAGAGAGTCACGAAGACCCTTGGGGTAAAGAGTATAGATATTTTTTTTCTAATGATGGATACGCTATTCAGTCCAGCGGTCCTGATAAGAGCTTTGCTGAGGGTCAAAAATTTGGGAAAGATGATTATTGGCACTCAAAGTCTTTGAGGCAAAAGCGATAAATTAATTAGATAAAAAATCTATTATAGCATTCTTAAAAACGCT
>Ga0209404_10000400_pt1 | contig 33941 bp, 44 predicted proteins | sample TroAtlMetagenome_2_FD_187447 | JGI IMG/M metagenome (GOLD analysis project Ga0209404, IMG submission 187447) | Marine eukaryotic phytoplankton communities from Atlantic Ocean - Tropical Atlantic ANT8 Metagenome (SPAdes) (version 2) | ecosystem: Environmental > Aquatic > Marine > Oceanic...
GTGCGGCGAGTTCGGTTTCACGAACTTCGCTGGCGTCGATGACGACACGAAGTTCTATTGCGCCGATTGCTACGACAACAACCAAACCTATGTCCCTGATCGGGAGCTAGGAGGAGAAGCATGAAGATTGAGGAGCGAACCTTTCCAACGGGCATGGGGTTCTACATGACTCGATGGGTTTTGTTCGATGAGGACGGCAAAGTTTTGGAGCTTGCTTTTGACCGTGATGAGCTGATCGAGCTTCAAGAAGATTATGAGGGCCATGATGGATGAGAGCACCCGAGAGCGAGCCAAGCGGCTGTACCTCGAAGGTCATGAAGTGGCCTACATCTGCCAGTTCAATCAGATACATCGATCCACTCTTTACAGGTGGCTCGATGAGGACGGCATCAAGAGGACTCGTCGAACGTTTTGGACTATCGATCAGATTCGGCGGACGATTCAGAATAAGAAGAATCAGATTGCGGAGCTTGAAAAGGAGCTTGATCGGGTTGTTCGTTTGAACTCAGGGGGCGACGACGATGGGTAAGCGTGGGAAAAAGACCTGCACCATTGATGACTGTGATTTACCTCATCTCGCCAAAGGCTTATGTGCGAACCATTACGCAAGAAAGAGAAGGCATGGGTCAACTGATCACAAAGGGGGTGGAAGTAATCCCTGTGCAGATGGATGCACCTGTGCCCGACACCGTGACGGTTATCCATTCGACGCAAGTTTGACTTACGAGGAGAGAAAGAGAGCCCACGAAACTGAAGAGCAACGGGAACGTCGCCTAGCCCGTTCAAAGGAATATTACTCAGCCAACAGAGATTGGTTTAGGGAAAGGTCTAAGGAGTATCACCATAAGAATAGGGATGCCGTCCTCGCCAAGAACAAGATCAGGTATCACAGTAACCGTGAGCATTATCGCGAACAACGAAAGAGATGGCGCTTAGAGAATCTTGAGGTTGCCAGAGAGGCTGATCGGCAATCATATTTGAAGCACAAAGATAGACACAAAAAGCGTGACCGTGAATACAGATTAAAAAATTTAGAAAAAGTCAAGGCTTACGCTGAGTGGTACAGAAACCAACCAGAGAACCAAAAGAAAAAGAGAGAATACACAGCTAATTACTACGAGACTAATAAAGAGTATTTCAGTGAGAAGGGTCGCCAGTATCGCGAGAAGAATCGGGAAAAGGTTATAGCAAGCGAGAACCTCAAAAACCGACGTAGGAAGGCTGTGGAATCTGATGGTCACACCCTAGAGGAGTTACACGATTACTGGAGAGCGAACGGCATAGACCCTAAGCGGTGTACCTACTGCGATGCGTGGCACACTAAATGGAAGAACAACTGGAAAACCTCAGCAGGTGACCATGTGGTTCCGATTTCAAAGGGAGGTAAAGACTTTATAGAGAACATCGTGCCATGTTGTTTCTCTTGCAACTCATCTAAAGGAGACAGGATTCTTTACGAGGAATGGACACCACCTAAAGAACGGAAAGAGGCGGCATGATGGAATGGGATGCCAAGTAGCGATAAGATATAGGAAGCAAACCTCCTACAGATTTGCATTGTGAGCCCCTGACCTTCGGGTCGGGGGCTTTCCCTTTTCCACCCAGGTTTTGGGACAAACCAAACACAAAGACATGAAGACCAACACTGGAGCTCTCGGGTGGGCAGCAACAGTCGCCACCATCGTCGGCTACGACCTCTGGGCCATCCTCACAGAACGTCAAACAATGTCAGCATGGTTCGGACGGCAACTCGCCAACCCCTGCCGTCGAGGTGTACTCGCAGTCATTTGGTTTCTCCTCACTTGGCATCTCTTCGGAGGAGGCAAGTACGATCCGCTTTCCTTCACCTCAAAACAGGTTGGTGAAAGAATAACGTGACATCACGTCACATTCTGGTACTCTCAATTTCACGCACCTGAAGGGGAGACCATGACCAAGCGAAACGAGAGCGGCAGAACCGAACGCCAAGAACGAGCGCTCGCCGCAGAACAAGATCGCAAATCCAAAAAGACTCGGATGCAACACAACCTGCGGAACGTCATCCAAACAGACTCATGGACCATGAAAGAAATGGTCCTCCAATATCCGCACCTCGACTGGACCCCCAACCAACGCAAAGCCGCAGGTCTCCGATGAGCACCTCAATCGCATTCAACTTCTTCCTATTCATCGGACTCCCAATGACCACCCTCCTAGCTGGCTACGGAATGGGATTCGTCCACGGCAAACAGTCCGTACTCGAACAGGTGAGACCACCAAAGATCTTTGGACCTTGGTGTGACGTTTGCGGAGACAACTTCTCCGACATGGAACGTCAACAAGCCCACCGCTACGCCCACGCATACGTCCACGACGCCTGCTGCGATCCAATCAAATGCATCGATGTCGTAGACCTCGACAAAGACGAGTTGCTTCCATCCTCTGTTCGTCCCCTTCAGAGGGTGGAAGCAGCATGAGCTCCAACCAGCACGTCATCCTCGGAGACCTCCACATCGAAATGAGCATGTGTCTCCGCCAACTCGCAGACATCCAAGAACGCATGGCAAGCGCTCACGCACACTTCCACCTCCAAGAACAAGAAGAAGACGGACTCATCGAAATACCAGACAACGTGATCCAACTTCCAACAGGATTTAACCTCCATCCTTCTCAGAGATAAAAAACTGAGATACCCTTACAGACGTGCCGAGGCTCTGGCTAACCGAGCGGCACGACCGTAGAGGGTCAGAAATCCGAGATTGGGTGACCCAAACGAGGCAGCAGCCGAGTTTGGAGGGTTCCCCGACAGGGGAAACCTAGGTCGGGGGTTCAATTCCCCTCGATCACCCCAATCTAATTCCCTCTTGGTTCAGAGCCTGAACTGAGAGGGTTTTAGTATTTATGTCTGTTTGTTTTGAAAAAGATTCTCGGGATCTACTCTCCGATCTTTCTGAGGAGTATCTGACGCATTGCGAGATGATGTTGCATCGGGCTCCGAAGACGTTGAAAACGAATCGGTACTGGTTGAAATGTTGGGAGCGTTGGTGTCGCGAGTTTGACATTGATTCGAGTCGTCCGACTCCTTTGGATATTCAAATGTTTTCTCAACGTCCTGTTCGTCAGGCTGGAGGTGGGACTAAGGAGCGGTCGGAGTCGTCGAAACGTAATGGGCTGTTTGCGTTGCGTGGGTTCTTTGGTTGGTTGAAAGATTGGAAGGACTTTGAGTCTGACCCTTCTGTTAAGACGGTGCCTGTGAAGAAGAAAGCTCCTCGACCGAAGCCTGTTTTGTTTGACGAGTTTTTTGGGTTGCCGTTCTCGAAGCTGGATTTGCGTTTACAGCTTGCTTTGGGATTGGGGTGGTTCACTGGCATTCGTCGTAGCGAGATGGCGGCCTTGACTGTTGGTGATGTGCAGGGCGAGTTCTTAGTTGTGAACAGATCGAAGACTCACGATGTCAGTAATTTTCCTTGGTTGCAGGTGAGTCAGTATTTGGCTGAGGACCATGATGCTCGTGGGTGGTCGTGTTCTGCTCTTCGGGATCGTTGGGTTCGTCAGATGAGGGAACGAGTACGTGAGGGTGATCCGTCGGAGTCGTTGATTCCGAATTTGACTGAGGGTTCTCATACGTTGGTTGAGCCTGAGGGTGAACATATTGGGTATCTGTTTCAGGATGCTTATAGCTATCGGAATGGGTTGGGGTTCACTCCTCATCAGCTTCGTCATTCGTTTGGTCAGAATATGGCGAACTTGCGGAACAAGGATCATCGCCCTATGCCTGACCAGTTGGCTGGGTTGATGGGGCATCGAAATATTCAGACAACGATGGATTATTACTATTCGGCTTTGGAGTCCTATGTGGACATGATTGGGGTTGTTTCAAATGGATGATAACGAAATGTCACATAATGTCGCACAAGGTAACGATGATGTGACTAAGATGCCGCCAACTACAAACGAGAGAGAAAAGGAAGGGGGCAAGATGGACACTCCCGTTACACGCATTCACCCATCTGAAGCTATTGGTAAACGAATTACAGATCGACGGATATCGCTTGGGTTGAGTCCTGCTGAAAGTGCTCAGACGATAGGAGTTCGTTGGGGCACCTATGCGAGGATGGAAAAGGGAGTCTGCGATTTCAACAGCCACAGCAAAGCGGTTGCATTGTTCTTGGGTTGTTCTGAAGATGAGATTCGTCGAGTTGCCAAACTGACGACTCCTGAGCAGGAACAGTTGAGGATTCGGTTGAGTCGAGCTTCAGGTAGGTACCAAGCAATGACTGATGCAGGTCGTCGTCGCCAACGACGATTGTCGAACACGATTGATTGGCTTCATCATCGCGAGAACTATGAGAGGAAGTCGATATGAGGAGCACTGCGTCAACGTCCATTGTTCGGCTTGGCGAGTTGGAGCGTCAGCTACTCCGACTTGAAGAAGAGATGTGGCATTCCATTGCTGATGAGGGGGACATAATTGGTCGCCTCTTCGGAGTTCCTGCGACGGAACAAACTTGTTTCGTCGAGTCCACTGATCAGGTTCTATGGACCAACATTTCGTTGAACGAGGAACGATACGAACGTTATGTCAACCATGAGCTACTTGGGGATGACATCCCAGGTGCTCGCTGGCTGGCTGATTGTCCTAATCAGAGTCGTATGCCCCTCGATGTCGATCAGTATTTCGTTGTTGTTGCGAAGGACGATCATTATCGGGCGACATATATGTTGCGGTATCAACCTGATGTTGTTTGGGTCTGGTCGGCAACGCTGCCAGAAGACGTTGACCCAATGTTGATAGCTGATTATTGCAGCCAGATGAATGGTTGGATTGCTGCTGATGCTGGCCCTGAGTCAAGGTTCTTGGACTCTGGGTTTCATCAATGCTCTGAACAAGACGAAGGACTTGCAGAGTTAGTTACTGGAATGGCTGCTCTTCTGTGCGCTCGGAATTTAATCTCAGAAGTAGAGCGAGATGATTTCATCGGAGCGGCAGAAGAGATTATTGGCAGAGAATTGGGGGAATTATGAAGAGAGACATCGCAGGAATGACAGACAAGGAATTGGTTGCCTATGGGATAGAGCTCTATGAGTCCGATATGCCTGTAGCTGAGGTGTTGGAGTTGACGGGCCTGACCCGTACTCGCCTCTACAACAATCTTTCCAAGCAGGGGAAATCCCCGAACCGTCAAGTTTCCAATGTGAAAGCGGAAGCTGATCGGGAAATCGATTTCTATAAAGAGCAAGCCAATGAAGCTCGCGAAGAAATCGGGGCTTTGAAATATCAGATTCAAAGATTGCAGGAACTTGTTGAAGAACTCGAAGATGCTTCTCAACCAAAGAAAGGCATCTCGAAAGAAGACTGGTTTAACAGGCTTGTCATGATCAAAACAGTTGCTGCTCCTCAACCAAAGAGCTTGGTTTGGTCTCCTGATCGGAGTCGAGCTAGTAACAAATAGTTCGACAGAGATCTAGAGCGCGAAAGATCCTCTCCGCAACAAGCGGAGGGGATCTCTTCTTTTTTGTTGCGAGTACAGTCGAGCGGAGATACTTGACATACCTTGACATCTCGTTATACTCGTAATCCAAGAGGTCGAGATCAGGCGAGCCTTGGGGGCTCGCCAGAGATCTAGAGATCTCCTTTCAGGGTTTAAGGTTATTTGAGGTTCTTTGTTGGTGTACTCGTCTTTTTTGTGTGATATCACGAGACATCCCACAACTCAGTGTCCCACCCTGCTAACAATATATGAGGCATGACAACTCAGATTCCGTCCACTCTTCCTCGTCACGTTCATAAGTTCCGTCAGAGCTTCTTGAATGATTTCAATAAATGTCCTGAGGCTGCTCGACGTACCCACCTTGGAATGGGAACGAAAACGAATAGTTCCGATCTGGTTCGGGGTAACAGCGTCCATGAGGCCATTGAGACTTTCGGGTTGGCTTGGATGGAGGGCTACATCGGAGAGATCGAAGAACTTCTTCAATGGGGTAAGGAAGCGTTTGCCATCAATTCTTCTGAAGAGGGAATTGAGTGGCGGCAGACGTTCGAGAAAACTGAAGCTCAGGTTCAAAAGAATTTGCAACTCTGGTTCGAAGATGTGTTGCCGTTGCTGCGGCAACCCATCGGAGTTGAACAAACTTTTAATCACCTCTTTTATGAAGATATCCAGCGCCAAATCTTTTTGACAGGAACCTGCGACTGGTTACAGCATGACGAAGACGGCAACGTCGAACTGATCGACTGGAAGAACCCTAAGAGCGCACCTCGGGATCTGTGGATCGATAGCCGCTCCAATCTTCAAGCAGTTGTTTACTCGTGGGCTTTTCAAGCTGAAGCGTTCACGCTCTATTGGTTGCATTGGACCGATGGGCAGAAACGTAACGGCGACCCGATGCCGACCCATACGTCGCTGCGAATTCCTCGCAGACAAGAGAACGAGTTAGCGCTACAGCAGCTAGCCGTCAGTGCGGCGATCACGTTAGAGGCGAATCTGCCTGCTCTCCCTCAGCAATGGGATAGCTGGTACTGCTCGCCTCAATGGTGTCCCCACTGGAATGAATGCCGAGGGCAACACCTTGGCGAAGTCCCTTTTTGGGAGCAAAACAATAGGAGGCCAAATGGCTAGAGATTACGATCCCGCGGTTGGGATCACACAAACGGCTGCTCAGGTAGCGAGTCGTCTACATGCAGGTCAAGGTGACTTGGATGCGTGGCAAGGAACTTTTGAATCAGTTCTTTCCATCTTGATTGAGGAGACCTCGAACTCTTCGGGGAATAAAAGCGCTGGAAATACTCAGACGCCACTTCCCCCAACTGGAGCTAGTTCATCTGTAGCTCCGCCGCCACCAGCGCCAAGCTCAGTTCAGGGTAAGAAGCCACCGAAGCAAGACATCTTGAACTTCATGGCTCAAAACCCGAACTTGGTTTTCGATAATCGAAGTAACCCAAGATTCCAAGAAGCGAAACAGGCAGGGAAACCTTGGGCTGCGTTCAAAATCATGGACAAAGCTGGAGCTCCCATGATGAAAATGAGCATCTGGGAAGACTGCGGTCTGACGAGCTTCGTTGCATCCAATGGTGAGACCTACGAGTACGGATCGACCGACGAAGCGTTAAACGCTCTCGGTCAGATGATCGAAGCTGCTTAATGATCAAAGAGGAGGGATCGGTTCCAACGGTTTCGGATCAGCTTATTGCTGATCGAGTTGCCCAAATAAGGACGGACGCCTCAGAAACTGTCGGAACGCCACCTGTTGCTACTCCCCCTGTAGCGACGGAAGCTGATCCCTCCTCTGAACACATAGTTGCGCCCACCGCTGAAGCAATTCGGCGGTGGGTGGACTATGCCTCGAATCCTGAATCACGTTGGCAAACGGGATACAGACGAATAGATGTCCTCACACGAGGACTAGGGCGAGGCGAACTCGCTCAAATAGTTGGCCGCTCACACAGCGGCAAATCACAATTTCTTTATAACTGCATCGTCAAATCGTTACTCAACAACGACGACTTCCGATGCGTCATCTTTTCTCCCGACGAACCATCTGAGCTGGTTATCGCCAAGCTGTACTCGATTATGTTCGATGTGAACGGAGCGACAGTTGAACAGCAACTTCGCGACGCTGATGCATCGCTCGTCGATCACATGCTGCTCCTCGGAGAATCAGGTGGCTTGTTCGACAAGCTCAGAATTTTCGACGGTTCCCCCACATGGAACCTGATGCAAGACGTAGTAGACGAAGCCCAAGATTATTGGGGACAACCAGCAACACTCTGCATGGTCGATTACCTCGAACTGTTACGAGGTGATGGTCGTTCCCGTTCGAGCGAAGCGTCGAACGTATCTTCCTTAGCGCAAGGCTTAAAACGGTTCGCCAAAGACGTAGACCTACCAGTCGTCTTCGTTCACCAGTCAGGTCGAGGATCAGGAGATCGAGGGAAACCTGCTGGCATGTCCGCTGGCCGTTACGGCGGAGAAGCCGAATCGATGTTCATTTACGAAGTGTGGAGAGAACGAGAGAATTCCTCCCATACAGGAGAGATGGCTCGCTATCACGAAGAGTCTTTGTCGGTAGCTCTCTGGAAGAACAAGCGACCTCCAGGTCGCCTTGAACAATTCGAATTCCATATCGATCCTGATAGCGGATTTATTTCCGAGTACGCAGAACATCGGGTGCCGTGATGGAACCGAAAGAGATCGAGTACTGGGTAGCAGAAGGAATCAGGCGAGGCTGGATTGAAGAACCTGTCTGCTCGACTCACGATTCTTTTTTTACTGAAGAAGAAGCCGAACAGTTCTGGGCTGGCGAAGATCCTTGCATAGTCGTAATGAGGGTCAACGATGAACATTGATCGTGTACTCGTCCAAGACTTCGCTCGCCTTCACCGAGGAGGCGCTACCGCCGACGCTGGCGACGAGTTCCGTCCACGCAAAGACCCTAACGGGAACCCAGCAGGTTCCTCAGGGCAAGCATTTGAAACCGCAATAGAAGAACACCTTTACCATGATCTGCCTTTGGGGGTTTACCCTCTCGTCCCTGAAGGCACGCCGACGGTCTGGTTCGGGGTCGTTGACTGGGATGCCCCAAGAGACCCTGAGCCAGAACGTCAAGCGGCCAACGTAACAACTGCACTCAAACATTTCGGAGTACAGGCGTTCACTGAGGTTTCAAGAAGTAAAGGTTTCCATCTTTGGATTTATGCAGCGAACCCTGTTCCTGCTCAACTGATGAGAAACGCTTTGACCGCAGCTTGCCTGCTGGTCGATTCTCCAATTCTGGAGGTTTACCCGAAACAAGTTGCTCTTTCGGGTAAAGGGTTCGGCAACGGTATCCGTCTTCCGTATCCTTCCTCCGCTCTTGCAGGCCGCCAGATCATGCGGCTTGGCCCTTGGACCTTAACCGTTCAAGAGTTCGTTAAAGAAGCGATGGCTTCTCTCGTTTCCACAGAGAAACTCGAAGAGATAGCTGCATTGCTTCCTGCCCCCAAACCTGCGCCCTCACCTGTACCTCGACGCAGAAGAAGTGACCTCGACAAACTCCCTGTCCCAGTTCAAGAAATGCTTGAACATGGACCCCTCGGTGGAGACAGGTCCGCTTCCCTGTTCACGTTGGCATGTCACCTCGCAGGGCATGGCGAACCTCGCGAAGCTGCCCTTCCGCTGATCGCCCAGTTCGACGAACGATGGTTACAAAAATTTACAACTCGACCTGATCGAGATCGACGTTACGAAGAGATGTTCGACAAAGCCATCCAACAAGTTTCTGTTACCCAACAATCCCTCTATCGAAAGGATTAGTCATGGACCCCGAAGACGGCTACTTCATCCATGTCGAAGGCCGACCGAAACCCAAAGACAGACCAAGAGTCACCAAGAACGGCACCTTCACACCTAAAGCTACGTTGGACTACGAGCAACGCATCAGGGACGCTTGGGAAGAAGCAGGACACCCCACCTTTGATGAACCAGTGGGTGTTCGAGCGATCTTCACCAGAGATGGAGCTTCCATCTGGGTGTACCCCATGACACCTGAAACAAAGAACTGGGGTGGAGACATCGACAACCTGATGAAATCCACTCTGGATGGCCTACAAGTTAAGGGAGACTCTGGAGCGTTCGTCAACGACTCTTCAGTGAGAGTTGTTGATGCCATCAAGCTGTGAGCGGCTTCAGCACCCTGTCATTCAATGATCGTTGGAATGGCGGCTGGGCAGCAGAAGCAGAAGAGAACTTCGTCGCTCTATACGGAAACGAACAATCCTTCCCACTGCGATTCGGATTAGATCGACCACCCCAATCATGGGGAGTAAACAAACTTCCAGGTCAACTCCGACACAGCCCCGACTATCTACTGCCATCAGCATTCGTTGAGGTCCAAGGATTCGGACCTAAAGGCATTCTGTTAAAGCTCGGGAAACTAGTAGAGCTCGCGAAATGGGATGCCATGCATCCCGTCTGGTTCTGGCTGTGGTCCCGACCGAAACAAGAAGGACTATGGATGCCGCTCGATGCAGCATTCGAATTATGGGATCGCCAAGACGGACGTATCGAAAGACTCGATACCAACAACGGCACTTCAAGGGGGAAAGCAGCGTTGAGGGTTACCTCAACGAAACTCCCTTGGGGTGTCTTCGATGCCCCGATCTGAAATCCAACCCCACTGGGCTAAATCATTTCCTCGTAATCCGCTCGAAGACTGGTGGCTTCCCCGTACCAGCGGCGCAGGCGACCTCGACGACGAACCCACGCCCGAAGAACGAGAAGCACTCATCGAGGCTGTCGCAGCGTGCATGAACGATGCCGTCATCGACGAGCTCGATCAAGCTGTACTCGAAACAATTCTTGTTGCCCAGTGCTCACTGCGTTGGGCAGCAGAGATGACAGGGATACCTAAAACCACTGTCGCTCGTCGTCGAGATGGGCTTCTCGAACGACTCAAAGAGTGCCTCGAAACAGACCCCACTGTTGCCGAATACTTGGAGAAACATAACTGATGTGGATCTATTTGTGGATGTTGCTTGACTGGTGCGGCCTTCATGCCGAACCACCTCACCCAGAAATCCCTGCGGTCGTCGAAGAATATTTTGCTGAAGAAACTTCTAGAGCTCTCGGAGTGTTCTGGTGTGAGTCTTTACATAATCCGAGAGCGGTATCGAGAACCGATGATCATGGTTTGACACAGGTCTCACAAGAATATTGGTCAGAGGTTTACGACCATATTTGGGATCAGCGTTACGACATTACGATCAACGTAAAGATGAGTCACCAGATCTGGACTTGGGGCGAGTACAAATTCGGAGATGGTTTTCTGCTCTGGACCTGCGGTCGTCACTGACCGTCGAACGGGTCGCAAGCGCCGTCAACGAAATGAAAGAAGTGGCTTAACCAGCCAGCCACGAAAGCACCTGCGGTCATGTCGCCGTCCCGAGCGTCATCCCAAGCTGACATGAGGTCAGCGATCTCATCAGCCGAGAAGACGAGGAGGATTCCGAGTACGTCCTCATCCTCGTCCTCCCGATTGAAAACCCATTTGGCGTGAGTGCCGTCGAGCAGCGAAAACTCTTGCCAGTTTTTAACTATCTCTTCTTCGATCTCTTGCTCGATTTCTGAGCCGCCCTCTGATAGCCACTCGTCCCATAGGGCGTCGAGATCGTCGGACATGACTATCGAGCCAAACGTGCTTTAGCAAGAGTCTTTAGGGCACTGATTCCAGCAGCAGCGAAAGCGGTAGCAGCAGCAGAAAGACTGCTGATGTCAGTTACCACAACCACAGCTAATGCTGACTGAAGGCCAGTCCAAAGACTGCGTTCGAGCCAGTCGCCCCAATCAAATGACTTTTCACTTGTAGACATATATCTCTACTTTCCAAATGGACGCCCGTTAAAGCGTTGATTTCCTAAGTTCGTTTCACGCAACGATTTCGCTACGCCCTTCGGTGAGTTGTCGGGCTTCTCCTCGACAACCACTGGTGTCTCTTCTTCAGGCATTGAAAAGGGCATCCCATGTCTTGATGCCCACACGGCCATCGATCTTCAAATAACCCATTTGACGTTGAAAACGGCGCACCCGATAAGCAGTGAGCTTGCCCATCACTCCGTCAATTTTTCCTGGGTCGTGTCCACGTTCTTTCAAACGTTGCTGGACCACCCTTACTGCCTCGCCACGGCTACGACGTTTCCTACTCAAAGGACGATGCGCTACCTCTTTGGCAAGTTCAGCTAACCGATCACCTGTATCCAACGACAATGGAAGATCACCATCGATTCCCATTCCCCCGACAAGCCAATTAGATAGAACATCGCCTGGACAGGTTGTTTGGCCGAGATCCCGATGCGGTTTTACCCAAAGGTTATTGTCGTATCGCTTCTGGATATGAGCGATCAGATCTTTAATTGATTGCAGGGCTGCTGGTGGGACTTCACGTCCCCCAAAGCCCGTATAACAGATCGACTCTGTTCGGCTGTTCCAGCCCTTCGTCGCACCTGTCTGCATACCGATAGGGCGACCCTCATAAATGACGCCTTCTTCGTCAACCAACCAGCCATACGCAATGGCCGTGTAAGCAGGTTTTGACAGGTGATATGCCTCGTATGCCTTGACCGCTGCAACGCCCTTAGGAGGGCTTACAACCCCACTGTGATGCAGGACGATTCCCTGCACCTTTCGCGGGTTCAAAGCACGAAATTTGCCTCTAGGCGGTTGAGCTCCCCAATCGGAGCGGTAAACGATCTTCACTACCCATTATTGAGGGGTGTCCCAAAAAGAGAGACTTGACAAGGATGATAAAATGTCTTGTGACATCACGAATTGGTGTTTCAGCGATCACAACTGTAGGAGGTTTGTTCGCTGGCTATTTCATTATCGAAAGGTCAGATCAATGCCCACAAGGCAAGATGCAAAGAACATAAAGAAAAACAAAAAAATGATGGATCAACGGATGATCGAACGATACGAGCGAGGTCATCGATACTGGACTGAATATCGGGTCGAAGGGAAATTGCCGCTTCATCGTGGCCGACGATTCCGTGTCCAAGGAGTCAGCGGCTGGTGGGTGTTCACCTACGCAGGTAAAGACAAAGGTGGCGAGTACCTCTCTTGCTATGGGCCGTTCACAAAGAACTCAACCAGAAGTTCTGGTAGCAGTCATTCGTTTTGCCCAACCCGAGTGTTGAAGGTCGAGCGCAGAATCTGGGCACCGCCTCAACCAGATGCAGTGGAAACTCTTGGGGAGAGAGCCCAACGATTAGGTCTTAACGATTCGGATTCATCAGGTCACGCATATCCCGACGCTCCGCAGCCTGCTGACGCTTGAACTCCATAATCGCAGAACGCTGCGTCTGATCCGTATTAAACCTAAACGGAAACCCTAGAAAGAACGACAACATCGATTGAAGCTGACGGTACCCCTGAAACTTATCTTCAGTAGGAGCCAACCTTCTCACCCGACCATAGAACGGAATGAACTGTTCGAGTACATAAATGTCATGGGCACGCATCTTGCCGTCCTTGGTTAGACCAAGCGAACCCAACGCCTGCTTCAACCCAGGAATGTTCCCTACGTTCAACGGCATCTTCTGATACTTGTCAGTCAACGGAAGTTCCTTGAAGAACTGCTTCTGCATCATCAACTCGATAGGAGCTTTAATGATCGGCGTAACTTCAGTCATCGCTTGACGACCGATGTCGGCAACGATGTTGCCGTCCTCACCTCGGAACTTGAACAAATCAACGAACGGCAAATCAGGAACGTAATAAGCCCGATTGCCGCCAGGAGCAAACGGTAACCGAATACCGAATGGGGCCATGTAATAGGAAGGCACCCACGCTTCGTCCTTAGACTTCTGCTCCATGTGTCGCTTCGTTGTGTAAAGAGCGTTGTACTTCCCAGGTTGCCGCCATAGCTGACTGAACTGGTAAGGAATGTTCTTTCTGGTCCAAGTGTAAAATGGGATCACCATCTTGACAGCACGTTCTTTTTGGGTGAGTTCCCCATAGTCGAACTGGCTTTGAGCAATCGCATTGAAAGCGGTATCCACGCTTCCGCCTATAGACATGAAATGCATTCCAGTGGCCAACCTGATGGCATCTTCCCAATGGTTATTCAAAGACTGAATGCTTTGAGAAAGCACGTTGTCTGACCGCCAAGGAGCGAACTCGTAAACCTTCACCTTGCCGTCACGTCGCAAGTCTTTCATTACTCTGGCTGTCCGATTCAGATTGATGACAACCTTCGTGTCAAGGGAAGTGGCACCCTGCCCTGTCCGCAACACACCTTGATCTATTAGCTGCGACATGTATTGCCATTCAAAGACATTTGGCTGATCGATCAACATCTGCTTGACCCCAGCCACAACATCACCGTTGGCAGCTTTAGCCGCCTTGGTCAACAACCTCTGAACTCGAAGCACCATCAAAGGATTCACACCCTGCAACAGCATGTTGAGCGCAGCGCCCATCACGTTACGGCTAACGAAACCGAACGAAGTCAGTTGGTGTGACTTAATGAGATTAAGTAAACGGTTATAGCTCTTGCCGACACCCTGCAACGCTTTACTGTCCTTAGCGATTGCGTTGCCTTGCAAGATTTTCAACATCTCAGCGACAGAAACATTCTCGTTACCGAGAACCGACCATGAACCCCACTGACCTAACCCGTCGTTAATGATGTCGCCAGCAGTGTTCAACTTGTCTTTAGCCAAACTCAACGGCTGCGCTTCATGTACTCGTAACGGTTCAAGAAGCTCATCGAACTGATCGATGAGCTCATCAACAGCAGGTGCTTTGCCAATCCCAGCACCTTCTCTAATTGACTGAGTGCGCTGTAATGCGACAGAGATCTTCCGCATAAGCTGATCGGCTTCTTCGTGTATGCGTGCCAGCTCATCGAACTCAATTTTTTGGGCTGCAAGTTCCGCATTCCCAGCTTTGATCATGTTGCGTTCGAACACTTCCGCAGATCTATTCCCAGAAGCAACTGCCTGATCTAAAACCTTGATTCGTTTCTGAAGATCAGCCATGAGCTTTTGCTGTTCCGCATTAGCTTCAGCGAAGTTGCGTAACGCAACCGAGCGTTGCTCACCTAAGAACGACCTGACACGCCGAAGCCCTTCAACCTCAGTAAGAACAACATCTGGACCTTCGAGATCAAAACTTTCCCCAGCCCGAGGAACAGTACGAGAAGTTTCACGAACTCCAGGTAACGCTTCCTCAGGAACGATCTGCCCAGCACGCAACAACTCGTCATCAGCGGCTAAAGCCGCATACTGATCTTCAACCCATTTAGTTTGACGTTCAAGACTTTCACTTAACTCGTCAAGCTGTTTCTGTACAGGCTGGTTCGCTGTAGCAAGTCGAGCTTCATGCCCTCCAACAGCTTCATCGAGAGGCTTAAAGGTTTTGATTTGCTCGTTTAACCAGTCGATCCTGTTAGAAGCAGCACGATTGATATTCAAAGCAGAGTCTTTGCCTTCAAGTAAACCCTGCGAAGCCTTAACCAACCGTTTCATCAAATTGATCTCAGGGGAACCTTGTGCATATCGAGCGAACAGCCGTTCAAGGTGAGGGATGACATCGGCCTCGATGTGTTCAACAGCTTCAGCGAGTTCCTCTCGAAGAGCGTCGTACATCTCTATTGGTCGGCCAGAGTTATCTCCACCTCTAATTGAGCGAGCAAGATTTCTAGCTTCAAAGGCTTGGTCACCTGGAAGTCCACCAGCTTCAAGGTCACGCATCCTCTTCAAAATGTTGACAACACCATCACGGGCTTCTTGGGCAACACGAATCTGATCGATACGAGCTATCAGATCCATCATGTCTTCAACAGTTTTTTCGTATTCGGCGCTACGAATCGAACCACTCTTGGGTCGAGTACGGGTGAGCTCATCAATACGAGCGTTAATGACATTGAGTTCATCAGTAATGATCGAAACCTCAACTCGATGATCATTAGTTACGTCAAATGCTTCTTGCCATTTGACAGCACCTTCAGCCAACTCATCGTTACCAACATTGGTTGGTTGAGCATCCCCTAGAGTTTTTACGTTCGACGCTCTAACGAAAGCCCTGCGTCGCATCTCGCCAGCTTTAATAGCTAGCTTCCTAAATTTGGATGCATCCGCTTTCGCATCAGCGAGCGACGCAGCCTTCTGGGTCGCATCATCAACAAGTTTTTTTAACTTGGCAAGATCATCTGAGAGTTCTGGGACTAGAAGCCCAAACTTTTCGAAGACGTTCTCGATGAGTCGCATCCTGTAATCAGAACCAACAGTGTTGCCGTATCGAACCCAAGCATCACGGAAACTGGTTTCGAAAACCTGTTCACCCTCACCCAACAAGCCATGCCTTTGAGCGGCCTCGTTGACCTGACGAGCCACAGATTTCCCTGCGACCCTCGGATCTTGTATCTCATCGATAACAGTGATGAACCGTTTCCTGCCCTCATATTCGACTCGTACTCGCAGCCCTTCAGGAGCAACCCAGTCATCAGGAATCTGTAAACGAACCGATTCCCCAACTCTCAGTTGACGAGTTTGAAGATTGGCTGCATTCCGTCGAGCCCTAATCAGATCTTCCACATTCCCTGCCGCATTCGGATCAGGAATTTCGTCTGCCACATTTGGGAAAAGCTCTTTGCCTTTAGCGGTGAGGTTACGTGGAACGTAACCACCCTCGCTTTCAAGGACTTCTGCTGCTCTCTGAGAAAACGCTAACTCTCGATGAGGTTGCTGAATGACCAATGCAGAGTCACCAACGAGTACAGCCTCGCTATGCAGCTTCAACAAATCTTCTTCTGATAACGCCTTCAACGCTTCAGGAAGGTTGGGGTTAGGGATTCGTCCCCCACCCACACCTTGGAGGAACAAGTCGTCAGCGTTTTGGAAGTTAGCTAACTCGTATAAGTCCTCATCTGAAATACCCATAGCAATACGACGAGCAATCGCATCTTGGAGGTTGCCTTCAATGTTTTGGTTTAACAGGCGGCTTTGCTGATCCGCTGTGCGAGTCGAAGTCGATATCTCTGTCCAAGCAGCAACAACATTCGGATCTTCATGGTTCAACACCGCATCAAGATGCTTGTTCGTGTTGAACAAATCTCCGACCACACCAGTTCTGGCAACAGCCGCAGCTTTACTACCCGACCCCATGAACTTCAACCAACCCCGAATAGGGGCATCCATCAAACGTAAAGACGCAGCGGTAGCACGCAACCCTTTAGGCAACATGAACTCGACAGGAGTTCTCGAAGCCAAACGAGCAGTAGCCCCAAGAACATCGCCAGGAGCAGCGGACTGCTTAATCCCAGCCCGACGAGCAGCCCGTATAGCGTTAGCAAGGACTTGCACATCTTCCTTGCTGTCAGTTAAACCAGCCGCTCGCTTGTACCAAATAGGAACTTGTTTGGCTCGTCGTTTAGCAACAATATGAGCTATCCCAGGAATCTTGTCGAACTGAGATAACCGACCAAACAGACCAGACCCAGGCATCCTGAATCGCAGACCAGCTTCTAAACCAAGGTCATCGATAAGTGTTTGTCCAGCAGGACCAAGTTTGCGGAGCTCACGAATACCAGAAGACACCGAACGGCCACTTCGCATCGCAGCTTCAGCTTTCTCTGCTGCTTTAAGAACATCGTCGCTGTATTTAGTTGCCCCACCACCCAAACGAATAACTTTCAAAGCATCGGCTACACCAGCGACACCTTTAAGAGAACTCAGTTTTCCTAAACCACCCAAAGCATTGAGTGGATCGAAGATCAGATCAGCAGAGAAATCTGCGACACTCCCCAAACCAACCGCATCGAAAGCTGCTGGGATACCAGACAAACCAAACGTGAATGGCATGGCGTACTTGTAAATACCTGGATGTTTCTCACGAACATCAGCCCAATAGATAGGTTCACTTCCAGCGAACTGGTTCCACCAATCATTCAGAGAAGCGCCCTCACCAGTGAAAAGGTCCGCAGTTTCCATCGCTGTTGACGCACCAAGAGAAACACCTCTTGAAAGGAACTTGAACGCCTCACCAACGAAACCGCTGTCATCACCTTTAGGTGTAACCCGTTTCCATCCACCCTCAGGTGGAGTTAGCTGGCTATCGAGAAGGGATAGTCGTTCCCCAAAATCAGAAGAAGGAGAAGGCTGACTGAGGGAAGCCAACAACTCAGATCGAGTAGTTGGTTTCCCAACTTGTCTGTTAGCTGGGGTGGCCCCTAAAGCCCCGAGTAGTTCTTCTCGCGACGTATACGCCATTGACTATCCCCCAGCGGCTTTAGACAAGAACCCCTGAAGAGCGACCATCGGATCTATCTTCGCTCCCACTGTCAAGAGATAGTTGACGAGATCATCCATATCGATATTGGCAGCCTGTAGTTGAGGGATCATGTCAACGAGCCCCATCTCAGCCAGCTTTCTTTCAGCTTCACCACTCTGAAGAAGAAGTTTCGCTTCATCAACCAACGGCACCGTGTTGTACGGCAAATAGTTATCCCACTCATCTTGACCGAACATCGAGAACGCATCAGGGTTCTCGAATCCCATCGCATTTGAGTAAGCAAGATTTCTTTCCTGCTGCGCTAACTGATCCATCAGATCAGCCAGCGCCTGATTCTGAATAGTTGCTTGATCCGTTAAACGATCCTGTTCCCCCTTAGCAACAATCTGTGCAAGTTGCTGTTGGAAAGCTAACTGTCTAGCTGCCGCCGCAGCTTGCGCTGCCTCAGCAGCTTGCTCTTCTCCTCGACGACCAAACATCACTGCATCTTCGAGAGCACGATCAGCGTCAACGAAATCGGAACGTAGTTCCATTTCTCGATCAGTTGAAGCCCAATCATCAAGATCAAACATTCGGCTACTAAACCTGTTGGCAGCATTCCCCGAGTCAGCGAGCAACCCAAGGATCTCCATGTTCGGATCTTGTAAGAAACTGGAAGGGTCAATGCCCTGAGCTCTGAGAGCCTCAGAGAAATCATCTCTAGCTCCAGTAGCGTTTCGATTACGGTTATCGATCATTTCTGTGAGTGTTGCCATGTCTTCGTCTTGGCGACCTCTTCTTCGACCTTCGAGTACACCCAACTGTTCAAGAGCACCCAACAGATCACTATCAAGGCGACCTTTGCGTGAGTTGTAGAAAGTGTCCCAAAAGTCGTCAACAGCATCATCGCCACCACCACCGTTACCGTCGCCTGCTGGAACGCATTCGCCTTCTGCGTTCATCACGAGACCTTCACCGCATAGCGCTGGAGGAGCGCTTGGTGAGCCACCAGGAAAACTTCCACCATGCTCGTCATACGCAGCATTAGAAGCATCCCTTATCGCAGCAGCAAAATCAGCAGCAGTAAGCGACGCCTGATTCGCCCAATCTCGTTCCGTATTCGGCGCAAATTCTAAAGCACCCAGATCAGCACCGAAACTTCTTGGTGCCCCTAGAACCCTGATTGCATCCATCTCACCTGGACTTAACGCAGTCGGATTGATCCCAGCCCTTCGACGGGCTCGTTCCGAATCCATGTTGACGCTGCCAGGAGTCCCAATTTGTGTCGAAGAAGATGGGCGTGTCGCTTTGCTTTTCTTTGGGTCACGAGAGGAAGAACTGCCTGGAGTGAAAGGTTTAGCAAGGTAACTATAAACATCACCTAACACGCCCAGAGAGGAAAGCCCTCCTACACCTTTTTTCTCACCAGCCATTAGCTTGCCGCCTTAATCTGAGAAGCCAAAGAAGCACGCCTCTCCGCAGCAGACATCAACCCATCAAACACCGAGCGATCCATCGTCCGACCAGCATCCTGAATCCTGAACTCAGAACCAGCCAAAGCATCCTGCAACGCCAACTCCAACCGACCAAGGTTGCGAAGCTGGTCACCATAAGCACGACCCGTGTCACGCTTCAAAGTCCCAGAATCAAGCATCCCACGCCGATTAAACGTCTGAGGCATCGCCTCCATACGTTTATCGAACGCACGCTGCAAATCCATTTTCCCAATCTTCGACTGTCGCCGTAACCCAGACTGGGCATATTCCTGAGCAGCAAGAGAACGCCCATACTGATTAGCAGGCTGCTTAACAAAACCACCGTAATAAGAGCTCCCAGGAGCATTAGCTCCAGCCAAAGCCCCGAAAGTCGCAGCAGCTATATTCGCTTCGCTATCTGGTTTAGCAGTCCAATAATTGAGCGCCATAACCCACCGTCCGTCTACCTATTCGCTATCCGCTGTCCCACAACAGTCACAAGATTCACAAGTACATTGAGCCGCTTCAAGATTTGCAATGTGTACTCGCATCAATGCAAGTTCCCATTCCATCTGTCCACGCTCACTTAAAGAAGCAATAACTTCTTCGATACCTACGTCAGCGCTCATACGGCTGGCTCTGGAACTGGTTGCACCTCTTCGGGTGCAGCCCCAACCAAAGCATCAATCTCTGCTTCGTCTAACCCGAGATCAGCTAGTTTCTGGCGACCAGAAAGTGCTTTCTCTCGCTCCGCAGTTCGACTAGCGAACTCAGCATCAACAAGTTCTTGATCTCTGGCTACACGAACTTTGTGTTCTTCAAACTCTTCGTCAGTCATCAGACGCTCAGTTTGAATATGCGTTTGACAGTCGTATTCCGTTATCAGAGGTCTTTCTTCTTCAGACATACCTATTTCCTTTACTCATTAATATCTTTGGAATCCCACGCATAACAAACAAACACTGACCCAGGGGCCCAGTTATTTCCGTTATAGATGTGGAGGTTGTACGGCCCACCATTACCACCGCTAGGTCCACCACCCACAGAGGTGTTGTCATTGATGGCTATCGAGGCATTAGAGGCAGTGTCGCTCCCATTTGGCCGTACAGAGAAACTATTTATGTTGCCGCAAGGCTTATGGTTGGCCCCAAAGTTGTAGTCGATGAAACCGTGGTCAAACTGAGCATCACAATTTGCTAAAGAGTTCGTCGCAGTGTTCACGGCATAGCTGTACTGCCAAGTACTTCCCTGCCAAGGCGAACCGAAATTGGCCCCTGAATAGGTGTAACTAGGACTGGTGTTCCAACCATTAACCGTGGTGTTTGAGGTAGTCCCAGTAGTTTGGTAGTAAAAGCCACTGCGATCCCAAGAGGAAGAGTTATCCGAATAGATGTAAGGGTAGCTACCGTAGGAATTGATGTCGTTATTGCCGTTAGATAACGCCCTGAAATAGATGCGAAAACTCAGACGCCAAGTTTCGTTCACATTGATGTTCGTGGCATTACCCGAACTGACACCGAGATTGATGTTATAAGGCGATTGAGCAGCAGTGGGATTAGTGAAGGAAACAGTCGAGGTTGCGTTTATAACTCTTACGGTCCCGATATACCTAAGAGGAGTTTTTTGAGTCATTACCAACCATCTCCTGAGCCTTTGTATCCGAGCATCGTGAACTCGGTTCCTTCCACGTAAGTCGGAGAAGTAGAAGCGCTATAAGTCCCGTAATTGGTTAAACGCATTTTCATGCTCCTCCACGGACCTTTGCCCCAGTCACGGACAGTCGAATTTCTTTGAACGTCTAAAGCAAACGCTCCGTTAAAGTAACGAGTGTTAGAAGCTGTGTAGTTATCGGCCATTGTTCCTGAGAAATACACTTGTTTTGGGCATTGGCTATTTGGCCCCATCAACTGCATTCTGACCCCAAAAGCCTTCTGGTAAGTGTCGTCGATGTTGTTGTCCATGCTTACTGGAACATACCCAGAGTAAATAGGGTTACTATCGCTTCCTCGCCACGCAAAACCATATTTGTTGTAGCCAGCCCAAGAACCGTAGGCACTCATATACATTCTAGATACATCAGCGGTCCAGCCAGTAGAACTCGTATCCCAAGTGTCTTGCATCTCGCAACTCATAAATTGGACTTGACCAGTTGCGCCTGAATCTTGATCTTTGGTGTAGCTACCTGCGACATGAATTTCGATTAGGTCGTACTCCGTAGGAATAGATGCAAAAGTAAAGCTGTTTACGGTGTTCGTTGCTGGAACGGTGTATTGACCGAGGATGTAACAATGATTGTCGCTCATTAGACTTTTCCGCCCCACCCGAACACGGAGATACGGTTATAGCTAGTGCTGCCGTTCCCATAGTTAGTCCACATATTGAAATTCGTAATCGGTTGACCTTTCTGAAAGTACCCACCACCTGCACCCGAATAGGCGTAAGAGGTCGAGGAACCATTCGCTCCAGTGGACTGATATCTCCAAGGCTTAATCACTGTCGAAGACGAATAGTTCCAAATATCTATCGTTATGAGGTGCGGATAATCCGAGTAACCAGCGCCATCACTGATTGTGGTGCTAGCAGCGGTGGTGTAGCCCTGGTAATCGCCTTGGGACCACCCATCGGTGAAGTATGAATGAGAACCGTAGGTGTTGGAAGGAGTAGAGCCACTGGTACTGCCCGAGTTAAAGTTAAAGTAACCCGTCCCATACCAGTTTGATTGCTGGGAGTTATGGGCAAAGATACGCAAATGCTTGTAAGTCTGCGGAATGCTACCAACCATTTGGTAGCCACTTGCTTCAGTAGAAACAAAATGTTCCCAATCCATTTCAGGGTTCATGTCTTCCGAAGAAGCAACAGCCCCCCAAGTCATTCTCGCCGCAGTAGTTACACCAGCCATTAGCTCAAAAGCCCTGCAAGAATCCAAAGATCAGCCGCACACTTCGTCAAAACAGCCTGACCATACTGACCAGTGATATTCAACGCAGCGTTATACGAATAGATCGTTACACCAGAACCCTGAGCAAACGTCGTTTGACCTGCCCCATATTGGACAACATTGATTGTTGTTCCAATGTCATAGTTGACGCTCGAAGATGGCGGCACCGTCACGGTGTTCGCCGCAGCGTTCGTCATCTTGACGAGCTTGCCAGCGTCCCCAGCAACCAACGTATAAGCGGTACCTGTCTGCTCATTAATGGTGAATACGTCGGTACCAGCTAGTTCTGCGTAACCCAAAGAGTTCCACGCAGTAGCGCCGTCACCAATCTTGTACTTGTATCCATCAGTTTCTAACCCAAGCTCACCAAGAGCGAGCGTCGGGTTAGCAGTAGTCCAGTTGCTGCTGGAGTCTCGTCGGAGTTGAATTTGTACAGCCATTTATATTCCTTGTGCGTTGCCACCAGTAGCCGTAGCCCCGATGCCTCCATAGTTAGTTGCCGCTTCCCCACCATCAAGATTGTTGACAGAAGTACCGTGTGGACCCGTTGGACCAGTAGGTCCACGGAGTCCTCCATAAGCAAGAGAGCTCCAAGCAGTAGCTCCATCACCAATCTTCAAGGTCATGGCCTGTTCACCACCACCAGCGTCCGTTTGGATTGCCATTTCCCCGTCGGCTAAGACAGGATCAGCGGCAACCCAAGCCGCATACGTTCCTCGACGGAACTGAATCTGAATAGGCACTACGTTGGCCCTCCTGCGTCAATAGGTGTGACGCCTCCATAATCTCCATTAGCGTTCGAAGACGGAATGCCTCCATTCACCAAACCACTAGCTTGACCAGCAGCCCCAGTTGGACCATTCGGCCCAATCGGGCCAATCGGGCCAGGAGGCCCTCCAGGCGGACCAAGCGGACCAGTCGGTCCCGTTGGCCCCGTCGGTCCAAGTGATCCTTGCGGCCCCACCAAGCTGAAACCAGGAGGCCAAACACCACTAGCTTTTGGTCCAAAGAAATAGTTGTTATTGACGTTCAAATAGAAGTCGCCATCAGTGCCAGTGACACCTTGTGGATCACCCACACCACTCAGAACAGTTGCCCCATCTGGGCCTGTAGGTCCCGTTGAGCCTTGCGGTCCAGCCGCACCTTGTGGGCCAGGACCACCAGCAGTACCAGCAGAAGAAATGACCTGCCAATAACCGCTACCCGAAGCTGGGGTTTGCCCAGAATGAGCGGTTCTAGCTACATACGAACCATTGCTGTACTCGACAACATCACCAACAGAGTAAGAGGTACCCGAAGACCATGTTCCCTGATAACGGAAACCGTCAGCATAAGAAATGAGGTTCGGTCCACCGCCGACATCGTTGATGTACGTCGTACCTGTCGGCATTATTCGAGCGCCCCCATACGGTCATCGAGGTCTTGAACAGCTTTAACAAGCATCGCGAGCATCGACTTATCCCGATAAACAATCGGATCGCCGTTCTCGTCATACAAGGTTGCGTCAGGAGCAGCTTCGTGGACTTCTTCAGCGATGAAACCAAGCTCAGGAGTTTGTGTTTCGTAATCCAAACCAGATTTGGTGGCAACTTGTTCGTTCCAACGGAATGTACGAGGCTTTAACGCTCGAAGTTTTGTCCAGTTCTCTTCAGTTCCAACATCTTCTACGTCTTCTTTGAAACGAATCGACGAAGAACTAATGCCAAGCTGATTAGTTCCGCTTGTCGTAATGACAGCGTTGCTTCCTGAAAGCGTCGGCCAACCACTTGCAGCCCGTAAGTCAAGAACTTTACTGCCTACAGGTCCTGACTCAGAGATAGTCAGATGGGAATTGTCGTTGTGAACAAATTGAAACCCAGGAAGGTTGCTAGTCGGAAGGTTGTCTTTCCACTCAATGTAATCCTCGCTGGAGGAGTAGTCATTGCCCATGTAGATACGGGCATAATCAAACCGAGTCTGTACTCGAAGCTCACCACCGATATCGACGTTCGCTCGAACATTCAACCACTGACAATTAATACGAGTACCTTTACCAAGCCCATAATCAGTTGAAGTTCCAGGCACACTTTCGTTCAAATTCGTGTAACCAATAATGTCGCCACGAATAGCCATCGACCCATCAATAACAAGCCGATACTCGGACTCGGGGCGACCTTCAGTCGGCCCCACATAGCCTTCACCAGCACGTTTCGAATAAACCGAATAACGATGCTTCTCAGTCGCATAGTTACCTGCATCAGCCGCAGGAGCAGCCACATCAGATATCATCGAAAGTTCAGTTGTGTTGTTTCCTGGCCCAGTAGCCGTAAACCCAGCACGATACTGGTGGTCATACAGCCAGTTGCCAGCAGTCTCACCATTAATGTTGGTAGTTGTTCCAAGCCCGATCACGTCATGCTGGGCGTTGTTCAAGTACAGGGCCCCAGCACCAGCAGTTTGAGTTCCCAAACTCACAGTCCCAGTCGAGGTCAGAGCTACCGAAGACAAAGAACCAGTGACAGCGACATCGCCGCTCACCGTTCCACCCGTGTTTTGAAGAACGCCTGGGTATGTTGCTGTTTGACCAGCAACTCCCTCCAACCATTTCTTTACTTCATTCCAGTTGTCGTTGTACTCCGATGCGATGATTGCGTCACCAGGCGTAGCACTATTTGGGGCAGTAAAAGTTGCCATTATCGCAAGCTCCTATGTCTATATGTGAATGCCATAGCGTTTACTTCCCAAGCCTCATCGTTATTTGAAGGGCCATCAATCTTCATCTGTATGGCTTTAGCTGTCCCAAGTGTTGGGAGTCGTTCTATTTGCGTGATGCTGGTGTTGGGTTCCCCACCCCAAAATGCAGTCGCAGAAGCCGCATCTTCACCCCATAAACCTGTTCCCCCAATAGGGGTAACATTTGGGGGTGTCCCTGTTTGACCAGAGCACCAAGTCGAAGCAGTCAACGCACCTGTTTGCACACCAAACGGCATCGACTTCTTAGAAGCTGAGTTGTCATAGTCAGTAAACAGATTTGCTGTTAAAGCAACCGACGAATCCGACGAAGTAACAACCCGAGGCTTACCCCAGCGTTTACGAACAACAGGATTCTTACCAACGAGCCAACTCGTCGTGTACGAGGAATTGATATGTGTAGCTGCGGTGCCATAAAAATCAGACTCACGATCTTGCTCTAAGTTGATTATCCGACCCTGATGAGTTAAATCTGAACAACCAGCCATGAGCTCTTGTTGAGCGTTCGCTGGCGCATACGTCAACATCACGTTGGCGTCAATATCGGTCATCGTCCACGCCCCACCCATACCGAGGGTCGGATCGAAGATCAGAACTCGACGAGAAGTATTCGATGAAGAATTATCGGACCAATCAACCGACACATAAAGACGGTTCTTGAACCAAGCAAGCTGTGGAGGGTTCGTGAACTGCAACCTGCCGTCATCGATAGCTGGCTGCAACTTCTCAAACACCCACACAAACTGTTGACCGTCATACAGCCAAACACCTTGCCTGTCGTACCAGAAGTAAACGCCGTAAGGCGTTGACACAGGAGAGCTCTTAGAAACCGAACCGACATCCTGCGTTAAAGCAACCAACTGGAAAGTGTCAGTGCCATATCCGTATAGGGCATGAATCGAATTGGTTTTGAAAATCAGTAAACGGTCAGCGAAAGGAAGAATCGCAGAGAGCTCATCGCCTCGTTCACCGACGTTCACATCGACGTAATCGAATTCGTTCCACGATTCAGGATCATTGACTTTCGACCAGCGCACACGATTCTTATACGCTGTGCCACCCTCAGTTGAGGAAGCAGTCCAAGCAAAGTTGTTCCAATGGCATGTGTAGTGAGCTATCGGATAGTTCCCTGATGAGCCATTCAAGTTCGTAGCAAGGTTCGAAGCAGTCGTGCCGTCATAAACGAACGAAGAGTTCGTTCCTGACACTCCATAAAACTTTGAGTTCGTAGTCTGACCGTACATACGGTCGCCGTTTGCGACCGAAGGTCCAGCAAGCGTCGTGAAATCAGAAACTGAAGACTCAGCAACCGTTGTGCCATACGAACAAATAACTCTCGCCACACCACCATCAGGCGTGTACTGGCTGAGTCCCGTGACATTCTGGTTTAACGCAGTCGTATTTCGTTTATTCACCCCAAGACGCATCTTGATCCCACCCCGAGGGTCAACATCGACGTTGAGCATCGCAGGACTCTCAGATGGCGCAAGGTTGAACTGATCCGAACGCAAATTCAGACCGCCACTGAAGTCTTGAAGCATCTCTAACTGGAAATCAGACTTCGCCATCAGCTATTCCCATGCGTACCGAAGTCGGCCAGGAGCAAACGAGCGCACCTTGTTTTGGTTTAGCGTGACTGGTTGCGCCGCTGGTGTCGCCAAATATCTAGCACGCAAATTATCGAGCTCACGATTGAAAATAGCCAAATACTGAGCGGCCATTCCTGGGTCTTCCTGCTGTTCATACGCTCTCGCAATTCCATAAGTAGCGAACAGAATGTGGAACGGTTCAGGAAAGTCGGAAGGCTCAGTCAGATCAGCCGAGCCAGCCCCAAACGCAGTCGGGTTCTTAAACCCACGAACATTGATCGTAGATCCAGAAGAAGGAGTTGGGTAAAGGCGAACATTGTCAGCCCAGAAACTCCAATAAGTCGGAGTTCCTGAACTCGCTGAATCAATCGAATACTGCTCATCCCCTTCATCGATACCTATAAAGGCGAGTACAGCGTCATCGGTACGAAGAGCCGCAATAGTTCGCAAGCCACCAGTGATGGCTGCACCCACAGTGGCCTTCGAATAGTCAGAGGTTCCCGAAACTGTGGTGAAGGTTGTGCTTACTTCGTACCAAGGCCAACGAGACTCGGAGTAGACCACACTGTCGTAGCCTTCTCCGATCATTCTGTTGAGGTTGTCGTTACTAATATCTGAGGAGTCGATCTCAACGACCGACTGGATGTAGGCCCTCATCGTTGCTATATCCACTGACTACTCCTCGGTGTGGAAAACGCATCTGTCGGTGTCTCCGACTGGTCGTCCTTTACAGGGTTCACCCGATTTGGTTGTTGAAGAACAACCAACGAGCGTTTCAATAATCTGCGTCATCGGTTCGATTGCTTGAACATTCCGATTCCCTATAGGGCGATCAAGTCTCGAAGCGACTTCTCTGCTTCCGTGTCCTGGGTCGTCGTAATGACGAGCGTTCTTCGAGTAACTCAACTGGTGGGTTCGATTTGTTCTACCGACGTTTCGCATAAATCCTCAAAAGTTGACTTAGTGGGGGGCCGAAGCCCCCCACGGTGTCAGCTAGCAGTGACCTTTAGAGGTCAGTGATAACGCCTTGACGAGCTCGGTTTGAGCAGGTCATTGCGCCGTAGCAAAGGATTTGGCTATATACCGCATCCAAGGTGTGTGGTCGCACGAACGGAGTCGCTTTGAACCAAGTGTCAGCATGTTTCACCAACTGTAGATACTTGGTGTTCAGGAAGTACATTGGCTGATCGCCAGCGTCGTAACCTGTTGCACCTGTTGATATCGCTGCATCAAAGGTAATTGGGCATGACTTGAACATGAGGTTGTTGAAGCCAGCATCAGCCATGTCGGTATCGGTGTACCGAATGTTTGATGTCAGAAGGCTTTCATATTTCTCATAGGCTTGCTGTGACGTAATGATGATCGTCGGCTGGTCGTTACCATTCGAGCAGTCGTTGTACATCGTTGCCATCGCCGCAACCGTCAAGTTAGCGACACCAGTTCCAGTGGCCTCTTGTGACTTCCAGAAAGCGCCTTCAGTGGTTGACGGATCAATGCCAGCCATTGCGTTAGCAGTCAGAGCCGAGCCATCAACAATCTTTTTGAGGCCAAGCATGTCTTTAGAGCTGTTACCAGTGCCATCGGCATACAACATGGTGTTGAGGTTCTCGATAATTGTTTCCTGTGTCTGGAAAATCTTGCCTTCCAGCAGGTCAATTATTGCAGCCTCACCATTGTTCTTAGCCTCTTCTATACCTGTGATAGATACAGTTGCTGCGTACTGTTTCCAGTTGTATTCAGCAGCAGAGATGCCCTCTTGCTGTCCAACTGGAATTGCGTCAATACCAGCGTATGAACCTGCGGTGTCATTCTTGCCGTAGATAACTGGAACAACAATCTTCGCTCCACCAGACACTGTTCTCATGGTTTGACCGTTAGTCAAAGCATAGAAAAGTGGGCGAGCAGAGAAAATATTATCAGTTAGCTTAGGGACGTAGTTATTGAGAGTCGTAGACAGAATCTCATCAAAGTTGGTGTTGGCACTTGCCATACCGTTTCTCCTGTTGTTAGTGCTTATTCAGCGTGCTGTTTAAGAGCCTGAGCAAACGCATCTCGAATAGACGAAGGAACTTCCTTCGAATCAGGAACAGCAGAAGGTTGCTTCGATCCACCAGCCTCAACCGTGGAGGCTTCACGCTTCTTCTCATAAACATCCAACTCAGATTTGAGTTTCGACCGCTCCTGCTCAACAGCGGAATACCGCATATGAGTTAAAGCAGCTTCAAGGTTGTCGATACCGTTTTTGACGGCATGTTGAAGAAGTTCGGTTGAATCGAAGTCTCCGTACTTATCCTGAAGACTCTCGACCGTTTTCTCAATTTGTTGCTGACGTTGAAAGCGATCCTGTTGCTCTAAACGAGCTTCAAGTTCTGCAATTCGCTTCGAGTTCGGGTCCACATCTTCATCCATCATGTCGAAATCATCTTCAGGTGAAACACTGCGGTTGCCCATACCCACATCGAACGTGCGTGCCAAAGCACCAATAGTCGCCTCAGGATCATTCTCCAAAGCGGTAACAATGCTTTCAGCTTGCGCTAAACGTCGGCGTTCGTCGGCAAGTTCCTGCGTCTTACGGGTGTAATCACCCTGACGTTGGTAACCAGCCTGAAGTTCGTCAAGGGTGACCTGCTGCTCTTCGCCATCAATCTTGATCGCATAGAGCTCTCCAGGTTCCTCTGAAACTTCCTCTGTTACAGACGCATCAGGAGTATCCATATCACTGGGTTCCACTGCGACTTCTTCTTCGGCCATTAGGCCCTCCATTTGAGTCCAAAAGGTTGCTCAACTAGAGGGAACTGGGGTGTCCCATTATGAAGATGGAAGCGCAACACCCATCTGATTTTGTAGCTGCGAAACCATCTCAGGAGGAACTCCCCCCATCGGTGCGTTTGGTTGCCCCACCGTGGGTTCTAGTCCAGCAGCAGCTTCAGGTGGCACATTGGCCATACCTGGATCTTCAGGGCCGTCGGGGACCGACGGTGGGGCTTGCATCAAGAACTTCTCAGGATCAGGAATACCGAATCCGCTTTGAAGAACATGACGAGCTAGTTGCTGAGGGTCAATGACTTGACCCACCAGCGGAGCAACAGCATTCAACAAACTGATTGCCTGCTGCTTACGAACCGTGTCATTCATAGGTTGAGTAGACCCAGCCTCAACAGTGAAATCGTATTCGCCAGTGATGTCGTCACGGGAATACGGAATCCAAAGATCAGCGCCATCAGTTTTAGTCATCCGAGCCATCTGCTCACCAGTCATAAACTGTTGCATCAACTGAACAACACGACGAGCAACATGACTAATACCGATCTCGACAATCGCGAGCTTGTCAGCAGCCCGAGCATTCTGAGCATCAGCAATAATGCTGGCCTCAGTAGCAGTACGACGAGTCTCAGGGAGACCGCCCTGTGCGTACTCGCTTACCCCAGAAACCATGTTGATATCGCCAGTAATGATCTCTGAATAAGAATAAATTTCTGGACTTACAGGAACCTGAGGCATTGGTTGAACAACGTCCTGCAATGGACGATTCTCGTCCACGACAGGGACCATACGTCCATCATCTTCAGATTCGAGAGCCTCTCGACCTGCACCATCAAACGAACGCTCGAAATACAAGTATTTACGTGCGTACCGTTTCCTGTCGTTCATCAACTGAGTACGAGTCTTATCGAGCTCTAATTGCATCGACTCGATGGACTCCAAATCACCCATCGGCATGAACTGGTCAGGAACGTCGTAGTTACGCAACATCACAAACGGCACACCAGATGCGTATGGCATTGGCATCGGATCAACCAAATAGCCTTCACCGTTTTCTGCGAACACACACAAAGTGTTGTTCTTGATGTCGTAATACTCCCAAACAGTGCACAACTGTTCGGTCATGGTGTAGTCGGTCGCTTCTTCTCTTTGAGGAGGCGAGTCCGAGTACACACTGTTGGTGCCTGCGTCAGCGCCAACGCTCTTACGAGTCGAAGGTTTGTAACGCTTATCGTCCTGTACTTCAGAAAGTGGACGGATGATGCGTTGAGCCATCCAAGCTGCATCGTCCATGCAGGTTGCTTCAGGGTCAACGAATATGTCGAACGGCGAGATCCGTTCCACGTATGGCTGGTCCTCGACGACTGCCATGTCGGTGGTTGGCACCATCGACGCAATCTCTTCATCAGATGGCAGATCGGCAGCGAGCTCAGGAGCTTCCGCAGCGAACATATCTGCTTCGATCATCTGGCGTTCGGCCATCTCCATGCGTTCTGATTCGCTTAACGCAACTTCGACTTCTTTGAACGCCCAACCAACTTTGAGCCAGCCATGACCAATAATCAGGAAGTCTTTAACGGCCCGTCTAAACGGGGAACGAAAGTCGTGATGTCGCCATAAATGGTTTACGACAGCTTCAACGAAAGCGGCTCGATCCTCATCTTCGGGAGTGTTGGCTCGAACAAGAACTTTCGGGTGATTAACTGAAACTGACGGCGCAACCACATTGATCAACGAGAACGCCATGTTGACAACGATCAGATCTTGATCGTTCATCGTTCCTTTAGGCCAATGCTTCCCTCGATAGAGGTCAATCATTCGACGCCAAGTGTCGTCGTAACCTTGATCGGAACGCCAGCGACGGGTGCGAGCAAGGCGCTGTCTATATGTCTTTAACTTGTCGGCCTTGCTCACTCTCGCCATTAGAACGTCGCTTTCTCAGGAAGTTTCTCTATGTTCCGACCCTGCGCCTTAGCCTCAGCAAACACCTTCTGCTCACGTTGACGTTTAGTCAGTCCCCGTTCATCAGGAGGCAGAGTTGAATCGAATCCATTGCCTTGGTTGACGATGATCGACTTCAGTCGGATTCGTCGTTCATATAGTTCTTGGAGTTCCGTTAAAGGAACAGCGCCACGTCGAATAATGACGTACTCGCAAAATTCCTCAAAGCTCGCCCCATCAGGTAGGACGGCCATAGCTATGCGTCAGAGCCACCGAAATTCGGTTGTTTACCTGCTGGTTCAACTTCACCCGTTGTTCCATGTTGGTTCTTTGGAGTCATCCGAGGCGAGGTCTCCCCATAACCACCTGTCTGATTCGCATACTTGCCTGCGTCCATGCGTTGCTTAGGGCTCTGTGCTCCCCCTGGACTCCAAATTGGATTAGCAGACACGCTGCCACCACGTTCCATAACATCATTTTTGCCTTGGTTAGCACCATCCACCGAACGAGTTGCTGATGTGTGTGCGACATTTCTTGCCATTAGATCTCCCGAAAAAGAGGTTCAATCAAATGATTCAAGGTGTCCCACGAACCGTGTTTTGACCAATCGTGAAGCCATCGCCAACAGTTGGACGCTTCACCATGTCCGCAAACCAGTCCAACGTCCAATACTGAGATTTGTTGTCTGGCGCATACTCAGGAGAGTGAGCAAACTTACGCATCTGGTTAGCCAAAGCCAAAGCCATCACACGGTCGTCATATGGGCTACCACTCATCGAGCCTCGTTCGTTACGCACAAAAGTGCGTAACTCCGCAATCGTATTCTTGTCGTACACGACCAGCTCATCGCTTCTTAAAGCCGACCCAAGCTCATCGATCATCAACGGCTTACTCGTTCTGGTGGTCTTCCACCCATATTCCTGAGACATCTTGTTCGACACAGAGTTCAACGACCTACGCCGATACAACCTCGGATACCCCAAATGACGTAACTCTGTGATCGTCGTCAACCCGTGGTTGTTGGACTCAACGCAGCACAAAGCTGAGTTGAACCACACACCCACCGAATACACCTCTTCAGCAAGCAAATCAGGAGCAATATGGCCATGCCAAATAGCCACCTGTTCCCCAGTATTAACATCAATAACCTGAATAACCGAATAGTCACCATGCGCTAGCCCCTCCGCAGTGTCCACCCCCATCACATATGCGTGATCCAGTTCAGGTGCAACCCATTGCGTATACATCAGGCAGCCTGCTCGAATTTGATGACGTTGCCTCGACGGTCGAGGTAGCCCTCGACGCCTCGACGGCACTGCTTCTCCAACTCTTCGAGTACATCAAGATCAAAAACTGACTGGCCTGACTTAACGAAAGCCTCTTCAGGAGTGCTCGGATACTCCTGAGCAAGTTGCCACGGCAACATCGACTGTTTCTTCTCTTCATACCAAGCGTCCCCACGGTTCTTATCGCCAGCATTCCAAGGGAAAAACATTGGACTGAACTTGTTCGCACCTGTACTCGCACCCACCCAGAGTTCATGGAAGAAGTTCCCTGAACCCTTAGCCGTACTCAACCCAATGATGCGACCTCCCACATCGGCCACAGGCTCAATCGAGGCCCACGCTTCCTCTGCATTCGGAAGAAACGCCCACTCATCGACCACAATTAGCGTCGCAGACTCGCCACGAGCAGGATCAGACGCAGACGGCATCGAAGTGATCTGCGAAGAGTTATCGAAAGCCATACGTTGCTGATGATCAACCAACGACTTCGGGCCACGCTCAACCATCCACTTCGGCATGTGCTGATAGCCGTACTTCGTTTTCTTCAACAACAAAACTGCTTCACGCTCAGTACGAGACAAATCAATAATGTTTTGGTCAGGCGTAAAAAACGCTGTCCAAAACTGGTGAGCAGCAACCAAAGTCGTCCACCCAATCTGACGAGCCTTCAACGTCAACGAATACCTGTTCAAACGCCACTCATTCAACGCTTGGGACTGAGCATCCCTTAAGTCGAACAGAATTTTTCCATGAGCAGGATGCTGGATATGCCAGTAATTACGCAAAAAATAGGCTTCATCAGCCACACATCTGCGCCATTCGATTTCCTGCTTCAACTCGGCAAGGCGAGACATGCTTAACAACTCCTATTGGCACTACGAACAAGCTCTAACGCAACACGAACTCAACTACTTGCAAGCGGTGGCCCACTCAGAGCTCCAAACGTCAATACCAGGAATCCATTTAGGTGAAACAGAAAACAAACGAGAATCAGAAATCGCTTGGTGTACCGACCCACGCACCCTCCAAATCGCCACATCACTCATATATGAAGCAAACCGCAACGCAGGATGGTGGTTCGACCTGAACATCCCCGAATCCGCCCAAATAACCCAATACTTTCCAGGCGGCCACTACGACACCCACTCTGACGGCAAAACCGACCACATCTCAAAACGGCGACTCACCACAGAAAAACTGTCACCCATGCCGCTCGACATGACAGACCAACCAGAAATGGTTGGACTAGTCAGGAAACTCTCACTCAGTATCAACCTGACACCCCAACACGAATACGAAGGCGGCGAACTTCAACTCGAAATTGGAGACGAAACACACAGCATCACAGGCAACGCAGGGTCAGCAACAATCTTTCCGAGTTGGACCAACCACCGTGTATGCCCCATCACCAAAGGAGAACGGCGCAGCCTCGTCATGTGGATGAACGGACCACCAATCCGCTAACACCCCATACTTTTACGCAACTGCTCCCACAC
>Ga0209404_10000401_pt1 | contig 33819 bp, 33 predicted proteins | sample TroAtlMetagenome_2_FD_187447 | JGI IMG/M metagenome (GOLD analysis project Ga0209404, IMG submission 187447) | Marine eukaryotic phytoplankton communities from Atlantic Ocean - Tropical Atlantic ANT8 Metagenome (SPAdes) (version 2) | ecosystem: Environmental > Aquatic > Marine > Oceanic...
GCCAACTACGAAGTAGTCTTTGCCCGTAGCTATCTGGCCTAGCTTTATGATCTTTATTTTTGGGCATGGCGCCGTCAAACATAGCAGAGCCTAGCATCCCCTTAAGCAACGCAAAATCGGTTTGCTGTAAGACTACCTCTGCATCGTCTGCTACTAACGCTTTTATGTATTCACTTTTCTTACGTTGTGCGCTACTTGTTTTAAGCGCTTGGGTAAAGGTACTTGGGTGCGCTGCATTTAAAATCACTAGTTTATGAAACAAATCAGGTTGAAAAGCAGCTAACGGCCACGCTATCGCCCCACCCCAATCGTGACCCACTAGTATCGCTTTTCGACCTTGGCTAACTGTTTCAACAAATTCCTTCATACGAGCAACCAAGGAAGGAACTTGGTAATCGCTACTATCTGTCAATGGATCTGATTGATGGTAGCCCGGTAAATCAGGCGCAATAATATGATAATCAGCTGGCAAGACATTGATGAGCGCTTCCCATGTATGGGCATTCTCAGGGAATCCATGAAATAAGATAAGTAACGGGCTATTTGAGGTTTGCCCTTTTCTTTCTAGATAATATATACGGTGATCTTGAATAGAAATGGTGTGAGATGTTACTGCGTTTAGTGGCATACCTAGCCTTTCGCAAAACGGTAAAGATAAAAATGCCGAGCAGGTGCTCGGCATTTCATTACATATCGTGTTTACTCGATAGCAAACATGCTTTCTGGCATAGACATAAGGTTGTCTGCACCTGAATGCATTGCTGATACAAGTGAACGGGTACGCGTTAGTAAGCGATCGAAATAGAAACCAGTAGTTAAGATTTTACTCTTATAGAACTCGGTCTCAGTACTACCTGCATCAAGTTGCTCTTGTGCTTTAACGGCCATTTTCAACCAGAAATAAGCGACTGTCACATAGCCTGAGTACATAAGGTAATCCACCGACGCGGCACCAATCTCATCAGGATTAGACGCTGCTGCTTTACCAATATTCATGGTAAGTTGCTGCCACTCATCTAAATGAGACGTTAATGCATTAGTCCATGCACTGAACTGCGCTTTACCGCGAAGCGATTCGCAATATTCACGCACTTCTTGCACAAATACATTGAGCAATTCGCCATTAGAGCCCATCACTTTACGGCCTAATAAATCGATGGCTTGAATACCTGTAGTGCCTTCGTACATAGTACAAATTCGCGTATCACGTGCTAACTGCTCCATGCCCCATTCTTTGATGAAACCATGCCCACCGTACACCTGCATACCGTAGCTAGTGCTTTCTTGCGCTGTTTCTGTCAAGAAGGCTTTAACAATCGGTGTTAAGAACGCAAGCTTAGTATCTGCCAGTGTCTTCTCTTGTGCATCATCACCGTAAAGGGTCACATCAACCAACTGCATGCAGTAAGCAGCTAATGCACGGTTACCTTCTGCAAACGCTTTTTGCGTAAGTAACATACGACGAACATCAGGATGTACAATAATGGGATCTGCAGGGCCATCTTGGTTCTTACGACCCGTTAAAGAACGAAATTGAATACGATCTTTAGCGTAACGTAATGCACCTTGGAAAGACGCTTCAGAAGCAGCTAAGCCTTCAAGACCAGTACCGATTCGCGCAGTGTTCATAAAGGTGAACATGCAGTTAAGGCCGCGATTAGGTTGGCCAATCAAGAAGCCTTTCGCACCGTCGAAGTTGATCACACAGGTTGCACTGGCTTTAATGCCCATCTTGTGTTCAATACTGCCACACGCAACGCCGTTGCGATCTAGCTTTTCGCCTTCATCAGACACGTTGAACTTAGGTACTACAAATAACGAAATACCTTTTGTCCCTTCTGGCGCGCCAGGCAAACGAGCAAGTACAATGTGAACGATATTTTCAGACATATCGTGCTCACCGGCCGAGATGAAAATCTTCGTCCCCGTCAAGCTGTAGCTGCCATCGTCTTGTGGTTCTGCGCGGCATTTAAGCATGCCCAAATCTGAGCCACAATGCGCTTCTGTTAAGCACATAGTACCTGTCCATTCACCGCTAATAAGCTTCGGTAAATACTGGTTTTGAAGTGTTTCAGTTCCGTGCGCTTTAATAGTTTCCATGCAGCCTTGGCTTAAGCCAGGGTACATAGCCCACGAGTGGTTTGCACCGGAAAACCATTCAGCAATAATAGAAGAAAGTGAATAAGGCAGTGCTTGACCACCAAACTCTTCAGGGTGAGACATACTTGGCCAGCCGCCTTCAACATATTGCTGATAAGCTTCTTTAAAACCAGCCGGCGTAGTGACTTCACCATCTACCCACTTACATCCTTCTTCATCACCCGACATATTGATGGGTGCTAGGCTGTTTTCAGAAAACTTAGCCGCTTCAGAGAAGATAGCTGATACTAAATCTTCTGATGCTTCATCAAAGCCAAGCTTTTGATAATGTTCTTGATAGTTTAATAGCTCATGTGTAACAAACATGGCGTCGCGTTGTGGAGCTTTATAACCTTCCATACCAAATACCTATATAACTTCAAATAAACCAGCAGCACCCATACCGCCGCCAATACACATAGTACAAACAACGTATTTCGCACCACGTCGTTTGCCCTCGATTAATGCATGACCCACCATACGTGCGCCACTCATTCCGTAAGGATGACCAATTGAAATTGCGCCACCGTTTACGTTTAATAATTCATCAGGAATACCTAGCTTGTCGCGGCAATAAAGCACTTGCACTGCGAAGGCTTCATTCAATTCCCACAAACCAATATCGTCCATGGTTAGACCGTGCTGCTTTAACAGCTTAGGAATGGCAAACACTGGGCCGATACCCATTTCATCTGGCTCACAACCTGCTACCGCAATACCACGGTAAATACCTAATGGTTGCGCTTGGCCTTTAGCGGCAGAATGCTCATCCATAATGACAGTAGCACTTGCACCATCAGACAGTTGACTCGCATTACCCGCAGTAATACACCCGCCTTCAATCACAGGGTTCAATGAACGCAAACCTTCAAGCTGGGTTTCAGGGCGGTTACCTTCGTCTTTCGACAACGTGACTTCCTGCTCACTGGTCTCGCCGGTTTCTTTATTGAAAATGGCTTTAGTGGCCGTAATTGGCACAATTTCGTCGTCAAACTTACCTGCTTCTTGACCCGCCGCTGTGCGCATTTGGCTTTGATAAGCGTATTCGTCTTGCACATCGCGGCTAATACCGTAACGCTGTGCCACAACCTCAGCAGTTTGCAGCATAGGCATATAAATATTCTTATGCTTAGCCACTAATTGTGGGTCTACCGCGCGAGACATGTTCATGGCTTTGGTTTGAACCAAAGAAATTGAGTCTAGACCGCCAGCAACCATAATATTGGTGTCGCCAGTGCGAATACTGTTTGCGGCATTAGCAATAGCATACATACCAGAGCTACATTGTCTGTCTAACGTCATACCTGCAACGGTAACTGGCAAATCGCCAGCTAATGCAGCTAGACGACCGATGTTCATGCCGCCACTGCCTTGCGTTAGGGCAGCGCCCATGATCACATCGTCGATACTGGCAGGATCGACACCGGCACGTTGTACGGCGTTACGAATAGCATGACCACCTAATGTAGGGGCAGGTAAATTGTTAAGTGCACCTTTATAGGCACGGCCAATAGGCGTTCTTGCGGTACTTACTATTACTGCATCGCGCATAGCGTACTCCTTAGTTTTTAAATTTTGCGAAGCTACTGCGCTCTTGCGCTAGCTTGATTAATAGGTCGCTTGGTTGTAACCACATTTTTCCGTAGTCACCCAATCTTTCAGCGTAGGTAGATAGCTTATCGACGATTTCCCCAAGGCCAACTTCATCGGCATACTGCATAGGACCGCCACGATAAACTGGGAAGCCATAACCATATACATAGATAACATCGATATCGCTAGACTTAGCCGCGATGCCTTCTTCAAGAATGCATGCGCCTTCGTTGATTAAGGTGTATAGGCAACGTACCAGAATTTCTTCATCGCTAATGTCATTGCGCTGGGCAACCCCTAGGCGAGCAGCTTCTTGTTTAGCAATTTCTAATACTTCAGGGTCTGGAATGGGAACACGGCTGCCAACTTCATAAAGATAAGCACCACGACCCGTTTTAAGACCGTTACGATCTTTCTCAACCAATCGGTCAGCCACTGCGCCGTAAGAAGGGTCATGTGAAATAAAGGCTTGGCGAGATTGGCGTACGTAGTAACCAATGTCTAACCCAGCCATGTCACCCATGGTAAATGGCCCCATAGGCATACCAAATTGTGTAAGCACGCGATCGACTTGCTCAGGGCTTGCGCCTTCAAGCAATAAACGGTTAGCTTCACGGCCATAAGGTTCAATCATCCGGTTGCCAACAAAACCAAAACATACGCCAACCAATACCGCTACTTTCTTAATGCGTTTGGCTAGTTTCATACAGGTTTTAATAACGTCAGCCGACGTATCTTCTGCTTTAACCACTTCAAGCAGCTTCATAACGTTGGCTGGCGAGAAGAAATGCAGACCGATAACATCTTGTGGACGTGAGGTACATGCGGCAATTTCGTTCACATCAAGGGTAGACGTGTTAGACGCTAAAATAGCCCCAGGCTTACAGACTTTATCTAAGGTAGTGAAAACGGTTTTCTTCACTTCCATTTTTTCAAATACAGCTTCAATAACAAGATCAACATCGGCTAAGTCGTCATACGTTGTGGTGCCGCTCAACAGCGCCATACGTGTTTCCACTTGCTCTTGGGTTAACTTGCCTTTTTTAGCTGAGTTTTCGTAGTTTTTACGAATAAGGGCCAAGCCTTTATCTAGCGCTTCTTGCTTAAGCTCTAGCATAGTGACTGGAATACCCGCATTCGCGAAGTTCATGGCGATACCGCCACCCATGGTGCCAGCACCAATAACCGCAACTTTCTCTATACTGCGCTCTGGTGTGCTCTTGTCGAAATCACTCACGTGACCCGCTGCTCGCTCGGCAAAGAAGAAATGTTGTTGTGCGCGGGCTTGAGGGGTGTTCATGCATTCCATGAACAATTTCCCTTCGTGTTTAAGTCCATCACTAAAAGCTAATGTATAAGCACCTTTTACTGCTTCAATACATTTTAATGGTGCAAAAAATCCACGAGCTGCTTTTTTCGTTTGTGCCGTAACGGCGTCAAATACGCCCTGCACTTCTTCAGACATTGTCAGCGTAATATCACTAGTACGTTTAATACCGTTTTCAGCATTTAATGAACCAAGATACTGCTTAGTGTCTTCAAGCAGATGTTCAGGTTTATCAGAAATTTTATCGAACACACCTGAAAGCTTCACTACCGAGGTAGGTTTACCCGTAACTATCATCGTTAAAGCGGTAGCAGGATCAGCTAAGCGCGGTAAACGTTGTGTTCCACCCGCGCCTGGCAATATGCCTAAGTTAACTTCTGGAAGTCCAACTTGATTACCCGTAAAGGTAATTCTGTGATGACACGCTAATGCGACTTCTAAACCGCCACCAAACGCAGGACCAGGCAATACTGCTACTACTGGCTTGGTTGCATTTTCAATTTTGTCGAGTACTTCAGGAAGGTTCGGCGATAAATCGCCACCGGAGAATTCACTAATATCAGCGCCGCCCGAAAATAGGGCGAGAGAAGAAGTGATTACAATAGCACTAACACTGTCGTCGCTTAATGCGCTTTCAATGCCATCTATTAGACCAACTCGTACTGCACGAGAAAGTGCGTTGACTGGGGCACTTTGCATAGTGATTGTTGCTACGCCCTGTTGGACTGTGTAGCCCACTGCCTTGTTTTCCATCTCTGTCATAACGGTATCCTGTTATTCACGTTAACCGGATGTTATTGCAGTGTTGTCAATCATCCAAGTTTATTGGTGTTATAGACATTCATCACAATATTTAATATGGACAGCAACCCCTTTATTTGTGCCCGACTCCCCTTGAGCGCTTATTCGATAGGGTATAAGGAAGATTTGACAGATTACCTCACTAGTGTTTTTGTTAACTGACACAATAATTAGTTACATATAATTTACATTTGAGGTTGGCAAGTATGCAAGTCTTAAAAACCCCTGAAAGTGCATTCTCTTCTATTACCGACTTTCCCTATAAGCCGAGGTACGTAAACGTTACCGACACGGTGAGCGGCGAAATAGCCATGGCTTATTATCAGTGCGGTCCTGAAGATGGCCACACTATTCTTCTTTTGCACGGTGAGCCTTCATGGGGCTACCTATATCGCAGCATGATTCCGATATTGGCAGATGCAGGTTTTAATGTATTAGTTCCCGACCTTATCGGCTTTGGCCGTTCAGATAAGCCCACCAGGCGGGAAGATTACACTTATGCCCGTCATCTTATTTGGCTGAAAGACTGGTTTAATCAAACCATTGAAGGAAAAGTCACCCTCTTTTGTCAGGATTGGGGCGGATTACTCGGTTTAAGGCTGGTTGCTGACATGCCAGACCGCTTTGCTGGCGTCATGGCTTCTAATACCTTTTTACCTACCGGTGAGCAGAAGCCCCCTGAGGCATTTTTGAACTGGCGTCGCTTCTCGCAAGATGTTCCTGTATTTCCTGTATCAGGTGTGATTAAAGGCGGAACCGTATCTACACTTTCTCAAGAAACATTAGATGCTTACGACGCCCCTTTCCCTTCTGAAGAATATAAAGAAGGGGCCAGACAATTTCCGTTATTAGTGCCTGCCACACCCGACGATCCCCAAACCCAAGCAAACCGAGATGCGTGGGAAAGGTTAAAACAATTTAATACGCCATTTATGACCGCATTCAGTGACAGCGACCCAGTAACCGCTGGCGGCGACAAGCTGATGCAGTCTTTGATACCTGGCTGCCGTGGCGTGCAGCACACCACAGTAGTGAAAGGCGGACATTTCGTACAAGAAGATAAAGGCCCTGAATTGGCCGATCTTCTAATCACTTTTATTAATGCAACTGGACAAGCTTAAGGAACCACCATGGATTCATTGTTAGATTTTAGCGACAAAGTGATATTGATCACCGGCGCGGGCAGCGGTTTTGGCCGCTTATTAGCAGAAGGCTTAGGGAGTCGAGGTGCCAAATTGGTACTATCAGATATTAATGAAGAAAATTTAGCGTCATGTCGCGCTGACGTTGCAAGTTATACTGATGTGGTAGCGAAAGCAGGCGATATTGCCAGCGAAGAATTAAACAAAGCCTTGGTAGAATTGGCAAAAGACAAGTTTGGTCGTTTAGATATCGCCATTAACAATGCGGGCATTGCCCATGTGCCTGCCCCTATGCATGAAATGACCGAAGAGATAATAGACCTTCAGTTTGCTGTGAACGTAAAAGGCGTGATGTTTGGCATGAAGTATCAATTGCCGCAAATGTTATCGCAAAAGCAAGGGCATATATTAAATGTGAGCTCCCTTGCCGGTTTAGGCGGCGCACCTAAAGGTGGCGCATATGCCGCTGCTAAACATGCGGTTGCAGGCGTGACTCGAACTGCAGCTGTTGAATATGGCCGTAAGAATGTACGTGTAAATGCAGTGTGCCCTTTTTATAGCCCTACCAACATTTTAAACGTGGATGGTTACAACACCAAAGAAGCACAAGCTCAACTTGGTATGGGAAGCCCAATGAAACGCTTGGGCGAACCTCAAGAAATTGTGAATGCCATGATCCTTATGTTGTCACCAGGTAATAGCTACATGAATGGGCAAACTGTTGCGGTAGATGGCGGCGTGACTGCATGGTAAGCACTTGGCAGATGCTTATACCTGGTTTAGATGGGCATCCAAAAGTATAAGTTTTCATACCTTAGTATGTATGGTGATGTTTTGTTTTAGTGCGACTTTAGTTGTAATGAAGGGGAACAAACAAAACCTTCGGACGAAGCGACTTGTTAGTCGCTTCTGACTTTTTACCTAACCAACCTGTGCGCTAAGAAACTAAACGCTAAGAGTACTTATGAAAATGACATTAAGACACTTCATTACTATGAGCAGCATTGTAGTTGGTTTAGGCCTATCTTCGAACGGTTTAGCTAACGAGTTATCAACGCAATACGCAACGTCTTCTTCAGCACAAACATCTGGGTTTCAACTTGCAAACCCTACGCAGAATTCACCCGTTACCGTTAAGAAAGTACGAAGCCAATCTTCTTCTTTTGCGCTTAAACGTTTGATTTCTGTTTCAACACAAAAGCCATCTGCGTCTAACGCTACGCGCTTACTTCATACTGCATTACCACAAGGCATAGTTGTAGCCCAGTAATTGCCAGTCAATGCTCGTAAGCCCATAATTATTAGCATGCCGGTAAGCAATCGCCGCTCTGCTTCTAACTTGACCAACCTGCTTTTGCCCCCAGATTATTCAAGCCAATTAGCATGTGCTTCTTATAGGCAATAGCTAAATACATTGCTGATATAAACGCCGTTTCTTATCTACACTTATCTGTATTTATCTACATTTGGCCGCCTATAATCACCCTCATTAGTATGCCACAATACGGCTAAAAGTCAGTTAGACATTGGTTGGAGAAACGCATGGACGTTGACCATATTAAAGTATTTATTCCCAGTAAAGATTACGAAGTATCGAAAAGGTTTTACAGACAAATCGGCTTTAAAGGTGAATTTGTTTCCGATGAATTAACCCTATTTGAAAATGGCGATTGCCAATTCTTTTTACAGGATTTCTATCAGGAAGATTTAGCAAAAAACTTCATGCTGCAGATTTGTGTGCAGGATATTGAAGCGGCACATTCATTATGTGAAAAAGCCACCAATAAACTCAAGATATCAGACGTTTCAATGGAAGCATGGGGAAAGGTATTTTATCTTTGGGGCCCTAGCGGCGAACTATTGCATATCACTGAGCTTCGTCAATTTTAGGCAATAAAAAAGCATGGCACGTAATGGAAGCTCTATCCAATCGTAGGCCATGCCTTTTTGTTTTATTAATTAGTGCCTTTCAGGCTGCGCTTTTAAACGCCTCTGGTTTAAAACTAATTTTAAAACCCTACGGCGTAATAACCATTTTGCCTTTTACTTCGCGGTTCATCACTTTAGCCATGGCTTCGGTAGCACGCTCCAAGGGTAAGGCTTCATCTACCACGACTTTCACTTTACCTTGCACATACCAGGTTAAAAGCTCTTGCATGTTAGCAGCAAAGCCTTTCGGATCGTGCTGCGTGAATGAACCCCAGAATACACCCACTACCGAATAGCCTTTCACTAACGATAAGTTCACAGGGAATTGAGGGATTTCACCACCCGCAAAACCGACTACGAGCAAACGCCCTTCCCACGCCATACTGCGGCTACAGGCGTGAAACGTATCGCCACCAACACATTCGTAAACCACATCAGCGCCTTTGCCGTCTGTGGCTTCTTTAATGGCATCTTTTAGGTTCTTTTCTTTGTAGTTAATAAGTATATCTGCGCCATGCTCTTTGGCTAGCGCAAGCTTTTCTTTGGTAGAACAAACGGCGATTACCGTTGCCCCCATTTCTTTACCTATTTGCACTGCCGCTAAGCCAGTACCACCAGCCGCGCCTGTTACCACAAGGGTTTCACCCGGTTGAATTTTGGCTCGCTGTTTTAAAGCATGGTGGGCAGTAGCATGCGCAGTCACTAGTGCTGCACCTTCTTTTACATCGATAGGATCGGGTAATGGCATAACATGAGTAGCAGGCACCAACACTTTCTCGGCAAAGCCACCTAGATTAGACAATGCAATAACGCGCTGCCCTACACTGATATGTTTTACGCCTTCTCCCACTTCGACGACCACACCAGCCACTTCATTTCCTGGCACGAATGGGCATGGCGGTTTCATTTGATATAAACCTTGTACCAGTAACCCATCAGGGAAATTTACACCAGCCGCTTCTACATTCACGACTACATGACCTGGCTTAATTACTGGGTCGTCGATTTCTTTGCATTTTAAATCGTCTATTGGTCCAAATGCTTCACATACAATCGCTTTCATAGCCACTCCTTATCATTCGTTTCTTTGCTTACCGCTCGTTTATTAACGGGCGACAAGTTGTTCATTAGCGCCTAAGTAATCCAACTCGCGCCTTTCTATTAGCACCGCGAGTGAGCACAATCACCATCCGTATGACGTTTAAGCGCATTTCAAAGCAAATAAGGTCTACAACCGTATTCGGTCGTCTACCCGTTTTGATGAATTGTTTTATTCGCAATTTGTGCCAGAGGACGCACCATAGCGCCTAATTGCATCGCCTTGTCACTTGATGCATTCCCATCATGAGCCCGTTTTACAACCCCTTGCAGGATGGCTGCTAAACGGAAAAAACTAAACGCGAGGTAAAACGTCCAGTTTTCTATTTTGTCGATGCCCCGTCGTTTGCAATAAGCATCTACGTATTCTTCTTCACTAGGAATTCCTAATGCGTCCCTGTCTAACCCGCCTAAACCGGAAGCGTGGGCAATGTCACTCGGTAAACGCAATTGCATGCATTGATACGCTAAATCAGCATACGGATGCCCTAAGGTAGACAGTTCCCAATCAAGTACCGCAATTACTTTAGGTGCATCAAGGTTAGACATATCAAACATCATATTATCTAACCTAAAATCACCGTGAACTAAGGCTATCTGCCCATCGTCTTCAGGCAAATTTTCTTCTAAATAGGTAATCAATTGTTCGATGTCTTCAATGTGTTCTAGCTCAGACGCACGGTATTGTTGAGTCCAGCGGCTTAACTGACGTGAAAAGTAACTCCCGGGTTTGCCGTAACTCGTTAACCCAGCGGCTTCAATATCAACACTGTGCATTACTGCCAACACGCGGTTCATTTCATCGTACATGGCACCACGGGTTTTTGGGCTATCGACTTCCGGTAAGGCGCTGTTCCAATAAATGGTACCTTCGACGTAGGCCATAATGTAAAACATACTGCCAATGATGTCGGCATCTTCACACAGGTGATAAACCTTAGGCACAGGTACTTCTGTATTACTGAGTGCATTAATCACGCGGTACTCGCGATCAACCGCATGGGCAGACTTAAGCAGTTTCCCCGGCGGTTGGCGACGCAGCACATAAACGCCAGAATCAGCATTTAATTTAAACGTAGGGTTAGATTGCCCACCAGAGAATTTCTCTGCCGACAATACCGTGCCTATTTCTGGGCACGCCTTATTTAAGTAGCGATTTAACGTGTCTATCTCTAGCGTGTGCGTAGCCACAGATACTCCTTAAGCGTTCTTTTCGGCAATAAGATTGCGACCCAATTGCATCATGTGCACTTGATCTGGGCCATCTGCTAAACGAATGGTTCTGGCATACGCGTACATGGCTGACAAGGCGTAGTCTTGACTTGTACCCGCAGCACCGTGCATTTGAATAGCTTCATCAATAACCTTACACGCCATTTTAGGTGCAACAATTTTTATAGCGGCAATAATATCGCGAGAGACTTTATTGCCGTATCTGTCCATTTTATCGGCGGCTTTAAGTGTTAATAAGCGAGCTTGCTCAATGTCACAGTGCATTTGCGCAATACTTTCTCGCACTGATTGCTGTTTGCTAAGTGGCTTACCAAACGCTTCACGCTGTTCTACTCGCTCGCAGGCTAAATCTAGGGCGCGCTGCGCACAGCCTATTAGACGCATGCAGTGATGAATACGACCTGGCCCTAAGCGACCTTGTGCAATTTCAAAACCTCGGCCTTCACCCAGTAATAAATTACTTACCGGAACGCGCACGTTTTCGAACAATACTTCCGCATGCCCTACTGGTTCATCAAAATAGCCCATTGCAGCCATCGGGCGCACAACAGTGACTCCCTTAGTATCCATTGGCACTAAAATTTGCGACTGTTGTTGATGGCGAGCAGCTTCAAAGTCAGTTTTGCCCATGACCACCATGATTTTGCAATTTTCGTTCATTGCACCACTGGTGTACCATTTGCGCCCGTTGATTACGTATTCGTCGCCTTCACGGGTAATTGAGGTTTCAATGTTAGTCGCATCACTTGAAGCAACTGCTGGCTCGGTCATGGCAAATGCCGAACGAATTTCGCCATTAAGCAGCGGCTCTAGCCATTGTTTTTTCTGCTCTTCATTTCCGTACTTTGCCAATACTTCCATGTTGCCTGTATCTGGCGCGCTACAATTGAAAATTTCTGAGCTAAACAACACGCGCCCCATCTCTTCACACAAAGGGGCGTACTCAGCATTTGATAACCCAGCGCCATAAGGTTTGTATTCCTCTGGCAAGAATAGATTCCAAAGGCCCGCGTCTTTAGCGCGTTGTTTGAGGGTTTGCATCATATCGGGGGTTTGCCAACGGTTTTCACCATTTTCTACCGCGTGAACATAATCCTTTTCAATTGGATACACTTCTTCTTGCATGAAGGCTCTTAATTTCGTTAAAAGCGTTTGTGTTCTTTCATTATATTCAAAGTTCATAACTGTCCTTATCCGCTGATAGCGCTGTTTAGCTGTATGTCACAGCGTGTAATCTATCCACAACATCTAAATGTGGTACGCTGTTGAAATTATTCAAATGCACGCCGCGAGTATTCGCGAAGCACTGAGAAAAACTCGCATTTCTAATCTGCAAATTCATGTTAATAACCGTTGGGGCGTCGTATCCGAGTATGTGTTTTAGCATCATGGCAATAGCACCACCTGAACTCACCACTAGCACTCGCTTAGCCTCTGTGCTTTGAAGCGCGCTTAGCATGGTGGCAACCCTGTCTTCGAAGCCTGCCCAACTTTCATCCAATAGGTTATGGTCCAATTCATTGGCTGCCCATGCCAGCATGGCTTTTTTAAGCAAGCGATAATATTCAGCGCGAGACGCACCTTCGGGGACCTTTTGATCTGGGTATCGGGTTAAAAATGCCGTTGCCACAGCTTGGAAATTAAATTCGTTCAGTTCACTGTTGATATTTGCTTGGGGTAAAGAACCTGCCCCCTTTGCAATACCTTCGGCAGTCTCTCTGTGGCGCACCATGTCACCCATAAAAACACTATCGAAAGTAATATCGCGCTGCTTGAAATAATGCCCAAGCCACTTGGACTGTTGTGCACCTAAGTCGCTGAGCTTGTCGTAGTTTGCTGCGCCAAAAGATGCTTGCCCGTGGCGTACTAGGTAGATGTCAGTCATACTACTCTCTGATGTTATCAACATGTTAACCATGGTAAGAAAAGTAGCACCATAAGTTTAATTGATATTTTGAATGGGAATACATCATGTTAGGCTATGGGGAAATGAGGCGAGTACACACGCTCTAATGTCGTTAAAACGGGTCGTTAAAACGGTTCGTTTTCGGATTATTTCTACTATTGTTATAACGACATAAAATTACTGCAACACTAGGTTGTTACGTTCTTTTTTGCATAATGATGCAAAGCGTAAAATTACTGCTAAGGTTCTAGCTGTAGTCAAACGACGCTATTCGTTTGAAATGGGTTAGATGTTAGGTAAAAATAAAAATGAAAAAATTGCTGCCCAAGCACACACTTGTCGCACTAGGTGTCTCACTAAGTATTGCGGCGAGTTGCACATCTTCACTTGCTTACAGCCAAGATAGCGCCTTAGAGCACATTACTGTTCAGGCACAAAAAACGGCACAAAATTTACAGGAAGTCCCTGTTGCGGTGACCGCCCTTTCCGGCGACGATTTAATTGAAACCGTAGTGAAAGACGTTTTTGATTTACAAAACTATGTACCGGCTTTTGGTGCTTTTCAAAATCAAAGCGTGACTAATTCAGGGTTTTCTATTCGCGGTATTGGCACATCATCACAAAACTTCGGTTTCGAATCTTCTGTGGGTTTATATGTGGATGGGGTTTATCGTTCACGGCAAAATGCCCTTATCAACGACTTAGTCGATATTGCCGCTATTGAAGTATTGCGCGGCCCCCAAGGCACTTTGTTTGGTAAAAATACTGCGGCGGGTGCAATGACACTTACCTCTGTGGCGCCAAGTCATACTGATACCGATGGGTTTGTAGAAGTACTGGCGGGCAATGATTCATTATTGAGAGTAAGCGCTGGCGCTTCGTTCTCATTGATTGATGATGTATTAGCCATGCGAATTTCAGGCTTTAAAACCGATGGAGATGGCTACATTACCGATGCCACTTCTGGGCAAAGTTTAAATAATAAAAATCGCTCGGCGGTAAAGGCCCAGTGGCTTTATACACCAACAGAGAACGTAAGCGTTCGTATTATTGCCGATTACGGTGAGTTAAATGAACGCTGTTGCGGTGCACTTACTTGGCAAAATAATTTTCAGGCAAATGAAATCTCTGGCAAGTTTGGCACCGATGCGGTGCTTTCTCAGCCCCCCTTTAACGCCACCATTTACAGTACGAAAGATTTCTACGACTTCACCACGTCGTTGTCTCAACCACCTCTTTCAAAAATGGAAGATAAAGGTGTATCGGCTCAAATTGATGTGGCCCTTAATGCACAATGGTCTTTAGTGGGTATTACGGCTTATCGTGCTTTTGACAGCATAGATATTGTAGATACTGATTTTTCAGATGCAGATCTGTTAACCGCCACTAACGATGCAAAACAACAATCTTTCTCTCAAGAATTAAGACTGCATTATAAAAGCGACAAAATTCGTGGTCTTGTGGGTGCATATTATTTCAGCCAAAATTTAGATTTAACCTTTAACACCACGACACAGTCGGAATTCGATAGCTTCTTTAGCATTGCAGGTGCCCAATTACTTCCCTTGGCAAATGCAATTGATGGGCTCAGCGCAGCTACAGGCGGGCTAATCGCCCCTTCTGGTGTGGCAGCACCAAGCAATACCGTATTTATGCATACAGCAAATCAAGAACAAGATAGCATTGCTCTTTTTGCCCAAGCTGACTGGTTGCTTTCTGATTCAATTACCTTAACAACTGGCCTGCGTTTTACCGATGAGAAGAAGTCGATAGATGGGAGGTATACCGAACAAGGCCCTGGCATTGATGGCTTAAACGGCGACCCCGAAAGTAGACCGAATATAGGTGCTGCGGTGACAGCGTTGAATGATATTGGCGCAGCGCTTATTACGGGTACTGCAATTAGTCCAACGTCACTAAATGACCTAGCCCCTTTTCAGCAACCAGGATGGGGGTATTTCTTCTTGGGATCATCCGCGGTGCTCCCTCGCCCTGACTTAAACGAAGAAATAGATGATAGCCAGTTAACGGGCACAGTAAAGCTTGCTTATCAGCCAAATAAAAACCAGCTAATTTATGCCAGCTTGGCCACAGGTTATAAGGCAGGCGGCACTAATACCGATCGTATTTTACCGTCTTTGGATGCCACTTTTGAAGCCGAAAAGGCCCGCAGTGCAGAAATAGGCTTAAAACAGGATTGGCCTGAATATGGTGTGCGGGTAAATGTTGCGGCACATTATTCAACTATTAAAGATTTTCAAGCTACCACTTTTACTGGCACGGGGTTTAACCTACAAAACGCAGGCGACATTCATGTTAAAGGACTGGAGCTTGAAACTACTTGGTTGATAAGCGCAAATACAGAACTTCAGCTTAATGCATCACGTACGTTAGCCAATTTTGATACTTTCAAACAGGGTACATGTTGGGTGGCCTATTCATGGCATACAGGTATTGACGATCCGGGCAGAGCGTCACCTACTGACCCATATTGCGCACGAGACGGTGACAGAGTGGGTTTCGAACCTCAAAACAGCTTTTCAGTTCTGCTAAACCATCATTTTTCAGTGGCGAGTTACGACGCCACGATAAGTGCAGACTATCAATACACGGGCGATGTATATTTGGATGATTCGAACGACCCGTATAAACAGTCTGGTTCATACGAGATTATTAACGCTCGACTTGCACTTCATCTTGATGAGTGGGACAGCGAAGTCATTGTATGGGCTCGAAATCTTTTAGATGAAGAATATATCGCCCGAAGCGGTTTTGATGTGCCAGTGCAAGAAGGAAAAATTATGGCTTACGCTGGCGCACCTCGCACCTTTGGAGTGTCGGTAAGAAAGCGCTTCTGACGTTAGCCTTTACTAAGTTAAAGCGTTTCGAACATTAAAAAAAGCCCCATGTACTCTTTCACTTTGGGGCTGCCGATTTATTGAACTGTCGACTTGTAGAGCTGTGTATATTGACCGCGAGTTGCACACTACTGCTGTAATGATGGTAGCTTTTGAGCTAGTACCGCATGGCACTGAGCGATAATCGACAATGCGATACTTTCAGGTAAATCGCCGCCAATATCAAACCCAGCTGGGCTAGCAAAGAAGCCCTGAAAATCACTTTCTGTCACCCCAGCTAGCGCAAACATTTCTTCTTTACGATGAATGGGCCCCAACATGGCCACGTACTTCAGCGGGTGCCGACTTAACGTTGCTAAGGCTTTGCTGTCTATTTGACGGTGATGGGACATCAGCACCGCTGCATCAATATTATGCTCTGCGATATGTAAATTGAGTGCGTCGGCTTCCGTAGACTCGACTATAAAGTTTGCATCGGCAAAGTGCTCTACCCTTGCCTGTGCTGGCCTAGGATCCCACACACTCACCGACCATCCTTGCTGTACCGCCATCTTCACCACAAAGGTTGCATCGTATCCACCGCCAATAATAAGTATGTGTGGAGGCGGTTGACAATGCACTGTTAAAAAGCGCTTTCCGTTTTGGGTATCCAGTGACGCAGCCACTTTTTTAGCTGCAGCCTTTACCAGAGGAGTAGTGTCAGCCAGTTCACTTGAACCCGTAGGTTGGGCGCCGCAAATGCTAACAGAAGACGAAAGCTCGCCATTAATTTCTTGCTTCCATAAACAAGCATTCCCGCTTACCAAATGAGAATAAACCGTATGTAACTGCAAATAATGATTATCGCTATTTACGGGCAGCAGCGCTAAATGCACAACCCCGCCACAGCCTACACCTAACTTAAAGGCAATGTCTTCTTCGTCATTGTCATCATAAACCGCAGTGCGATACTTACCATCTTGAATTACCCGCTGGGCTTGCTTGTTAATATCTGATTCAAGACAACCACCACTTAACACACCAAGTTGGTGCCCAGCATCGCTGAACAACATCACCGCCCCGGCTTTTCTGTAACAAGAGCCTTCCGTTTTATAAATAAGCCCCAGCACCCACTGGTGGGAATCCTTTCGCGGATACCACTGGGCTAAAAGGTGTATTAGCTGGTTACTCATTGCTCGGTTGATGCTTGCATAATAAACTGCGCTAAAGTATCTGGGTCCTGTGCGCCTGCAACACCGCTATTGCCAATCACAAAAGTAGGCACACTTTGAATACCGCGCTGCAACCATAAGTTCTCATGCTCTCGAACTACATCTGCGTAGGTTTGATTGGCCAGAATTTCACGTACCTCTTGCTCGTTTAACCCTACAGACACCGCTTCGTTTGCCAACACGTCAACATCGTTCACGTTCTTTCTTTCACTGAAATAAGCGGCAAACAAGCGTAATTTTAGTGCTTCTTGCTTACCTTTTTCCCCAGCGAAGTGCAGTACTTGGTGTGCATTGAAAGTATTGGCCATGCGCATGCCGTCGAAGTAGTCAAACTCAAAGCCGACTGATGCACCTGCATCAATAAGTTGTTGTCGGTTTTGATCACTCTGTGCCGGAGTAAGCCCGTATTTTTCAATTATGTGTTCACGAACGTCTTGGCCTTCTTGCGGCATATTCGGATTAAGTTCAAACGGATGGAATTGAATAGTTACTTCTATATCGTCTAGTTGAGCGATGGCTTTTTGTAGACGTTCGTAACCTATAATGCACCAAGGGCAAACCACATCTGACACCATATCTATTGTTACTTTTTTCATTGCACCTCCAGCGCGAAGCCGTTAAATATTGTTGGTTTTTCAACACCTACTAAATGAATAATGCATTGTAGGGGTGAACCTTCCAGCTTCAACCAACATGGCTATTTTTACCGACCAATTCATCAAGTTCTTCGTTAACTAACTTCACAACAGCGTTAGACCACAATTGATAGCCTGCAACTTGTGGATGAAAACCGTCTTCGGCTATGTAATTGTGTGTGTTGTTTGATTGGCTGTTATCTATTGGATTTAGCGTTAGGGTAAGTACGTTAACCCCATGATAATTGTTCACCAGCTTTAGCAAGGCGGCATTAAGGTACTTCGCTTTTTGCCCTAATACCCACCGTAATGGTTGAGGTAGTGCGGGAAATTCGTGCATAGGAGGCAGCGCAGTAAATACAATAAACCGGCACTGGAATCGTGCTTTTAGTATTTCAATTATATGCTTTAGGTTGCAACGCCACTTCCGCAAAGAAGTAAAACCCGTAATATCATTTACCCCTATTGAAATCACCGCCACGTCAAACGCTCCACATTCAAGAGGCGTGTCGAAGTCATGAGTAGAAGTAAGTATTGAGGGCGGTGTTGATTTAGAATCAACAGTAGGTTCAGAGTTTGGTTTAGCCCGCTGCAACATAGATAACAAATCAGTACTGTTAACTCCTGCCTTGGCCTTTAACTCCCAATTAATGCAGTAGTTTGTTGATAAGCTTTCCACTAGCCAGCCAGACAGTGCTTGTTTTTGGGTAGATACTCCCACACCAGCGGCGGCGGAATCTCCTACAATTAGTAACGCTAAGGAAGGTTTGGATTGTGCATGGCCTTTAAGATCTGCTTTGCTGTCGACCTTGTTAACGCACTGGCAACGGCCCACTCTACTACCCGTAGGTTCCGGTAATTTTAGCGTTTTTTTCCTTACCCGCAAGCCTTGCAATAGCAAAATTGGAAAACTGACTATAATGAGTATGTTTAAGAGCAAAACCTTGAACGAGATCAATAAACACCTTACTAGTTTGCATTACTATCAATGATGAAATGGATTTAACACGAAAGAAAGACACCGTGTATGTGAGTCTTTCGCTACTTTACTAGCAAACTAAGCAGAAGATAACTATGAATTCGCCAATTGAACAGGCCACAAGTACAATAACAAAGTATGCACAACAGGCGCCACGTTACACTTCTTACCCTACTGCACTTAAATTTGAGGCGGTGAATGATGGCTTATTAGAGAGCGCATCTGAAAACTGCGGTGCCGATACAATAAGCTTGTATATCCACATCCCTTTCTGCGAAGAGCTTTGCTATTACTGTGGCTGCAATAAAATAGTGACTCGCCACAACGAAAAAGCCGACCATTACCTTAGCTATATTGAAAAAGAGATGGTAGCGAAAAAGTCGCTATATAAAGATAAGAAAGTAGTAGCGCTTCATTTAGGTGGAGGTTCTCCTAGCTTCCTTTCAGCAACACAACATACCTATTTAATGTATTTGATTAAGAAACACTTTCTTATTTCCAGCGATGCAGAGTTTTCGATTGAGTTAGATCCCAGAAATGTGACTTGTGAATACTTAGAAGATTTAAATGAATTAGGTTACACCCGCGTTAGCTTCGGTGTGCAAGATATTAATGTGGATGTTCAGCAGTCTATCAATCGTGTTCAAAGTACGGCTCATATTGCCAAATTAGTATTCGATGCAAAAAACATAGGCTATACCTCGGTTAATTTAGACTTGATTTATGGTTTACCAAAACAAACTATGGAAAAGTTTCGCACCACGGTAGTGGCGGTAAAAGCCATGTCACCCGACAGAATTTCTCTTTTTAGTTATGCACATTTACCCGATAGATTCGCAGCCCAGCGTAAAATACCGCTAGATACCCTACCCACCCCTGATGAAAAAGCGGCACTGCACCAAATGGCAGTAGAAAGCTTTACTAAAACAGGTTTTGAGATGATTGGTTTAGATCACTTCGCTAAACCCAGTGATACTCTAGCCATGGCTAAGCACAACCACGTATTGCACCGAAACTTTCAAGGTTACACTACCCATAAAAACAGTGACTTACTTGGTTTAGGTGTATCGGCTATTAGTACAATAGGTAATGCATATGGTCAGAACCCTAAGCAACTCAAAGACTATTACAACCGGTTGGATAACGACTTACCACTAACCGCCAATGGCATTGCGTTAAGCTTAGACGATCGCATTCGCCGAGATGTGATCATGTCTTTAATGTGTAATTTGTATTTAGACAAAAAAGACATTGAAGATAAATACAATATTAACTTCAATGGCTATTTCTGTATTGAATTAACAAGCCTTAAATCCTTAATGGCCGACGGTATTATTGAGCTTAGCGACCGATATATTAGTGTTCCAGATACGTCTCGCATTTACATAAGAGCAATATGTGCAAGGTTTGATGCTTACCTAAATAAAGATCACCATATCTCGCGCTATTCTGCTGCAATTTAGGAAGTGGGAATTTAGATCGCAAGGATTTGAATCGCGAGAATGTTGGTCGCGGGAATGTAGGCAGTGAGAATAAAGAGAACAGGAATTTAGCCTGCAGCATTTAGCTTGTAGAAATACCAAACGCTGGGCTTTAAAACACGCTGCACATCTACTGAAGCTTGAACCTGGCCACCACGGATAAACCAGGTTCAAGTTTCAACCTTTCAATCGACAAAGTACTTACTCTGGCATATAGCGTTTGAGCACCGTGGGATAGCATCACGATTGCGGTTTGAAGTTGCTGGCTGTTAGATTGTGGGTTGTTATATTGCAGTGTTTCAGGATAATAAATTTTCACCACCTCGCACGGTAGCGCATTCAAAATACTACTAGAGGGCACATTCACTTGTGTATTGGTATCAATACTCACTTCACTGGCAAAAACGGCTATTTTTCCTCGCGCTTGACGCGGGTTCGAGTCTAGCCCTTGTTCAGTGTTGTTATTGGTATTCCGTTCGTTATCACTTTGTACGGTCGCTTTAGCGTACAATATATTGCCGCTTACGTTTAAACGAGTAAACGGATGAGGAAAATCATCCGAGTGTGGAATTATCTCACCTTCTAATATGGCACAGGGGTTTTCTACGCTTCCTTGGCTGGCGATTTTCGCCATAACGTAAGCTACTGAGCCCGCCGCGTCTACCGCCCCATCTTCAACCGATATTAGCCCATCACAAAATAGGGCTAAGTCTTGAACATCGTGAGACACCATGATTAATTTTATATTTAAGCGCCCACAGGTTTTTACTAAAAATCGTAAGATTTTACTGCGTAACGTTGCATCTAATGCGCTTAACGACTCATCAAGCATTAGCACATCTGGCCCATTAACCAGTGCTCGCGCTAACGCCACCCGCTGCGCTTCGCCACCTGAAAGGCTATCTATTGATTTATGCAACAGGTGTTCGCACTCACACCCAGCGAGGGCATGCTCTACCGCTAACGCTTTGCTCCCTGCATGACGCTGTGCCAGTGCTAAATTGCCTTTTACGTTTACATGAGGAAATAGCATTGGTTGTTGGAATACTAAGCCCACTCGCACGGGGGCAAGCGCGTTTTTTGCGTTACATGCGCTTATCGCGTTTACCGTCTTTGTAGCTGAACCCGCTTTAGCGGTAGCTATTGATTTAGCGCCTTCACCAAACCAATTAACACTTACCGTCGCTTCTGGCTCGAACCCAGCTAGCGCACGAAGCAAACTGCTTTTGCCGGCACCTGATGGCCCGGTAATACCCACAACCTGCATGGAGTCTGGCAACACGGCTTTCGCACTAATGCGGTTTACTAACGAGATATTGAACTCCAAGCTTGCCCTCCTTTTCCATTAAAGCGATACAGCAGCGTAAGCAGCAAAAATGAAAACAACAGTAGCCCAAACGAAAGTGCATGTGCTTGACCATACTCTAAGGCTTCAACATGCTCATACAACGCTATTGAAAGCACTTGGGTTTCACCTGGAATATTGCCTCCAATCATTAGCACTACACCAAATTCACCTATGGTATGGGCAAAGCTAAGGCCGAAAGCCACTATAAACGGCGCTTTGCACAAGGGAAGTATGATGCGAAAAAACGTCTCAATTTTGCCAAAACCTAATGAATGCGCCACTTCAACATACCGTTTATCGAGTTGAGTAAAGCCGCTATACAGCGGCTGTAGTGCAAAGGGTAACGAGTAAATAAAGGAGCCTATCACTAAGCCTTCAAAACTAAACGCAAGTTGATGGCCGGTGAGCCATTGCCACCCTTCCCCTACTGGGCTTTGCGGCGAAAAGGCCACCAACAGGTAAAACCCAAGCACTGTGGGCGGAAGTACCAAGGGTAATGCAAGCACCGACATAAACACGGGTTTTAATTTATGCTGCCAAGTAGCTAACTTCCATGCCAAAGGAGTAACCAATAACATTAAAAGCAGACTGGTTAAAAAAGCCAATTTTAGGGTTAAGCCTACTGCGGCAAAAGCGCTACTCTCTAGCATTTACGGTAAGCCCCTAGTGTCACTGTTGTTTACTTCCTTGTTCTCCCTAATACGCGAATCTACACTAATCGGAAGTGAATCATTAGCGGGTTGATAACCCCAATTGGGTAAGTTTTCCTGTACTTCTAGTGACAATAAATAACGAGCAAATGCTGACGCTGCGGCTTTTCTATCGGCGGCAGCGGTAACCGCAAGGCTTTGTAATATGGGCTGATGCAGGGTATCGGGAATGAGTAATGCCGCGGCAGCACGACCACTAGTATTACGTCCGCCAGCCTCATTAATTTGCTTATCCGTCAGTGTAAGTGAGTATGCCACCAAGGCATAGTCGGCGTTACCTGTAGTAAAAAACTGATAGGTTTGAAGTACGTTTTTCCCCATCACAATATGCGGGGAAACAATGTTCCATTGATTGGTATTAACAAGATACTGTTTTGCTGCGTTGCCATAAGGAGCAAGTTTAGGGTTTGCGATGGCCAGCTTTTTCCCAGCCAAGGAAGCAGCGGTAAAATTAGGCGTTGAAGCAGTGGTATTCGATGACAGAAAGGCCAGCCTGCCTTTAGCATAAACATGCACATCTTCAGCGTTAACACGCCCAGCCTCTACCAGCGCATTTGGCCTAGCAGTATCGGCAGAGAGGAATACATCGAACTGTGCACCATGAGTAAGCTGCGCAAATAGGGTGCCACTGGAAGAAACGGTAACACTAACTTCCTGCCCGCTTTTCTTAAAATAATCATTGGCGATATTACGTAAGGGCTTGGCAAAATTTGCGGCTACTGCTACCTGTAATGGCGAAGACAAGATGGGCACTGCTTTGCCATAATTAGCGGAATCATTATCCGAATCAAGATACGTGTTTGATACTGCCGCATTGCACGCAAAGCTCAGAGTAAAAAAGACAACAGACAGAAACGTACCCGCGCTGACTTTAGGTTTACCTACTCGCGTGCTTAAACACGCGGGTATTATTCTTGAACAAGTAAGTATCTTTGCGCCAACCGCCATTTCTATTTTTCTCGCAACCAAGCCAAAGCGGCCTTGTCGTCTGAGGCTTTTACCTCAACCCAACGAGAATCATCTCGGGTAAATTCTTTTTTCCACAAGGGGACAGATTGCTTAAGCATATCCATTAAAAAGTTAGCGCCTTCAAAGGCCGCGGCGCGATGGGGTGCGGCAGTGCCCACCCAGACTATTTGCTCGTCGTTATATAATCGGCCGACACGGTGAACCGCGCCTGCCGAGGTTAGCGAAAATCGAGTGATGGCTTGTTGCACTAAGTCGGTTAAGGCTTGCTCTGTCATGCCAGGGTAATGCTCAAGCTCAATGCCTAAAATATTGCCATCGACATTGTTGTCTCGTACCAAGCCGGTAAAAGTAACAATAGCGCCTACATTGCCTTTCGCTTTTTGGCTAGCTTCTTGGCGTAAGCGATTGTATAACCATTGTTGATCGAAGTCGGCGTCGCCAATTAATGCGAACATGATTATCCCCCTGTTACTGGTGGGAAAAAGGCAAGTTCGTCACCTGGTTGCACATGAGTTTGTATGTCGCACAGTTGCTGGTTTCGCGCCATTAATACACTGCCATTCTCGCTATCAGCACTGGCACCAAGAGCTTGCGCCCATTTTTCACTTCGGCTTTTTAGCAAGGTAATAACGTCACCCATAGTAACGGTACTATCGGGCAGCGTTAGAGTGAAGTTACCTTCTTGGGTAATTTCACGTAATTGCGCAAAGGTTTTCACGGTTACATTCATGTTGATTCCTATGAAGGTAAATTACTCACCTAATGGGTTCTTGTCTTTTATATGGCTACTAGCTGGTTCATCGATACGTTGCCAATGCCCCGTTTTACCGCCTTTTTTATCGAGCACTTGAATGCCCTCTAAGCGCATACCAGGATCGATAGCCTTACACATATCAAATAAGGTAAGCAAAGCCACATTTACACCGGTAAGGGCTTCCATTTCCACCCCCGTCTTTCCACTTAGCTTGCAAAAACAAGTGGTTTTTATACGGTTATTTTCCGGCTCAATGGCAAAGTTAACATCGACTTTCGAGAGCGCTAGAGGATGGCACAAAGGAATAAGATCGGCGCATCGCTTTGCCCCCTGAATACCTGCAATACGCGCAACGGCAAATACATCGCCTTTAGCAATAGTGGCATTGCTTATTTGGCTGATAACCTCTGGGCTAGCATATAAATAGCCTTGAGCAGTGGCTTCTCTGACGGTAACCGCTTTATCACTAACATCCACCATGTTAGCTTCGCCGCCCGCGTTTAAATGACTAAATGTGGCCATTACGACACCAAGTGTTTAACGAAATTACAGGGTTTGAAGTCGACATCTAACTGGCTGGCAATAATTTTTTCCCAACCGGTTTTACAAGCACCTGTAGAACCCGGTAAACAAAAGATGACGGTGTTATTGGAAAAACCTGCAATAGCGCGAGACTGAATGGTAGAAGTACCAATTTCTTCGTAGCTTACTTGGCGAAACAATTCACCGAAACCATCAACCTGTTTATCGAATAAAACACTGATAGCTTCTGGCGTTGAGTCTCTATGAGTAAAGCCGGTGCCACCGGTAATTAATATACCGTGAATGTCGGGGTTTGCTATCCACGCTGACACTATAGCGCGTTGCTGATAGATATCATCTTTTACTAAGGCTCTGTCGCCTAAGTTATGCCCCGCAGTTTCTAATGCGCCAGTTAAATAATCCCCTGACTTATCGTTTTCAAGTGTGCGGGTGTCAGAAATGGTAAGTACCGCCAAATTTAGCGGCTGACTAACTACAGACATAAGAAATCCTAAATTGATATGCGACATTTATTCAGGCTTTGATAAAGTACGCCTAATTAATACATCATGTTACGTTCAGCTTACCACATTGATGTATGCGGCAACATATACTGCACTAGCGGCGCTTCGGTTTTTTAGTCAGGCGCCGCGTCTTTGCAAAGACGTCGATTTTAAAAGCTTAATTTGTAAAATGCAGCGCCTAATCTGAAAATTGTTGTGTGTTGGTCGTATGACGCATTGCCATGTACCATTATAAATTAAAGTAGTGGTAAGGCTTAAAACACAACGTGAACAACACCAATTCATCTATAAGGGTACTGCGTAAATGAAAACCCCGCTATCTACTAAGCAGGTAATGCGATACAACCGCCAAATTGTGCTGCCTCAAGTTGATATAGATGGGCAGGAATTGTTGGCGGCGTCACGCGTTCTACTAATTGGAGTAGGTGGTTTAGGTAATGCGGCGGCTACAAGCTTATGTGGCAGTGGTGTGGGCAAAATCACACTCATAGACAACGATATTGTTGAACACACCAATCTTCCCCGCCAAACCTTGTTCGATGAAAGCCAAATTGGGCAGTCTAAAGTAATGGCGGCTAAAGCTAGGCTGGCGCAAATAAATAGCGATTGTGACATTGTAGGTATTGAAGCGAGTTTGCAACCAGATAATACGCCATATACTTCTATAGACCGCTCTGGGGTAGACAGCGCAGAGGTAGATGCCTCTCAGACAGATTCTTCAGGAATAGAGAAAGCTGAAATAAACAACCACAAACTGTTTAGCGAGCACGACATTGTGCTGGATTGTACCGATAATACGCAAAGCCGCGACCTCATAAACTACTTATGTTATAAACACGGCGTACCTTTAATTTCCGGTGCGGCCATTCGCTTTGAAGGTCAATTATTTGTAGCCAAACCTGGCGAGAGCCAATGCTATGCCTGTTTACGCAGGTTATTTAGCGCTCCTGAATTAAGCTGTACAGAAGCAGGCATTTTTTCGCCCATCGTGAATATTGTAGGCACTTACCAAGCCCTGCTTGCCATGCAAGTACTAATGAGAGTTGGTTCAGTGCCGCTGAATACCTTGTTAACCTTCGACGGCTTACAACATGAGTGGCAACAATGGACCTTACCAAATACTATGCAGTGTGATGTTTGCAACAAATAGCACAAAAATGCTGATAACAATCAAAGCTAGCGCACGTCCATCACCCAAGTGTGTTACGCAAGTACTTGCGAAAGCATCATTAACTTACAACGACATGAATAACAACGAACTAAAAAGAGAGAGTTATGACAACTAAGGTTGTTAAACAGCATATTGTCGTGGCGCAAAACGCCTCTGGCAGAAATATGAATGTACCTATTTACCGAATGCGTGGCGCAAGACCCGGCCCCACCGTATACATTCAAAGCTCGATACATGGCGCCGAGGTGCAAGGTAACGTAGTGATATACCACCTTATCCAACGCTTAAAAGACATGGATATTTGTGGTGAAATTATCTTGGTACCCAATTGCAACCCTGTGGGCACTAATATAAAAGCCGGTGAGTACACCATGGGCCGCTTCGACCCTGTAAACGGCACTAATTGGAACCGAGGCTATCATTTCGATAAAGGCAGTGTAGAGCAATTTGCTAATACCGTTACTCCAGAAGAGTCGGTACAAGGCATAAAGCAACGTTTCAGAACGTTTTTATCAAGCGCCATTGATACTAAACTTGCCACACCTTGGGGTTTAGGCTTAGCGCAGCAACTTAACTTAAAATTACAGCAATTAGCGGTGAACGCTGATTTTGTACTGGATTTACATAACGGCCCTGTTTCCACACGCCATATTTATGTGCCTGAGTATGCTAAGCCCAGCGCTAGCCTATTCAATATTCCCCACTGCATTTTTATTCCCAACGTTTTCGCTGGCGCATTAGACGAAGCGACTTTTTGCCCATGGTGGACGCTACAAGAATGTATTGAAGCAAACCTGCAGCGAAGTATTGAATTTAACGTTGAAGCTTTTACGCTTGAAATGGGTAGCCAAGAGGTGATTAATTTCACCGAAGGCGATGTGGATGCGCTAAGTATACTCAGTTACTTAAACGCAAAAGGCGCACTGCATAATTGTGATGTTAAGCCTGACCATATGACTCGGTTAGGGGTAATGCTGAAAGACTATAAAACCCTGTTTACTGACTGGGGCGGTATGGTGGAATACATGGCAAAACCAGGGGAAACTATTAAGGCGGGTGAGCCCCTAGCTAAAATTCTAAATATCGACGAGCTTGATAACGATAATGGCAGCCGTTTATTGAATGCCCCATGCGATTTAATACCTATTTTGCACTTTCCGTCGGCATCGGTACTAAGTGGCACACAGCTGTATAAAGTATTTACTAATTACGAAACGCTCACCTAGCTAAGGTAATTCGCGTGGTTGCTTGCGAGATTGCGCAAGATTATATAGGAGCACTAATGTCTTCGTATTAGTGCTCAAATGCGCCATTCTGTAAAAAATGTATAGTTTGATTTGCCACTTCTTCGCTATATCGCATTTGAGCATGGCCAACCTCGATGGTGATAAAATCACTCATGCCTTCCAACTTGGTAGATTCTACTGATACCAAACCGTCATTTGGCCCCTTGAACCTGTCGTTCGTTAAACCCAATGGCTTTGTGCCAGCAATAACGCCTATATTGAAATCTATCGCATCAAGGTTATTGCCCAGGCTTCTACTGCCTGTTACCAACGCGCGACTAATTCCCCCACCTAGGTTCATCAACCAAGAATCACTATAATAGTCGGCCAGCTCACTGCCTTTGTTTGGCGTACCGATTAGTACTACCTCACCCACGTTCACGGCTTCTAACGCTTCTTCGTGGTTTTGCAGATACGCCCTAATGACTAAACCACCAAGGGAGTGCCCTACAAAATGTACCTTGGGGGCATTTTGTAAGCACGCATCGATTTGGCTGGTTGTTTCATCTAATACCGACGCCACACTAACCCCGATGGTAGCGTAGTCTAATCGGCATACTTTATAGTTTGCGTGTTCCAAGCGCTGGGCAAAACGCCACATCGCCCAATCGCTTCGCCCTAATCCATGGGCTAGCACCACAAGCTCATCATCCACTTGGTAGTTAAGCGACTTTGCTTCAGAGTTAGCACAACCCGCAGTATGAAAAAGCATTAGCATTAAAACCGTTACAGCAACGGATTTTGTAGTCGTTAAGAGGAACATCATTCAACCTAAATTTTTACGCACCTAACCGAGAACATATAACTCTTTTTGAGTTTGGCGCGGCGAATTTCTCCTTTATGAGAGTTCCACCACGAATATGCCAGTGTTCTAGCAAAAGCCTCTTTTTCAGTGGCATTGCTGCTTGTCCAAAACTCAGTATACATGCCTTGGGTAATATACCAATTACCCAACTTCACACCCGCTGGCGTGGCAGAAAATTTATGCTTATTTACTTGGGACTGGTCAAAACGCTTAAACAATGTATTAGGTTGTGCAGCTTTAAGTGTAATAGCAATGTCGTTTTCGCCTCTCCACCCTTCTTTATCCAGATCAGATTCGGCAATACCAATAGCAGACTCCAACGCTTTCCAGTCTTCATCTGATGCAACTCGCCACCCCTCAGGGCAAATATTTCGGGAGTCAGAAACATCATTCCAATCATAAAGCCTGCCATAGCCTGAAAGGTTTTTGTCGTTATCATCAGGAATGAAGCCCGTATTTACCGCAGTGCCATCCTGAAATTTGGTCGACCTTAAATTTTCAGCCAACCATACTCTATTGCCAATGTTAACTGTACGATAAACGTTGCCCTCAACATCTTGTATTAAGCCTTGATCAGAACTTTGTTCCGAGCTTTGAATAGCTTGCTGAGTATCGGCTAACTTACTACTATCGTTAGCCGATGAATTCATTGTAATTAACATACTGATACCCACACCCAAAATTAATCTTTTCATCTTTTAGCCTAAACACAAAGCGCGTTACTTGTTAAATTAAAGCGGCCAATCAATAGCGGTTTCTTTTTCAGAAAGCGCCCACAATCGAGTTAACGCGTCTTTTTGCAAAACAAATGATTCAAGCTTACCCACTCCTACCGGGCCACCAAAATTCATGATGCCGGTTGGCCCATAATAAGCACGCTCTTTTAAGTTTTCTTCGGTTGCACACATTACCTCTGGATAAGCGCCTTTTTCAGCGGTTTGCGCTAAGCCGATTTTAACCATAAATGCCCAGGAGATCCGCGTCATAAAACTCGCGCTTTCCCTGATAAGAGATGTATTAGAAGCCCCTGGGTGGCAAACGTATACTTTCACATTCTTCCCAGCCGCTTTGATTTTGTCTTGCAGTTCATAGGCAAACATCATTTGAGCTAGCTTACTTTGGCTATACACTTTATTTGGATGGTAGTTTTTGTCCCAATTCATGTCATCGAATTGAATGGCTTTTAAACCCATTTTATGGCCTTCACTAGACACCACTACAATTCTGCCTTCTGACGCTTCAATTCTTTCAAAGAGCAAACCACATAATAAAAAGTGACCGTAATGATTCACCCCTAACTGACTTTCAAACCCGTCGACAGTAAGCTGTTGCGTGGCGATTTGAGCAATTGCGCCATTGCACACAAGTGCATCGATTTTAGGCACCTTTTCTAATATTTCTTTCGATGCGCGCCTTACTGACGCCAACTCCGCTAAATCTAATTGTATAAAACTAACTTTAGCTTCATCACCAAATTCACTTTTTAGCTGGGCCATTGCAGCTTCCGATTTGCTAGGGTTTCGGTTTAGCATTACCACATTAGCCCCTTTCGATAGCAAGATTCGCGTAGCCTGAAACCCTGCACCGGTATTTGCGCCAGTGATGAGAAACGTTTTCCCCGTAAGAGAACCTAAACGCTCGGGAGTCCAGCCTTTAGGGCCAAATTGGTTGTTAATCGCCATAAAATTACCTGCCAATGTTGATTACGCAGTCACCGCCTAGCCTGAGGTAAGCTCTATTAAAAGATTGGTGACGCGCTTAGGGTTAAAACTACTCTTAGCAATGCATTATAGTATTTGGAAACAACATTTAGCAGGCGCAATAGTCGCTAAAAAATGCCTATTTGTATCAATATGCTTATATTTAGTCTATTTACTCTAACCTATAGCAAGTCAATTACTCCTGCGGTAATTTAGTATTTATCAAACTAAAATAATTTTGCATAAGCACTGTTTTTTTATACAGCCAAAGATTCAGTTGCATAGACTCGATCTATTACGGAATTTTTCCGTCTTTCTCTGGGTGTGGTTTAGGGTTTATTAATAATGACTTGCTAATCATAAGCTTAAAAAATAGACTGGGACAATAAATCAATGAAATATGGAAATTTTCCACCTTGCATAAAGGATTTTTTCCGTACACTAAATTGTTATGTTGCAAGGAACATCAATTGAGTTTCAGATGTAAAAAGTGTGGTTGCTCTATACACCCAACGGAAGTCAAAGTTCCGGGTAATTATTCCCATTACAAATGCCCCGTATGTGGAGTTAGTGTCTCTCTTGGAAGATCTAAAGGTGTTTTGGCCCTTTTAGGAATTGCATTTTTAGTTTGGGCTTTTTCGTTTAGCCTTTATCATTTAACTCACTAGAGTGCGCTTTTCAAATGGTTAATTGGCGAACAAAATAGTTCAGGGATGTCTTAACGTTGAGTAACATAACAAAAAAATCATGTCGCCCGCAGGCGGGCTGGGACACAAACATGCAGGCGGCTTCGCCATTGTAGCCTGCCTGTTTGTGCCCCATATTTAGGTGTTATGCATCAAGGAAAAACAAGTGGAAGTTTCATTCTTAGCAGAGCAAAGCCATCATTCTAAGTCCATTGCACAGTGGTATTACGATGAATGGGCTAAGAATTACAACGTCCCGTTCAATACAGTTTTTGAAGACGTGAAAAGCAAATCAAACTCAAAAAAATGATGTTCCTCTCTGTTTTGTGGCAACAGAAAATAACGAAGCCATTGGCGCTGTTGAACTGAAACTCTATGAAAATAAGCAATACGACTATAAACATTGGTTAGGTGGTTTATTTGTTATTCCAAGTTATCGACGTTTAGGTATCGGGAAAAAGTTAATTCAGCTTGCATTAGATCATTCTCAAAAATTGGGTATAGGAGTCCTTTACTTACAATGTAAGAACGAGCATTCATCTCTATACCGCTCATTCGGATTTACCCGCATCCACTTGCTATCAGACAGCACTTGCGTCATGGTTAGAGCGGTGTAAATGCATAACAAACCACTGTAGTCGCTCGCAGACTCGCTGGGACACAAACACGGCGGCTGTGTCACTTCGTTCCGATTATAGCCGCCGTATTTGTGCCCCTAAGTGGGGTGTTAAAGTTTTCGAGGTTTAAATGGATTTCACTCTTATAAAAGTCAAAGAAGACGATATTCTCTTTTTATTGGATCTTAGAATAAATACCATGAGCGAACATTTCGAAAAAGCAAATGTAAGCCTATCTACAAACGATCATTTAGAATTGGTAAAAGAGAACTTTGAATGTATGTATTTTGTACTTTGCGACGATAAAAAAATAGGGATGCTAAAGTACGAAGAAACGGGTTGTGTATGCAAAATTCATCAACTTCAGATCATTCCTAGACACCAAGGCAAAGGATATGGACGAGCTATCTTATCTTGGTTTATCAACCACTCAACGTGTAAAGCAATAGAGCTCAATGTATTAAAACAAAATCGGGCTTTAGAATTATACCTCTCTCTGGGCTTCGTAAGGGTTGGGGAGGACAAATATGAGTATCATTTACGCCACAAACTCTAACAAGCCAATAAACGCACTCACTACGTTCGCTGGGACGCATACACGCGGGGCGGCTTCGCCATTATGCCCCACATGTCTGCGCCCGTTATTGGAAAGTTAGGTGTCAGGGATGAAAACGATACTACTGTCATTTTTTATCATTGTAATTGTTGGGTGCACATCAGTAGCCAAACCTACTATTCACCTCCATTCAAACGGAGTTAGTGAAGCAAAGCTAACTAACTTAAGAACCAAATTAGAAAAAAGTGGATATACCGTAGTAAGTGGCAATCAAGACTTCTCTCACTTTTTATTCACGCCACTCATAGTTGTTCCAAAAAATTCAAGGTTCAGTACCCCAGAAATTCAACAACAGATAACCAACACTTTAGGCTCCATCCCAATTGTTAAACGTGGTAACTTTAAAAACCATAACTATTCGGGCGACCACATTGGCGTGTATCTTCGAGGAAACAATGCCACCTAACAAAAAAATTAAGTCACTCACTTTGTTCGCTGGGACACATACACGTGGGCTGCTTCGCATTATAGCCCACATGTCTGCGCCCCTTATTTAAAAGTTATGTGCCAAAAGGAATTTGAATGCACAAGAATAATCAACTAATAATCGCTGGCAGTTTAAGCATCTTGGCTGCATTACTCCATATTAGTTGCATTTTCGGCGGTCCTGACTGGTATCTCTTTTTTGGTGCTGGTCAACGTATGGCTCAACTCGCTGCTCAGGGCGACCCGTACCCCACGATCGCAACTTTGGCTATTGCTTCAATTCGTACTGGCTGGGGCTTATATGCTTTTTCTGGTGCAGGCATCATCGTCAAATTACCACTACTAAAAAGCTGTTTAGTTTTAATCACAGCCATCTATTTGCTGCGTGGTATCGCAGGCTTAGTTGGTCCATTTCTCACTTCAGCCCCTGTGGTACATCAAAATTCAATAACCTTTTGGTTAGTAAGCTCAATTATATGCTGTATTTATGGTACGTTTTATTTATTGGGCACAGTAAAGTTATGGCGGCAGTAAAAAGTGTGCTGGCACATAACAAAAAAATTAAGTTCGCCCGCTGCGCGGGCTGGGACGCAAACATGTGGGCTGCTCACTTCGTTCGGATTTTAGCCCACATGCCTGCGCCCCTTATTTAAAAGTTATATGCTCGGAGAGATATGCGACTCTTTTTAATACTTTCCATTCTTGTACTATGCAGTTGTGTCGCTATTCCAAGGGGTAGCTACTATTATCCTACACATCCTCTTGGCGAGGCTAAATCTGGTACATGTGACAAAAACAGTAATAAAATTTCGTTGGAAATCCCACTAGAGAAAGGGATAAGGGTAGGATCTTCTCTTCGCTCGAATATCGATGGGACATCTACTTTATCGGTCAACATTTTCTTACCAGAAAACACAAGGATAGTACTTGCGTCTAATAAAATAATATTACAAGGAACAAATGATGCGCCAGAGACATATGCAATTAGAGAATGGAAAGACAAAACTCTAATTGGTGAAAAGATTATCCATGTCTACCGCGGAACAGAATTCATATATGACAAATCTTTCGGCACAGAATTGTTGATGGGTAAATTGAATTCCAACAATTACAGTTTAACATTACCTGAAATAATAATTGATGGCTCAAAAGTCAAACTAGACCCAATAGTTTTTACATTTCGAACAGGTGAAGTACAGTGGTTACCCAAACTAAATTGTTAGCATATAACAACTCAATAAACGCACTCACTTCGTTCGTTGGGACGCATACACGCGGGGCGGCTTCGCCATTATGCCCCACATGTCTGCGCCCGTTATTGAAAAGTTAGGAGACAAGGGAATGTTGCAGTAT
>Ga0209404_10000402_pt1 | contig 33807 bp, 34 predicted proteins | sample TroAtlMetagenome_2_FD_187447 | JGI IMG/M metagenome (GOLD analysis project Ga0209404, IMG submission 187447) | Marine eukaryotic phytoplankton communities from Atlantic Ocean - Tropical Atlantic ANT8 Metagenome (SPAdes) (version 2) | ecosystem: Environmental > Aquatic > Marine > Oceanic...
GGTCGAGTTCGTCTGGTGCGTCAGCCACCTTTGAACTGAACTCGTATTTATCAGGGGCACCTTCTGGTTTCTCCGATTCGCTAGTTTCACTTTCAGCAGAGGACTCATCCGAGTCTTGTTGATCCTGTACAGATTCAGCTTGCTGCTCTGTTCCAGTAGTCGCTTCAGTTGATTGCTCAGTTGTTGCGTCTACTGATTGCTGCGTGTCGCCTTCATTTGTTTGGTTGGCTTCCGTCATCAGCGTTTCTGACATTTTTTTGTTCCTTAATCATTGTCGGATACAACTCAGGGCAGAGAGTGTGGATCGAGCTGAGAATCACCAAACCATAGTTCCTGCTACCTTCGCTAAATGACATTGTCATTGCGTTGGGGTTGAACGATGATCGGAAAACGCCCGCTTGCTCCAGAAGTCTCCAGATAAATCTGCGACCCCTCTTGCTGCTCATGAGCCATTTAATGTCCGACTCTTCATTTTGGCGATCAATTCTTTCCGCTGACTTTTTAGAGTCTTTGGATTTCTGTTGCGCCTTTAGGTCGAGAGGATTGTAATCACTCATGGCCCAATATATCTAGTAAAAATGATATTACGGTCACACCAATAGTTAAACCTCTAATGGTGATGGTGAGTTATAGCCACTAAATTGATTCATCATATCCATAGCGTTGCCTGCATCAACCTTTCCTAGTTTTGACATATTCTCAGCAGCTTGATTTTCTGCTTCTTGCCTTGCCATCGCCTGCTGTGCTGCTGCCCTTTCTTTACGGATCTTCGCTACTCTTGGGCCTGCAACGATTAACTTAGGATCTACACCTAACATCTCAGCGTATCCCTCAGCCCATGCGTCAGAGTCGAACTTGTCAAGAACGTCTGGCTTCATTTGTGCAACCATGCCCATATTGTTCACATACCTATCAACACTATTTGTTCCAATAGCACGTTGTGCTTGTGCCAACATAGATACAAATTCAACGCTTAATTCCATCCCTTGAAGTTCTTCTGGAGCAGGTGGTATCAAATTAGAGTCGATCATTCTATTAAACGTATTATCTATCAATGGATCTAGCAATTCATTATGTAATCGCTCTAATACTGGCCCTAGCATTAACAGTTTCTCTTCATGACGCTCTGCTACTTCGGTTGCGGTCATCCGTGTATCAGTAGCATTAGCCAGCATCAAGAATAAATCAGCATAAAACGAACCATTAATCCTTTGTCTTACGTCCTGTATGTCCATTAACAGGTGCTGAAGATTCAGGTTCACATTGAATGCAGTCTCAATTTTGCCTTGCTGACCATCAACAAACGTAATTCCACCAGGAAGACTATCTACATCCCTATTCTTCATGTAGCTAGGTACTTGCAATGGTGGCTTTGTCTGATAATCAATGCCTTGCGCCTTGCGTAGTTGCTCATGCTGCAATTGTTTGATATCACCTAACGCTTCCATCCCTGGCGAATTACCATAAACATCACCACCAGAGACACCCCATCTAGGTATAACAGCAGGAAAATCTTTATATCCACTTTCTCTTAGTACTTGTTCGCCATCTCCACCTAATTCAAAATAACAAGACTTGTAGGCCATGTTCATACTGTCCTTCTTCCCAACCTCACGCTCTCGATCATCACGAGGTTCTATTGCATGTATCAACGTAATCCATGAATCAAGATTCCCTCTGTCGAACAGATTCTTAACGGACGTTGAACACTTCTTATATCCAAATTCTCTTACTATCTCTCCTACTGTCTTCTGAAATTCTCGATATAAAGTATTTACTCTCCCCTGATAATCTGTTGCAATTGCATATTCTCCAACAGTTACAGGGTAATGGTGAATAGCTGTCTTGGGATCGGGAAGGATAATAGATCCAGCGGTGCCAAATGCTCCTAGCTCTTCATATACTCCATGCAATGTTCTATATGTATTGGACTTCTGAAACACTAATTGCATCCGCTCTGTTACCTCATTCAGCCACAATTTGACAGGAGCGTATCTATTTAATTCTGGATCAGCCGTGGCTAATCTAAACCAAGGTCTTGCAGGAGATGTAGCACCAGCCATCATGCCTGCACCAAGTGTCCTTAAGGCTCTTGTCCCTGTGTTGTCATAAATCGAATTATGCCTTCTTGTTCCTTTGTTTCTATCCTGATCAAAATAACGTCCATTCCTTGGGAGCAAGTAAGTTGTCACTTCTTGCCAATGCGACCACCATGTAGCCCTTTCGCTTCTTAGGTGACCCCATCTTGACAACAGGTCAGCACGTTTTGTTTTCATTGTTTAGCCGCCTAATAAGGTGTTCGAACTTAGGTTCAATTGATTAGGATCTACTCCCCCACTGCCTGTCAGTAATGTTCCAGATGCTCCCTGTTTTGATGCTAATTCACTAGCATCTAATGCATTTTCAACGTTAACCTCTTGCCTATTGGCTCTGTTGTACTCTTGCTCAGACCTTTCCATCTCTTGTTTCGCACGTTGTTCTGCACGTTCATTCGCTTCACGTTGGTCTGATAATGCTCTCTCTTGCACCTTTCGTTGGTCGTTCGCATTCTTTACTGCCACATATGTCGATGCAGCTGTTACTACTACTGCTGTAACTACCATGATTAAATCTCCTTAGAATACATGATTTCTTGCACACCATATTTTAATTTTGGTAGCAAGTTTGCTAAAGCGGTGTTTTCTTTAGCGTGCCACAACATTAGTTTACAGCCTTCAGATTTTGCATAATCTTCTGTAGCTTTCAACAATCGCAAACCTAATCGTCCACCTCGGAATTCCTTTTTGACAAACAAAATGTCATTCTGAGCAATTCTTAAGTCTGCATAATGCAAATGATGCACCATAATGTTCATAGAATATCCAATACAGACATCGCCTTGCATCGCTACATAAATAAATAACCACCCTGTTGAATCTAATGCTTCATACAGTTCGTAGTTTGGTTTTAGCTTCATGATCTGTTTGTTGCGAGCAATCTCTTCGTAATGCTCTTCAAACAAAGAAAAATCTGCTAGTTCCTTAAATTCATTGTACGTGCAGAGTCTAATGTCAATTTTAGGAGTTCTATTTCTATCAACAGTACATGCACTGCTTGGTGTTACGGTCACACTTGGCATAAAGAATCTTTAGTTACGCAATCAAATATTATATGCACTCTGTCAGTCATGCCAACATTGTCTGCCGTGTGTAGCTTCTTGTGGTTAAACCACCAGACCTCACCCTCTTCAAACTTCTGCCTCTGATCTCCGCAAGTTTGGCTACACCACTCATTAGATTTCAGTACTAAATGGAACCGAGAGTAATGGTCCGCATATGTTCCCTGATCATTATGTTTAGTCACATGGCCGCTAGGTTTTAAATTAACGATAAGAAGTCTTCCCATATCTTTTACTTCCAATTGCTCTAATATTGGTCGCATTAATGGTACTAATGCAGGCTTTAAATATTCCATGCAGGGATAATCGTAAGAGCCTGTATCCCATAAAACGTAATAAAGACTCATCTTCAATGGACCTCTCACATATATCGACTCGGTATCTTTATGTGGTGAGTTAGTACACTTTTGCCTTGCGTCTATCTCCTTCCATAACTCAGGTTTAGCATCTAATAATTCAAGCAATGGCTCTACATCTAGCCCTTCTGCTATGCGAACGAAATTAGACTCTTGTGTAGGGATCATATTCCTCCTTCCTAGTGGCATCGTTACGCCTTTTGATGTAGATGTCCTCTGGGATCTTCTTGGCTACCGGCAGGGCAAAGGTTAGTGCTAATGCATCAGCTAAGTCTGGTGATCCTGCACCCTGCAATCTCTTCTTGATCTGGTCCTTGCTTTCCAATACTCGCCTACCAACATTGTCATACCAATAAATCGGTGTTGCTAGTTCTTGCTTGAGTGCTGTGTCATTTGGTATTGCCCCGCCTTCTTCTATCCATTGCTTCATTAACCACCACATCTCAGTTCTACGATTGGTAAATAACTCTGGCTTGGTTGCTTTCCCACCGAATGGTATCTCGATGATGTCGTAGCCCAATTGCCTGAGCCTATCTATAACGCCTGATCCTGCACCTGCATCACAAAAAACCGCGTCAGGGTCATATTCCTCGATCAGATTCGCCACCCTGGAAGCTAGTTCCATATTGTCTATGCCTCGATAAACAATAGGCTTGAAGCCCTGCCTGCCTCTCCTTCTGAACACAACAGATCTGTCATCTCCAAAACGGGCCGGGTCGACACCTAATATGAGTGGAGCAAGTTCAACATCTGTCTTCTGATATACACGCTTAGCTGCTTCCTCTGTGTCTGATAATGAGATCAACTGGTCGTCCCCTTGCGCTGAGAAGTCGCATAGATACTCACGGGCGAAACTAGTCTCACTCATGTCTCGCTTGAGACGCTCAACCTCTTGGGGAAATATCGATTCTGTGTCATATACCGTGTACCTTCCCGCTGACCAGTTCTCCTCCTCGATGGCTTTGTAATACAGCTCAGAGAACAAGTTAATACCAGACGGAGTGCCTATGAAAATCGCCCAACCTAGACGGTCACTGAGCGCAGGCTGACATACATCATCCCAAAGCTCAGGCTTAATCTGGGCAACCTCGTCAATCACAATGCCATCCAATCTTAGACCTCTTAAAGCGTCAGCATTATCACCACCAAAGAGTCTAATGATCGCTCCATTATGTTTGAACTTCACGCTCAGTTCGCCTTCATTTATATCAAGTAGTGATGTCCTTCTGAGTGGTTCCAATTTTTCCTTGAGACGGGACCATGCAATAGCTTTCGCCTGACGAAGGAAGGGAGCCACATAAACGAACATTGCTAATTCTTTCTCTGTCTTAAGAGCTTTATCGCACAGTTCCATAATGGCCAACTCACTCTTGCCCGCACGTCTGTGAAGTGCTAGGACTCTGAAGCGTTCTTTCTTTAAATGTGCCTCCTCCTGCCATTTTCGAGGCGTGTAATCAAGAGTTATATTCGGTATCAAATTAGTTCCTCTTCATCTGTGGACAATGCACACTGATCAAGGCGTTTCTCTAGTTCTTCATCCGTAATCTCATACCTCAACCACTTATCTACAAAGTGTCCTGCAATATCCTGTTCAAATTGCAAGTCTCTCACTGTGGAACTCCTGTAGTCACTGTCACTGACACACCTCCCGAATGATCCACGTTCGTCTTATCACTCCATTTCTGTGGAAACCATTTTGCGAGGAGCTTCAAACGAATCTCAGACCGAACTCTTTGTTGCTGTATGAAAGCTGGATCAATTCTCTGCTGGTCATCTCCAATCATTCTTGGTTTTTCATCCACTATCTCAAGTATTTCATCCGCTATCCAATCCGCCCCCATCTCGCGCGCGCGTGTGAAGCGTTCAAGATAATCTTTCCCTTCATCAGTATCTTTATTCAACCAATTATAAATAGTTGAGTAAGCAGGCTTGCCTTCTTGTCTGCAATAAGAACGCAAAGTATTGCCAGAAGAGATCCAGAAGAAAACCTCTTCCATGATTTCAGGATCAGGCTTTGCGACTGGCCTACCTGGTTTCAATTGTTTTCCAGCGGGTTGCATAACTTACACGCTTTTCGTAACGACAGATTTGCCCTATATAACCACGGCTAATACCCCCGAACATGAGAGAGAGGCAGCCGTAACCTATACCCCATTCTTCATGAAGCTGACGAAGAGCATCCACTACTACTGGGGTAATTTTAGGGTTGTGGTTCGGGTGATCTTGAGCCACCCTATAACCCTGATCATTAACACCAACAACTGCTTTAGGTTTAACTGCTGTTGTTAGTGTCATTTAAGGGAAGTAAATTAATAAAAGAATAAATCATGAAGTAATAGCTAGCAATCCCTTCCAAAGATGAGTTCGTGAGCTGAGATATTAATATTGTTGTCCCAGGCTGTTTCCAGAACTTTCTTTTGCATGCTGGTGGGAACTAGGCCGGACTTCTGCCAGCGAGAAATAGATGCAGCATCCCGATGAACCGCACGAGCTAGCGGACGAACACCATTGAACTCTTTAATTAATATTTGGACTGGAGTTTCCATATGGGTATGATGGCATATATGCAACAAGAAGTAAATGTGTTAAGAAATATTTCATCCTAGGGTCTTTCTGTTTACTACTGTTGTTGTTACTGCAACACTACTCATATGGACGCAAGTTCATTTCTTTATCACGGAGTTATCCGATGACAGCGATCACACTCAGGAACACCAAGCAAGAAATTATTGACGAAGCTGTTCCACTCATTGAAGACCAAGCTCAGCAAATTCAAGATCTCAAAGAGACTTTGAACGCAGCTTTGATCCTCCTCGGATTCGTTGCCGCCACCGCAGCACTTTTCTAAAATGAGCGTACGAGTTGCAAAACAATTTGCATAACCGTGAGGGGGTTTAATCGCCCCCTTTTCGCTTGCTTGCATTATGTTGGATTATATGCAACACTAATAGCAGGTTGAATCCCTTAAAAGTTTTTACTTACAACATTCACATGACACCCCAAGAAACTTACAACACCCTTCAGACAACTATCAAGTTTGGAGGGTCTTTCTCTAGGAAATTAGCTGAAGCTGCTTTAGCCGCTGATGCTGATAACAAGGCTTTGATCTTTAGAACTTGGCCAAGACTCATCACTCAATACGGCCCTGGTTCAGCTATGTATTCGGAGGTCAGATAATGTCTGATTACCATGAGATTTCCCTCAGAAGACATGAGGCAGAACTGGATCAACGTTACCAAGAGGAATATGAACGGGCAACGAATCCGAAGTTCTATTGGCACATCATCGCTAAAAACGATCACCTGCTTCCTATATGGGAGGAATACGCTGATTCAGAAGAAGAAAAAAATGACCTAATCCAATCTGCTAAGGATGATGGCCTCCACTATTCATGCAAACAACATATTAAAAAAGAGTCTTACTAATGGAAACAAAACAAATTCCAATAACCGACGAGCAAAGTTGGTTAGAAAACAGATTGCTTGATATCACTTCAACTGAAGTATCAGCACTGTATGACCTATCTCCATATCAAACGGAGTTTGAGCTTTACCACCAAAAAAAAGAAAAGCTTGTCGTTCGTATTGAAGAAAATGAGCGGATGACTTGGGGGAAAAGGCTTGAGGATTCTATCGCTCATGGAGCAGCAGAGACTATGGGTTGGGAGGTAGAAAAGTTTGACGTTTACATGAGTAACGAGAACAGACTTGGAAGTTCTTTCGATTACAAAATAAATAAGTCAAACAAATTTGATCCTCCTGAAGATGGAGTAGGAATTCTAGAAATAAAAAACGTAGACTTTTCTGCATATAAAAAACGGTGGAAAGACGATGGCAATGGAAACATTGAAGCACCAGAACATATAGAGCTACAGATCCAACACCAGATGGAAGTAGCAGATATTAATTGGTGTGCATTAGTTGCATTAGTCGGTGGCAATACGCAAAAAATTATTTTTAGAAAAAGGGATAGGGCTATTGGAGAAGACCTAACAAAAAAAGTTAGAGCGTTTTGGGAAAAGGTTAAAGCAGGTACACCACCAAATATTGATTACTTAAAAGATGCAGATTACATAATCAAAACTTTGCATAACCAAGCAGATGCAGGCGTGATGCTTAATGCTGATGATGACCTGGATGAATTGATAGATGAATACAACATGATCAACAAAGAGTTGCAATCAGTGAATAGGGCCAAGGACAGTATCAAGGCACAGATTTTAGAACGCAGCCAAAAGGCATCAAAGATTATCTCTAAGTACGGCACAATCTCTTGTGGCATGTCCAAGGAGAGCAGAGGTAAGCTCATTACCAAAGACATGGTTGGTACATACCAGAGTCCAAGAAAGGGCTACAGAATGTTCCGCTTTACAAGTACACCTTCATCTAATTAAAAAAATGACTTCTTCAATCACTCCTATGGAATCAATGCGTGGGACTTTAACTTCAATGTCAACAGAATTTGAAGCAGCGTTACCACCACAGATAAGCGTAGACAAATTTATTAGAACAACGCTAACAGCAGTTCAAATGAATCCTGATCTATTGCAAGCAGATAGAAAAACCTTGCTTGGGACATGCATGAAAGCAGCCCAAGATGGATTAATGCTAGATGGCAGAGAAGCAGCACCAGTAATTTTTGGTGGCAAGGCAGGAAAGACTGTTGCTTATATGCCTATGGTTGGTGGCATCCTTAAGAAGATCCGTAACTCTGGTGAACTAGCAAGTATTTCTGCACAAGTTGCGTATAGCAATGACATGTTTGATTACCAGCTAGGTGACGACGAAAAAATTATCCATAAGCCACTTCTTGGTGGTGATAGAGGAACACCGATTGCCGTTTACTGCATAGCCCATACAAAAGACGGTGCTATTTACCGTGAGGTTATGTCAGTTGATGAGGTAGAAAAAGTACGCAAAACATCAAGGGCTGGTTCATACAGCAGTTCTCCTTGGGCTACATGGTGGGATGAGATGGCAAAAAAAACAGTTATTAGAAGAATTTCAAAACGCTTACCATCAAGTGCTGATGTTGATGCAGTAATGCAGGCAGACTTGGAAGCATCAGGTTTCGAAAAGCACCCACCTGTGAACATTACCCCGACTCCTAGTGAGCAAGAGAAACCACTATCAAGATTGAAAGAGTCAATCGGCATGAGTCAAGAAGATGCACAGAAAGCAGCCAAAAATATTAAAGAAGAGTTGGCACATGACAAAGAGGAGTAATGCATTTTTATTCCTTCAACATTGGCGATTACATCAGCCACACGAAACACTTATCTGCTATGGAGGATCTGGCATATAGAAGATTACTAGATCTTTACTACCTTCATGAACGAACGTTGAGCGAAGATGTAACACTCGTTGCACGTAAAATCAACATGAAGGACAATGCAACAGAAGTGCAAGTTGTCTTGGAAGAATTCTTTACTCTTGAAGTTGGCAAAGGATGGATCAATCCGAGAGCTGATGAAGAGATAAGGAAGTACAAATCCAAAGTACTTTCGGCATCTAGAGCGGGGAGAGCCTCTGCTCTAGCTAGAACGAACACTGGTTCAACAACCGTTCAACCAAACAAGAAACAAGAAACATTAAACAAGAAACAAGAAACAACTAATAAGACGCTAAAGCGTCCTCGTACTGTTTCTAAAAAAACTTGGGATGATTTCTTAAAACACAGGAGGAATGTGAAAGCACCATTAACAGAAACTGCTTTGAAGGGAATTACTTCTGAAGCAAAAAAAGCATCCGTCACCCTAGAAGAAGCTTTGACTATGTGTCAGGTTCGAGGATGGCGTGGCTTTAAATCAGACTGGGTAACGAAAGAAAAAAAATCTTTTGCTACTACTAATTACGGAGAGGGGGTACAAGAGATATGACTTTTAAAAAACTAATAGAAAAAGACAGACCAACAGAAGAACGAGAATGTTCTGAGCACGGTGCGTATACCGCAACAAACTTTCTTGGAGAGCATTGGACAGGTTGCCCTCAGTGCATGGAAATACTTCAAGCAAAGCAGGAGGAAGAAAGCCTTAAGCAAGCGAAGGAAGCAGAGTTAGAACGTGAGCAACTTAGATGGAAAGCAAAGATAAATGGAGCCGCTATTCCAGAACGGTTTAGGGATAGAACATTAGATACTTACATAGCAAAAACATCTGGTCAAAAGAAAGCATTAGATTTTTCAAAGGAGTATGCAGAAAACTTCGACCAAGTTATGAAGGCAGGACGTTGTGCAATATTTGTCGGCAAACCAGGGACAGGAAAGACCCATTTGGCGATAGGCATTGCGTTAGAAATTATTCAACAAAAACGGTCACCAGTATTTGTTACCGTGCAACGTTTGATCAGAAGAGTTAAAGATAGTTGGTCTAATCAAGATGAAACCGAGAGCGAAATAGTTAATGTATTTGCATCACCAGATTTACTCATACTGGATGAAGTAGGAGTGCAGTTTGGATCAGATTTTGAAAAGCAAATTCTGTTTGATGTCCTTAATGAACGCTATGAAAAACTGAAGCCATCCATCTTATTATCGAACATTCCAGGGGATCAACTAGCAGACTACCTTGGTGAACGTGTGACAGACAGGCTAAGGGAGAATGGAGGCAAGATGATAGGGTTCGATTGGGATAGTTACAGGAGGAGTCAATGACACTTACAGCCAACGAAATTATCCGCATCATGAAGATCGCCCGTTATAAAGCCTGTCGAGAAAGGATGGGTTTTACAGATGAGCCTTGGAGTAAATATTTAAAATCTATAGAAGAAGAAATAAAGGATACAGACCAGGAGGGCAGCAATGAATGAAGAAAGAATCATGAGGATTGTTAATTGCAAGCAACAACTAACAGAGCTAGATAGATACTATTGGTTTGAAGATATGCCAGAAGAAGAATACATAGAGAGGTTCGATGCAATAAAAAATCGCTTACATGAATTGGAGCGAGAAGATGATTGAGATAGTTTTAGGTTGGCCGCCATCAGACCTATCACCAAATGCCAGGTTGCATTGGGCTAAATTGGCAAGGGCAAAAAAACAATATAGAAATGCTTGCTTTAGTGTTTCCAAAGAACAACTAAAAAAAATCAAGACAGATAATATCCCTGAGAAATTAGTGCTTGAAATGACCTTTATCCCGCCAGACAGAAGAAGTTATGATCGTGACAATTTAGTAGCAAGAATGAAGTCAGGCATAGATGGGTTGGCAGATGCACTTAAGATAAATGACAAACGGTTTAATACCGTTATTTCAACCATGGACTCAGACTACTTAGGTGGTTTTGTCCGCATACGCATCCTCCAGGAGATCCCTTATGGCACGAAAAGTAAAGAACCTATCGGTCAAAACACGAGAGTACGTTGATAATTCTGGCGTAAAAAAAGCCAATTGGCAGAACATTGGAGTCGTCATGGAGAACGACCAAGGCAAACAATTTATGTTGATAGACCGCTGGGTAAACTTAGGAGGTCTGCCTGACTTTAGTGGCAAACCAAATCCATCAGCAGTCATGGTGACTATGTTTGACGTAGATGAAAATTCAAGTTACCAACCTAAAAACAGTGGCCCATCTTCTAAAGGCCAAGACAACGATATAGCTTTTTAGATGACAACCTCACAAGAAGTAGAGGAAGGAAGTTTCCTCTCTGCTAGGCAGCTAAAAGTCTTTACTATCAGAGTCATTGATCCTGATAAAGATAATAAATCTAGTCTTATATTCCAACGTGCATCAACAGCTACTAAGGCAGTTGAAAAAATCAAGGCATCAAATCCTGAGTGGAAGTGTCTTGTGATTGATAGTCACGAGCCTAAACCTTGGAGAAGAGATGAACGCTACTGATCGCATCAAGTACGCAGAACAAAGGATCAAGGAACTAAAACTCCTGATCCACCACTGGAAGAAATATGAAAAGCAAAATGGTGGTGCCCCAGAGTGAACAGACCAACGTTCTTTACTTGGACCCTGAAGCACCTCTTTTAAATATGAAAGAAATTTTTTATCCTGTCAATAGTTTTTTTTTCCTCTTGTAGATCCTTTTTGGCCAGTATTGTTTCTAGTTCTACGACTCTTTCTAGTACCGATGCTAAGAAAACATCCTGCTTCATCTGATGCCTGATTAAATGTGTGCAATATCTTTTTACGTTATCGTAATCATCGCTTTGTAAGACCTCTCTAACACGCATCTCAACAGATAATTGTAACTCTATCGGTGGCTCTTCTATATCAATGTTGAGGAACTTTTTAACTTCCATTGCATTACTCATTGAAGGTGTAATGGACTTGGAAATAACTTTGCTTCTAGTACATCAACTGCACGATCATCCAATGTGTTGGAGGTCTGCCTACATATCACACGAAGCAGATCTATAATTAACCTCTTGCACCCTGTCGTTGAAAGGAATCGTAAGAGTATCGGCTTTAGTATTTTGTACATAATTTATGCCTCTTTTAAAACATAGCACACGTTATTGGATCTTGCCTTCTATCCTGCTGACCGCTTGCGAAAGCTTGTTTAATCTAAAATAGATATCCCGAATATCTCTTTCTCTACGATTACTTACGTTAGACATCACCATTACAAGAGCAGTGGCTGCTGCCCCAATCAGTGCTGGTAAGATGTCGTCCATGTATTTATTATAGTTTGACGTTAATATTGGGTAGTGTTTCTTTTTATTTATGGCAGACCAACAGACCGCCCCTCCTTTTAACAAGAAAGAAGAAAAGAAGAAGGGACTTTTTGCAAAGCTAGAAGAGATTACCCCAGATAAGGAGGAAAGGCTAGAACTCATCAGCACATTTGTACGCCTTGGAATCGTGTGCTGGTCCGGGTTTATCTTGACCCTTGCATACGTAGATTTGCCCGGGTTCCAAAAGCAGAATTTTGATCCAACATTTATAGCTTCGGTATTTACAGGGGCTTTGGCAGGATTTTCAATTAATACAAAAGACAAAAAGAATGGAAATAGTGTCAGCAAAGAGGAAATTCAGAAGATGATGGCAGCTAATCAAGCTAGTGCCTCTAATGGTGAACAGATCATCCGTATTCAAACTCCTATTAAGATTCAAGCACCAGATGGAGGAGAAATTCAGCAGGTTGTTCAAGCTCCTCCAAAACCTCCCACCCCAGAAACAAAAGCATGAAGAAATTAGTATTCCCATTACTGCTTGGCTTGGTGGCGGCGACTCCAGTTCGGTCTGAAATTCATCACGCTATAACCACGAGTACCCAGCTCACAGTCAATGCGGCAGCAACACAGGCCCAAAGAATTGGGTCAAGTTTCTCAGCTTCTGGGAGCAACATAGACACAACTGATGGAACAACTGCGTCAACCGTCTCAGTCGGGACAATTACGAGTGGCGTTTATTCGCCTGGAACGATTGCTGCAACGCAAGATACAGCAGGAGCCGCATTCTCGTTTTCGCAATCATATACTCAAGCGGATGCAGTCCCTACTTCAGCTCCAGCGGTAGGCGCAGTGGGCAATTTTTCTAACGTAACTTCTACTGCGGCAGGGGTTGCAGGAAATTTAGCGGGTACATTAACTTCTGCTGGTGTAGTAACACTGACCGCTGGTGGCGCAGGTACTTCAGCAATTGGAAGCATGGAGAGTGCTTTAACTATTAAGTGATGAAGAGGCTTTTGCCACTGTTATTACTTATAAGTTCCCCTGCTTATAGTGTACCCGTGATCCCAAATTTCACTAGCGGCACTATGCAAAGCACCACGAGAACGACTAGCGTAGTGACAGAAAATATTGTTTCTCACGATTATTCTGGCTATCAATATTCTCTAAATGGTTCAAATGTCTCTATCGATGGAACTTCTATTGCCCCTGACCCCAACACCACCACGAGCACAGTGGGAGGACACTCACAAGCATGGACTGGATTAGACATCAACTCCAGAGGAAACGTCACGATTACGAACCAAGGTCAGCCCTTTCAATTCGTAGAAACTTATCGTGGACCATCGCTCCAAAATGTGACAAATATTCAGCGCACTACGAACATAGAAAGTATCACCGAAACAACGTCAGTCTTCTCTCAGTAATTGCGTCGCTATTTATAACTTTACCTGCGTATTCTCAGACCTCTTCTACTGCGGCCCCGGTTGCGAATTCCTCCGGGTCGGTAACCAATATGGGAATTCAGAACTTACCAGGTAACAGTGTTACCAACCATTATGGAGGGAATATTATATGTCAAGGACCGATGTTAACTATATCTCCATTCGTCACAGATTCTCATTCATATAGTATGCCAAGAGAATATTGGTACGATGCGCCCTCGTACAACGACGATGGATCACTCTCTCACATGGTGGCCACACGTACTGGGCAGAAGGATAATTTCGCATTGAATCTGGGCCTATCTGCAAACTTTTCTATTCCATTAGATAATTCATTACAAAGAAGATGTAAATCTGCTGTAGATAAGCAGCTTGCTTTACAACAAGAGCTAGTAAATTTTAAAAGATTAGACTTCGAAATTTCGAGGCTCAAAAACTGTGGTGAGCTGATGATGAAGGGCATTGAGTTTCATCCTAAATCTCCTTATTACAAGGTTTGTGCCGATGTTGTTGTTAAATCAAAGCCAGGTCAAGTCTTACCGCATAGACATACACTTAAACCTTTAAAGGTGGTAAACCCTTCTTCTCCCGATAAGAATTAGCCCTCTTCTCTGAGGGAGTTAATTCCCTAACAGGCTTACCAAGTTTCTTTTTAATCTTATTAATTATCTGTTTAACAATTGGCTTTACTGCTTTTAGCATGAGAGGAGTAGCCAGAGCCGTACTTGTAGCAATAAGAGTAATCCCAGTAGTAGAAACAACTTGAGGTGCAGTTGGTATTGCATTAATTATTTGTTGTGTCGTTGTTAACTTCTTGTACTGCGTAATACAACGATTGCCAATCAATTGATACGCAATTATTTCTTTCCTTCCATCCTCAATTTTAGTTCCAATTTCTGCTGCGCCAGGTGGCGGGCAATCCTCGATCTTTGAGGCGGGCGGTGGGTCTGCTGCTGGGATTTCTGGTTGCGGATATCTTTGTGTATTTCCCTCTGGTGGATGTATAAATTCCTCTGGTGTGTAATCCATTGCGTTGTAGCTTGGATACTCCGCATCACAGAAGATAACATTGCCTTTTGGGTCATTAGTTAGTAATGCACTATTCTCCCTATTATCCTTTCTACTTTCAACACATCCAGGCATGTTAATAATAGGAAAGCCAAGAGGTACTGTTACTGGTACTGCGGAAGGTATTGCTGTAGGGGGCTGTATCAGCCAAGCCCTGATTTTTGGAATAGAGACAGGAGAAATATTTATCTTTGGGATGTTGTCCATTCTTTATCTTGGTCTTTCATTTCATCCATAATCATATTGATAAGCATAGTCTTGCTGTAGTGGCTAGGAGTATGGGCTATCTCTCTTAACTCTCTATTAGATTTAGTAGCTAAATAAGAACGATGACTCTCAACGGGATCAGGACTTCTATAAACAAATAGAGAACCTATTGCGTTTAGTAAGTTCATTCAACTAAATGTCGCAGATACTGTCGTTGAGTTCAGCTTCAAGTTCTTCTGCCTTATCGGCCAGCCCAGTATAAAGGCCATGCAACGGATTCGGAGAACCATCAGCCAGGGTCTTTAGATGTCGCCCGTCCAAAACATACAGGCGTTCTAATCTCATTTGTCTTTCTCTTTGTTCTTTTGTGAACTCAGAACCCATTTCAAGTTTCATTAGAATTTAGGGAGGCTAGGTGGAGCTGCTGTTGGTAGTGCTGGGCTAGATAAGCCAGGCAACTTAATTGATTTAGTGACTTGTTGTACTAGCTGTTGCTTTAATTTCTCTTGGTTTCCTTCGTTCGTGATCCAGAAATAACCAAAGGCAGTCCCTGCCGTAAGGATGGTAACAAGTGTAAAGGAAAGTACACTAATAATATTTAAGATTTTTTGAACCATGAGAGAAGCCTTTGCTAAAGCATTAGTACCTGTCACTATTATAACTTTCTGTTCTCTCTGTGCATTAGCCCCTCTTTACATCACTCTATCTATCATGACTAGAACTTATGCTTCATATGCTTCAAAAGTTTAAGGAGATAGACCACCAGGGAGGGATGTAACAAAACCAAGAACGTCAAATTTAAGTGAGTTAACAGTGCTTTTAGAATCAACTATTACGTTGGTATTGGGTGTAACAAAACCTAAAATATCAAATCCCAAAGCTTGTGCCACAGTTGGTAATCCTTGTCCAGTTTGAGTAGGAAACTCCCAACTGCTGCCAACTTTTACACCAATATCATCTCCTTCTTTCCAAGTACCACCAACATTTACATAATAGTTACTAGCTGTTTTCCAAGTACCGCCAACATTGACGTATACAGTATTACTCATGATGCTAACTGTGTTCTATACATTCCTATTTTCATCTCATATTGATGTTTTTCTTTTAATATCCATTCATCTATTGCTTGGTCTATCTGTTCTTGTGTTATATCATTTGTACTAAATCCTAATTTAACTTTAGCATCAACCATAGGAGGTTCTTCAACTTGTTCTACACGAACATGGTATTCATATCCGTGTGGCATTTGTAAAATACTTTCAATAATGTTTGCCATAATTAAGCTTGTGAAACTGTTAAATCATCAAGATACAAATAGTCAGTACTTGATGTACTTTGTGTTTTTACATGGAAATGGACATCACAAGAACCAGCATTAGTAGGAGTGAAAGTCAATGTATGTTGAGTCCATTGATTTACAGTATTTTGGTTATATGAGAGTGTCTCAGTGACTGAGGCTAAACCACTATTTTGACTAAAGTTTATACACTTAAGATCTCCGTAAAAATATTGATTAGTTTTTCGTAGATATATACTTAAAGTAACTTGCGAGCCTCCATTAAATACAATAGTTCCTATTTTCAAATCTCCACCATTATTATTGGTAGGTTGTAATTTCATTGAATAACCACTACTTGTATTTCTTACAGATGCCTCTGAATATACATAAGCACCACTAATCATCTTGTAACTATTACCTGATATGTTCATAAAGTCTTTAAGTTCTACACTGCCTGAGTGATTATAAACTCCACCAGACTTTTCAACATATAAACTAGTAGCAAAGAAAACAGCTCCAAAATAAAAAATTGGTTGTCTTTCTACCGTTCCATCATGCACAGTTATTTTTGCATCTGGCTGATAAACCTGACAGGCATATCCATAACTCCAATAACCATCTCCTCTATAATAATTATTACCACCAACAATATCAAAGCAATCATCAACCCAGTTACCTATATCTAAATTGCACTCAGTATTTACCCAGAAACCAGAATAACAACCAGAAGTATAAAGGTTATCTATATAAATAGGTGCAGACTTATCACTATCAACATACATAGGTACTGTAGTACTTTTGTAATCACAATATCCAATTCTTAATTCATTAATCTCAAGCTTAGAGTTGGGGCCAGTATTAAGTGACACAGCAGCTTGTCTTCTTTGATGTTCACAATTGATGACAGAAAACTCAACAGTATCTATTTGACTTCCGCCTTTAGAATATCCAAGTCTAACCGCTGGATTACTCCTAACACCAGCGCACCATTTTATAAAACGTGTATCTTTATTGTATGTACTATGTTTTGTACCATCGGCATTAAGTAGAAAAGTTGCATTATTTATTCCAGCACCTTCTGAATGTCTCCCAAAATTAATACCATGATAACTTGAAGTTTGGTCATCAAAACCAGATAGACAAGTCAGTCCAAATTTCTTAATTTTATGTGTGAAGTATAAATAAAAACCATCAGAACAATTACAAATTCCAACATTATAAAGAGACATAGAATGTCTGTAATATTCAAAATATCCATACATTTTTGTAAAATACAAGTCTTCCATATGACAGGTTTTATCTTCTCCATCTGCATGAAGACCAGCACCACTACCACTAGAATGAGTATTATTTGCACTGTTAAATCTAAAGTGCCCGCATTCCCCTGTTCCACCATCTATACACGTTATATCCCCTGCTGTTTTAGTTGACATATCTGTAGTATTCCAGCCACCCGATATTCTTAATGGGTGATTATTGCTTCCTATATTCAGAAAAAATCCAGCAGTACCGGTGCCGTATTGACTACTGCTTACGTTATACATTTGATACCAAAACTTTTCTCTTTTGTAAATAGTTGTGGAAGTGTTATTTGTTACGCTTGCGTTATAACTTTGAGGCCAATAACGAGGAGTACTAGTATAACAACCACCACTAGGGTTTGCATAACCCCGATTACCTTCGGAGGCAGACGAAGCCATATAAATAACAGTTTTATTATTTGAATTACATATCCAATGAACTGGATACCATTGTGGTGCTGCTGTTGTATTTAATCCCATCAAACTATCGTGGGTAACAGAGTCAGCACTACTTGAAGCTTTACAGGCAATAATATTTCCTATATCAAATTGACGAGTAATATTTCTAGCAGTGTCAACGTATATAGCTATTGAATTAATATTGTTGCTTAAATTAGATCCAAAGTCTTTTACTATTTGAGTTAATCTATAATTGCTGTTAAGTTTATAATAATTTAAAGGAATAGTATGTACTGTAGTATCACCAGCATTATCACTACATAAACGTAAACTAAATCCTTGAGTTATGTAAGTAGGATTAGTTGCATATTGATCTCGAGGTCTATCGCCATCTCTAAAAAACATTTGCAAAGATATTTGTTGATATGCACTAAGATCTTTTGTTGCAGGTAATTGCATATACGCTGCTTTACCAGTGCCTGTAAAACTATTGGTTAAAGTTATATGTTGACCACCTTCTGGATTGGTTATCATTCCTCTTGTATTAGATTGATTGCCCCAACCATTTTCAGTAGTAGGTGGTACTGCAGATACATTGGTTTCTGCTGTCATTGAACTTTGTGCAGTCGCTTCTGCTGTTCTTGAACAAAAAGCAACCTCTTCTATTACTTTGTTATCAAGCTCTGTTATGTTTCCTGACGCAAGAAAAATATATCCTCCAGTACCAGTTGAACTTACAGAAGAATTTGCTTTATATTCGTTCAAAGTAAAGTTATTATTATCAACTTTAGTTATTTTCCAATAACCATTAACAAAAGCATTTGAATTGCTGTTATAAAAAATCTTTATCCATTCTCCAGTTTGCAAACTATGATTATTAAGCTGTACGTTTGTTGATCCTTTTGTAGTGCTATATGTAAAAGTTGGAGTACCATTAATAGTTTTATTCTCATCTCCAGAAGCAACCTCTTTCCATATTTGACCAGCACCGCAAGATGTAGGATCAGGAGATTTTTTAATTCTTACCTCGTCTGCTTGACCTATTTGATTATCTGCATTGCTAGTACTTCCAGAGTTATTAGTACTACTATCAGCAGTAGCAGCAGTACTGTATATTCTTTTTACGCTTCTAGCTCTATTAGCAAAAGAACTACCATCTCCTGTGCCAGCTCCACCTTCGTAATCAACGTACCAAATAGCCATAATTTCTTAGGTGTATTTAATCCAAACATCTCCATCTGAACCACCAGAAGGGTTGCTTGTAGATGCTGTAACTTTCCGCATGCCTGCAGTGCCAGAGGCAGAAGAGGTTGCACTTACTGTACCACCGACTGATAGGTTGGTGCCATCAAATGTAAGATTTGACGAACCACCAAAACTGCCAGAAGAGTTGTACTGAAGCTGAGTATTAGAACCGCCAGGAGTACCACCTCCACCAGATTGTGTAACCCATGCGTAATCAGATCCGTTCCAACTAAGAACTTCACTACTAGATGCACCACCTGTATTTAAATGTGTGTCAACACTAGAGTCTGTATATGCACTTGGAACTGTTGCCCAAGTATTGTCTCCACGTAAGTAAGTAGAATTTGAAGCAGTCCCCGAGCCAAGTCTTGCGGTTGGTACTGTTCCAGATGAAAGTTGATTGGCAGCAAGTGAAGTTAAACTTGCTCCAGATCCGCTAAAACCAGTACAAGATAAAACACCAGAAGTTGCGTTAAAGGTGTAATTAGAACTTGTATGTGGAGTTAAATTACCCGTTGCTCCTTGAACAATTAAAGGATGGGAAGTTGAATCGCTACTTGTAGTAACGATAACTCTTGTTGCCTTTTCAGCCGTTCCACTTGTGTCTTGGTTAAGAGTCGCAACCCTAGCTGCTGCAATCGTTCCCGAAGATATATTGCTTGCATTTAAGGAAGTTAAACTTGCACCACTAATTGCTGGTAACGCTCCAGTTAATTGAGCCGAAGGTAAGCTAGTTAAAGATGCCCCTGATCCACTAAAAGTGGTTGCTGTGCAAGTTCCATTGATTGTTGCAGCGTCAGCATGAACATCACCCCAACGCTTAGATGTTGTTCCTAATGCAGTCTGACCATCAGTTCTTGGTGATAATGCAGTGTTCGTCAACTGCATCCTTTCACCTTGATTGTTTATAGACCAAACATGTTCATTTGAACCATAAAATAATATTGATCCTCCGCCATAACCAGTTAGATAAGAATAACTATTTCCAGCAGAATTATAGAAAAACAGATTTTGATAGACAGCAGTTCCAGTTGATCTTAATGTGATATTTGCATTTACATTGGTCCCAGAAACACCACCATAAAAATTATGGTAAGAACCAAATGAATTCCATCCACTCGCAGTTGTCTCAAATTTCTTTGAACCAGAATGGTATAACTCAATAGGCTCACCTTTTATATGTAAAGGAAGAGTTTGTCCATTGTGTCCAGTTTCGACAATACTTGCTGATCCATTATGATGAATTTTTAGATCATTATTTGTTCCTAAATAGATAGGGCAATCATCATTCCCTCTCGCCTGGGTACTCCATTCAATGACAGTCGTACCAAGAGTGCCAGTTAAATTTCCACCTGTAAGACTTAGCTTGCTAGACAAATCAACATCCGCCCAAGTCAAACCACCTGTATTACCAGACTGTGCTGATAAGAAGTAGCCATTAGTAGGTGAGTTAGATACCTTTAGGTTTGCTTCGTCTACTATGTTATCTGCAATAGTTAAAGCACCACTACCTGTAACTTCTCCTGAGTGAGTTGCGTTGGTTGTAATACCACTAACTGTTGAGCTAAGTGCAGCAATGTCTATACCGTCAACTGTCCCTGTAACTGTGATATCTCCCGATACACCTAAACCTCCCGTTAGATTTCCACCTGCTAGAGGTAATTTAGTGGCAATGCTATTTGTTATTGTTGTAGAAAAGTTTGCATCATCTCCAAGTGCTGCTGCGAGTTCATTTAATGTATTTAACGTGCCAGGGCTAGAGTCAATTAAGTTTGAAATCGCTGTGTCTGCATAGGCTGTCGTGGCTACTTTGGTGGAGTTATCACTTGCCGATTGAGTCGTTGCTGTTACACCATTACTTAATACTCCAGAACTTGAAGTAAGCCCACCGAATAAAGTATTTCTTGCCGCAATATCAACCCCATCTACAGTCCCTGTAATTGTAATGTCACCTGCAACATTAAGTGCATCAGAATAAATATTTGCCCAACGAACTCCACTACTACCTAAATTGTCAGTACTATCTGTTGCTGAGAGTAAGTTACCATTAACTTCAACGTGAGTAGTGTTAATCTTTAAATCAACAGTGCCATTTGCATTTGCTGTAGTTAGATGTAACGGCCCATTACTACCAGCCCTTACATGATTACTTGATAGGAATAAGTCATTTACATGTAATGCATCTTGGTTAGGATTTATTCTGATAGTATTATCAGATTTCAAAACACCATCTGTATCTTGAATGGCAATTTTCATCAACGCATTATTCGTCGTATTAGGAAGATCACCAATATCAAGATTCCCAGTTGTAACTACGTTTTGCGATCCAAAATCAGGAGAAATCTTTGTTCCTGCTATTGCAGCACTTCCGTCAATTTGTGCGTTAACAATACCATCGCTATTTAAAAGTGTCTTAATCTCTGATGCTGTCTGATCGTCCTTAGCATTGCTCTCAATCGTATCTAACTTTGTACCATCTGCTGATACATCTCTTCCGTCTACGGTTTGGCTACCAGAAAACGTTATGTTTCCTGTCATCTGGCCACCTGCTTTAGCTAAGAAATTATTGATGTTTGTTACACCACTTTGCCATGCACTGCCGTCATATACTTTGAGTTCATTAATAGAACTATTGAAATATAAATCACCTTCAGATAACGAATTACCTGCACCATCTACAGATGGATCTGACGAAGCGATCTGATATGTACCTGCAAAACTGCTTACGTTAGCAATATTATTTGCAACTGTATTTACATTTCCTATTGAACCTGCAGTTGTATTGACGTTGCCTATAGAACCTGCAACTAATCCTATGTGAGTACCATCTGCAGCAACTATTCCGATGTCAGATGCGTCCGCTGCTACTGCATTAATATTAGATTGGTTGTTTGCTACAGCCGTGACATTAGAGTTGTTGCCTGCTACTGCATCTATGTTTGTTTTGTTTGCATTGACAGCATTAATATTAGTCTCGTTATTTTTTACTGCGTTTATATTTGTTGCGTTACCTGCTACTGCAGTTATGTTTGAATTATTACCTGCAACGGCACTAATATCTGTGGCATTACCTACTGCTGCATTTATATTTGTTTGATTAGCTACAGCTGCATTAATATTACTTGCGTTAGATACAGCACTATTTATATTACTAGAGTTATTTGCAACAGCAGTAACATTAGAATTATTGCCAGATACAGTAGTTACATCAGATGATATACCTGCAACTGTATTGACGTTACTTATATTAGTACCTACGGTATCGACATTAGTTATTGCATTAGCAACAGTATCTATTTCAGAAGTAGCTTCGTTTAAATCATCTGCAGCAGTTGTTACCGCATTGATATTACTTGCTACTGTTTGCAAATTGTTGTTATTAATCTCAGCCGCAACTGTATTAACGCTGGTTATATCTGTAGCAACAGTAGATACATTGGCATTGTTACCTGCAACAGTATTAACATTAGTATTGTTGTTGGCAACTGTATTGATATTGCTTGAATTACCTGCAACATTATTTATGTTTGTCGCATTGGCTGCCACAGCATTAACATTTGCTATGGCCCCGCCAACAGTATTAACATTTGCAATTGACGCCTCAACTGTATTAATTTTTGCTTGGTTTGCATCTGATATTTTTAATAATACCCAGGCACTATTACCAGAGTCATAAACTTTAGTGACGTTATCTGTCGTATTAAAATATAACGCTCCATCTAATAATGCGTCACCATCATTATCAACCGAAGGATCAGAAGATTTAACTCCTAAATATCTATCATCAAAAGTATCAAGTGCTGTTTCTGCGGCTGTCTTAGCAGTTTCCGCAGCCGTCTTAGCTGTCTCAGCTGCTGTCTTTGCAGTATCTGCTTGAGTAGCTTTTGTAGTGGCTGTAGTAGCTGAACTTGCTGCGTTAGTTTCTGAAGTTGCTGCTGCTGTTGCACTCGTGGCTGATGCCGTTGCAGAAGTTGCTGCCGCTGTGGCTGATGATGCGGCATTGGTTGATGAAGTCGTAGCCGTTGCTGCATCTACTATTAGATCCCAATTAGCAGAGTTTGCATTAGTTGTTAATGGCTGTGCACCAGTAGACGTATGTGCTGTATTACAAATGAATATATTGTTAGTCGATGTGTCTTTAACAATATCTCTTATAACATAACCAGTACTGGCAGCCCAATTACCTTTAAATGTACCTATCTCTTGTTGAACATCTAAGTTACCAGAACTATCAAAAGATAAGACTTTCTTTGCACGAGTAGTTGGATTTGCTGTAATCTCTAAGCCACTAACGCTATTAGTCAAAGGGAACTTAATTGTTTTATCTAATACGGCCTGTTGTTGTTGTAATAGAATAACTGCTTTATCTAATGCATCATTTATAACTTCGGGGAAGAACCCTCCTTGGTTTGTTAATTCTGTTTGTTGTTTTGCTTCTACTTTGGATGTAATAACAATATTTAAACCACTACCTAAATTCTGTGGATTGCCGCCAGATACTAAAGTTACAGTTCCTCCAGGATTTGCGTCCTGATCATCATTAAGAGCAACAGTATAATTAGAAGTTAAGGTTAATACTGTTTCTACTTTTGTAGTTGTGTCTATCTGTATAACCTTTACATCTGATGTATCAAATACTTTAAACTCAAAAGCAAAACCATTCCCACTCGTAAACGCAGCAGTCTGCCGACTCGTTGTAGTTATAGCCATAAGATAGCCTGATTCTCTATTATTTTATATTACAAGCAGTAGCTACACTTACGGTCACACCTTTATTTCCTCCTTCCTTCACCCGCTTGACCTGTTACCAGACCTCGGACTAAATCGAGTGGGCCTCTTGGAACCCATCTGCCATCCTTAAGGTCATGCAATAAACCAATAGGTTTCGCAAATGGATATAACGGCAACCTACTTATTAGACCCATAAGAGTTAGAACGCTTCTTACTTCATTTCCTTTTACTTCTTTCCCAGAAGCTAAATTTATAAGCATTCTTGTTGTACCTTGCATCGTAGAATTTATTAATGATATTGATGGACTGATAGTTATACGATCATTATATGGTTTGTCATCAAGCATATTAAGAGGAACCATTAAGAACGAGCTGCCAGTTGGTATGAATGCAGTGCCATATCTAAGGAGTGACATATATCCAAATTCAAAGAACTCATCAATATGGCCGTCCTCGTCTTCATCAGCTAAACCACCACTTGCAAGTTCTTGTATACCTTCAGAAACAAGAGCAGGTAATGCAAATCCAAACAAGAATGCAAATAGTATTTGACCACTAAATTGTTTAGAATTCCATCCTAATTCTTTAATCAATGCTTTATATTGCGTTGCGTTCAGATTTGCTTGTGCGTTGAAATAACTTGTGAATTGGAATACCGCCTTATAGAACGGATGATTGATCTGATAGGCAGCTACGTCTTCTGGTAATAAACTATCTTGCGTCATACGAACAGCACCATCTGCCTGCTGAATTGCTTCTGCATGTATCTGTGCTTCTGTCATTGTTTTCGGTGCGTTTGTTAACACCTGATTGTATTTAGCTATCCAAACAACACTGTCTACATAATTTTGGAAAGCTTGTTGAACAAAATATGAATTCTTTTCTACCCATTTCTGGAATTTCTCGTATTTCTTAGGATTAATTATTAGATCATTCATTATGTCTTGTACGTCAAACATCTGGTTAATTTGACGATCACGCATGAACGGTGACATTTCAGCTACTTCTTTGGCTACTTTATGAGGCTCTCTGGTATATCTTCTAAACGCATCGTTTAAATATTTATGCTCTATTTTTAACCTTGCAGGTAATTTGCCTGTAACTTGTTGCATACCATTCTTAAGACTCAGGAACATATAATTCAAACTTGTACTCCTTGTAATGCGAGTGATGCCTTTGTCAAGGAGTGTGTTATTACCAAGCGTTGTTTTCTGGGAAGCAGCATTTCTTAGCCAAGGCATGAACATATCTTTCATTGCTTTATCATCAACACGATTTAACGCCTTTGAAAATGGTCTATCTCTAAACAACCTAAGTAAATCTGTTACAGCAGGTTGTATATAAGCAAAGCGTAAAGCATTGTCCAGATGTGCTGCTTGTAAACCTAAATTCAAACTCAATGGCCTCATTGCTTTTGTTCTTGGTTTTGTAAATCCTCTTTCTACAGCAGGTGCTGCGTATTTCATTTCGTCTTTGATGGCCTTAATAGTTTGGTCTAAACTTAATTCTCTTTTGCTCATCTCTGGGTCTGCTACAGCAGGTACATAACCACCTCTAAATGTTCCGAATTTAGTAACTAAAGGAGTAACTTCTATTGTTTTAAAATAATATCCAAAGACCTCTTTGTGTGCTCTCTGTGTTAGTGGGAGCAACTCTTCGTTTAGATCCCATACATCTTGTAAAAATTTAAAATCTTTCTCTGTAAGATGCCCTTCCTCAATCATACGATCTACAAACCTTTTCCAGTTAGAACTATCTAATGTTCCGTCTTCTCTAATTTCTCCCCATCCTCTCCCAACAAGTAATTTTGTGAGATTGCCTGTATTCCCTGTATGAAGCATTGCACCTAACAATTCAGCTTTACCCATACCTCTTTCACGACCAAATACATAAGCCTGACCACTTGGGCTAACTAATTCTGGAGCATTAATTTTTACTTGACTCCAATCTACTTGCTGTAATAAATCAACATAACGGCCTGTCCACTTAGGTCTTTCAGTACGCCATTCATTAATAGGATCTTTTAAAGTCCGCCAAATATATCTTGTAAACGGTCCCGCAGCTTCACCTCCTTCTGGGACTAGAACACCACCACCTAATACACCTCCACCTCTTAGAACTCTAGGACTGCCTTCACCGTCTTTACTGTCGCACCAATGTTCAACACGCCTTAACATCGCTTTCATGCTTTCAAGCCCTGATATCATTCTTTCCCACCACTTTGTCTGTCCTCCTTCCCCAAACGCAATAGACGCTCGTGCGTCCATGTTGTCTAAAGCCGCAGATAACTCACCTGATACTTCCTCTCTTTCTCTCAATTCGCCTTCTACTTTGAACTGCTTATCTCGCCTCGCTTGATACAGCAAGGACTCGATTACTTCGTCTAATGTCTCGAAGTCTTGTAAGGTTAGGTCTTTGAGTTCACGCCCTGGCAACCGCTGCGTATCTAAGATAATGTCTTGTACTTCTTCCCAAATGTGTTCATCATATTTCTTTAAGTTATCAACAAAAGAAGTGCCTTCTTCTAACTGAGGACCAAGGCCATAATGTGACAATATTTCCTGCGCTGCATTTACATAATCTACGGTTCTATATTTAGCTATGTCCTCATCTTTTCTGAAGATCTTTTTATATCTTTTTACTGCCTTATTATATTCTTCAAGTATATTTGTAGCTTCACGATTTAGCTGGCTATTTATTAGCTCTGATCGTTTTGCCTCTATAGCCCCTCGATCATCGCCAGTTCTCATGGCCTTTTCTAAATCTTTTACTGCCCTTTTCTGATTTTGTGCATACTTTACTGGACGTATATCTTTAATTCTTGTTTTCCTTAAAATACTCTTTGCCACCTGTCTAGCGGCTGCAACCTGCATACGCACTGGCTGCGTTGATTTAGTTAAGAACTTTAATTCAATGGCTAAGAATTTCGCTCTAGCTTTATTATTTAATGCCTGTTGTACTTTTAATTCTCGCTCTTGAGGATCAGTTAGATCACTAAACTCATTAATCATCCGTTCATCTGTACGTTCTTTTATAACTTCTTTTATTGGGTCTAAAGCTATTAATCCATTAATCATATCTTCTGCTGTTTCAAAGCCAAACAATTCTGCAACCATTTCTACAGGTAAACCGTTTTTACCAACCATGCCCCATTGACCTGTACCTAACGCTTTTATTTCTGACTTCATGTCATTAGATGGTACAAGATTGCGAATGCTCTCTATATCTAATTTATGTGTCCCTGCTGATTTAAACGGATTATCATCTTTATCATTCCATTCCCCTTTCTTCAAAAATCTTGCCAACTTATATAAAGTCTCATTCTCAGCTTTAACAGTTTCTTCTTCCTTTATTCTCTTACGAGTTGCTCTAATCTCTTTGTCTTGTAATTTCTGTAAGGACTTACTTTTAGTATCTAACAATAATACCTCTTTTAAACTAGCTTTATTCAAAGTATCTATAGCTTCATCTTTAGCTTTTTCTATCGCATCTCTATATTCTTGCCACGTTGCATCATCCATATTACTTTGTTCTTGTGTCTCAAACATAGGACGCATTTCATATACTCTTTGTGAATATGTTATTTGGTCTTCACTAGCAACCATACGATCCATTACAGCCCTAACGTCATCAGTTAAGACAGGAAGATCAGTACCATTTTCATCTCTATATAATTTATTTAACTCAGTAATTGACTTATATACGTTTCGTACAAAATCACCAAATCTAGTAAACACATCTTGCAACTCAACACTAGGTGCAGCCTTTTCTTCCATTAAATAGGCTTCGTAGTTATATGCAAATGCTTCGTGGTATTTTCTTTTTTCATCAAATGAAAGGTTGCGCCATGCATCTACACCTTCAACTCCCCAGAAATCTAATAACACATCAAAATCTTTTTGAATATCTGGTGTCGCCTGCCCTGAGAGTACTAAGTCTTCAGTGACAGTTAGCATGAAATGTGCTGTCTCATGGAAGAACGTAGAGATATCAGCTTCCTTATGTAGAAAAGTAGTTAATGTTTTTGGATCGAACCCTCCTCTTGCATCATCTTGCTGAAAGTATTCTTGTTGTTTCTTGACTATTTGATTTGCAAGGTCTTTATTAAATAAAACAATCTCAGGGATTAATGATTCATCTGCTGTTCTTTCTACACCCATAACTAGTGGGTTCGGATCAAATTTTATTCCGTCATAGTTATTATCTTTAGCCCATTGTACGATTTGATCTTTTTGTTCATCAGAGAAAATTTCCTGTATATGACTATCCATATCTATAGATTCAGTAGGCTCACCGATCCCTACTTCTTCTGCCCACTTGAAGGCATTTTGACCTGTAATATCTAATATTTTTGCTGAGTCAGGTAATAAACCTTCTACTACTTCTGGCCCATAAACTGTGGCATAGTCTCTATCAGTAGCGACATAGAAACCTTCGCCCATTATTCCATAAGCTTTACTACTAAACTCAACGCCAGTACTTACAATTAGTGCAGCAGCTTCAGGAGAAGTACCGTGGAATACTTGTTGCTTGTAGGTTTCCGTCCAATCTGTAATTAATAAATGCGGTGTAACCAAATCTAGATCTTTTACTGCCTTACTTGACGTTACCCTTTCCCCTGTATAGTCATTTACCCAAACGACATCAGGATCATTTTTAAACCATCTATGATATAACTTACGTCTTGATGCTGTGCTGCCCCACATCCTGTACAGACCAACAGGCAACTCTCCACGAACCCTGTCAAAATTTTTCTTTAAAATATTAAGTTGTTCCTTCTTAGTTAGTTTTTTAAGCATTCCAGCTTCATGAAGAAGGCCTAATTCTTTTAGCTCTGCCGTTTCCATTGAGTTAACGCCACCAACTGATATCTCATAGTTATGAGGCAAGCTCCCCGTTGCTAGAACAAATCCAGCCATTATTTTGTTTAATACTCCTTTTTGATTTCCTATATGTTGTAAAGCACTGAGATCTGTTCTTTCGACTCTGACTGCACCATCTGATTCCCAATGACCTACTGGAATTGTTGCCCTTCTCTTTTGACCCTTTGGTATATTTTTCCAACCACTATCTCCGAAGAGTGCTTTAAATTCTGCTAGTTCTCCCTCTAATCTCTCTTGGCTTTTCTCCACTTGTCTGTTATCTATCTTGTTTGATAAGCCGCCTATGCCTAGATCCCACAACACACCATCCATTCGCTCACGCAAAGCAAAGTATTTCTCGCCTACGTCCTCTTCTAACTTATACAAGCCATCACCAATAAAATTCGCTGCATCAAGCACCCTACGTTTCCACCACTTATCACCATGTGGGCCGTATTTCTCCCAATAAGTATCAATATCTTCTTCTGACTGCTCCCTCCTCTGCCTAAATACTTCTGGTTGCTGTGAATATTCTCCTATCTTTACTCGAATAGACCCTCCAGGTTCTCCAACACTGAGTCTGAAATCTCTCCGTCCGTTAGGGAATTCATCATCGAGACTAAGTCGAGAAGGTTCGACCCTGATGGCAACTGCTGTATCACCATAGCCAGTATCGGCGATAGCTCTGGTGGTAACGTAGACATCAGGTTCTCCAGCACTTCTGAGTTCACCTGTAGATTCGATTCGACTGGCTGACTTTCTGTCGGTGTGGTGATAGACGGTGACGGTTCCATCTGGGTTGAGAGGGAGGCCTGTGGCTTCGTCAATTCTTCCTTGAGTATCAGTTCCTTGTACAATTCCTCCTGTTCCTTCTCCAAGTTCACCTCCTCTTGTGCGCTCAACGGCCTGACGTTCGAGTTCATTGTCTACCTCCTGTAATGTGGTTTGGATGTCGGCATCTGACACACCAAATTGCTGGGCCAGATTAATAGCGGCATTTGAATAGTCAGGTGCTTCGTTATCCTGATAGCCTGTGTTCTGCTCTGATGAATCTAACTTCGCAGAATCATAAAGACGTTTTTCTGGATACCAAATCAATGCCTGTAGATCTGCCATCGTAAGCGATTTTTCGCTTTGTTGCAATATGCTCAACGTTTGATTGAATACTTTCCTTATTCGCCTTCTTTCTACGGGTCCACTAGGTGACTCTTTTTGACCGTCAATAAATTTCGCTAGAGCATTCCCACCTTTACGCAGCTCATCGCCTATACCGATCCTTACAATATTTTTCTTGGGTTCGCCTAGTACTTGTGTAATTAATTCTGCATTAGTCTCGTATTCTATTGTCGCTATCTGTGCCATCGCCTTTCTGTTCGCAGGCTTCTGACTTGCTTTTTGTATGGCTATAGCTGCTTCATCTAAATTTGATAATTTTATTTTCAGACCAATAATCGCCTCAAAAGCTTTTTTGTCTTCTAGAGATAATGCTTTTATTAATGGCTTTAATTGTTCACGTTTTGTCTTCGCTTGTTTCTTATAATCTGTTATTAATGTTCCTGTCATGCGACCCCAAGTACGCATTAACCATCTATCCATAGTCAACTGTTCAAAGTTGCCATATAAATTTGCGAAGAATCCATTACCAATCTTTGGCCCCATTACTGCTGCGCCATAAACCATTTCTGTTTTATTTTCACCAGATACATTGCTGCCCGTATATGCTTCGACATCCTTGACCGTATGCATAGTCTTCATGAATTGCTCAAAGTCTTCAAAACCTTTTTCCTCTAATAACTTGTTAAACAATTTCATGTTGTTATTGATTGCTGCACTTGCATCACCTATGCCTATATCCGTTGGCATAACACCAAACCTTGAATAATATGCATATGCTTTTTCCGCTAACTCGAAGTTCTTATCAACCTTTAATCCATTCGATGTGTTGGCTAATGCCCAAGTAAATGCAAATTTAGATTGCGGATCAGTTGCAATCTCTGGATGTATTGAAGATAAAATGCTTAGTGCTTTAGTTACTTTTTCGTTATACCAACCAACTGCATTTGGATTAGTTTCTAAGGCAAACTTCGCATCTGCTAATAATGTTTGTACAAGATATTTTTCTACTTCTGTTGTATCTTCAGAAAGATCTACGCCTGCCTTCTTTGCCTCGGCTTTTATTCTTTCTTGTATCGCAACTTTAAAATCACGATTCGTGGCATATTGTTTCTGACCAGCAAAATCAAAAGTTTCGACTAAATTTGCTATTTGATGTACAGCCTCTGGTACTGGCTTGCCTCGCTTTTGTCGGCCTCGTTGTTCAAGTAATTCCTGTTCTTGTTGTTTATATATGCTTGCTATCTCTCTAGACCATGTACCATCATTAGATGGTGACTTAATTGCCGCAGGATCAAACACTGCTACTTCATCAGCAAAACCAGGTCGCTCATCTTTTAAAATAACTCCGTCATAACCTTCAGCAATTAACCTGTCTTGAAAACCTTTAGCTGCGTTTTCACCACCGAGTCTATTAGCATTTTTTTCTTCGGCCTTTGCATAATATGGATTTTCTAAACGTACATATAACGGCATTACTTGGAGGCTGTCCTTGCCTCCTTTTTTATTCAAGGCATTAGCCTTTGCCCAATCAGCGGCTTTATCACCATCATTCAGATATACAGCCCTTCCTAGCCAGCCATAATCTTTTCTATGTGGGTGATCTAAATCAAATTCACTAAAGCTATCTTTTGTCCCATGATATAAAACCCTAGGATTACCTTTCTCATCTTTAAATATTGACTTTCCAAACCAATTCTTGAAGGCAGCACTATCAGTTTTAACAGTCCCATCTTGACTAAATAGTTGTTGCTCTGGTGATATTTGTACTTGATCTGTACCGACAACTCGATAAGGAAATCTCTTTGCAAATTCTGTAGGTAATATCCCTAATTTATTTGCTTGAGTAACTACATAAGCCTGATAAAAACTAGAAATGTATCGAATATCTTTCTTGGTATATGGTTTTGCAAGATGACTCATGCTTCCTCTCACCATATCTCCAAAATCTTTTTTTACTTTTGCAGCACTATCTTTAAATTCCTTATTCTTACTTTGAGTCTTTGTAAGTATTTCATTTGCTTCTTTTTCTAACTTCTCCTTATTCGCCTCATAGTATGTATTCTCTTCTCTACTGAAAGAATCTTCTTTATCTAGTCTTCTATGTTGTTTTAAAATATTATCAAAATCTGTCCCTACAAGTTTTGAGCTATATTCCCCAATTGGTATTACAACATCTCCTCCTGATATAGTTCCTGAATTCTCTAGTTCTAATAATTGCTCCGCTACCATTGGCGAGACTTCTTGTACATCTTCTATCGTTATTCCTGCTTGTCGCATTGAATTAACAAAGGCATTGGAGTCTACATATATTTCACTAACTCCTTTTTCATCTCCTATTGTTTGCGTCAAGTTCTGGAACTCTTCTTGGTTCCTTTCTTTTAATTTACTTGTATTAACTTTGTTCTCTAATTCATTAAAGAAAGCCTCATCTTTTTTAGCGTTCTGTGATTTCTTAACGTCTGATATAAATGTAGGAGCACCAGTTACACCACCTACTAAAACCATCCCTTGCAACGTCCTCCAAAAGGTCATTGCTAATTCATCCCCAACACCTCTTATTCCTTCCCAAGTTGTAAGTCGGGAATTGACATCTTCTCGATCATCGTATAAGACTGCTATTTCACGGCCTAGAATCTGAGAAAGCTGTTGTGCTACTTCTGTTCCTCCTTCACCAGCACTACGACCAGCCCAGCTTTTAAGGAAATGTCCTAACGCAGCTTTTCCACTTGGCTTTGCTAACTGTTTAATAACTTGCTTTGTTGTGTATTGTGCTAAATATTTCCTCAGAGGTGCAGAAACAATACTTGCACCCCAGAGTTCTAGTCCCATACTGACCAGACCTGTACCCAAAGCTATATTCCTACTGAGACTCGGATCAAAGTTTTCATCTCTCAAGTCAAGGTACATATTGCCGCCTTCAATAGCGAAGGAGTCATATGCCAATGACCCCATGAAGCCAACAAGGAAACCACCTTTAGCTGTGATGATGGAGCCTGGCCCTGTCCACGAACCTACTGCTGCACCAGTAACCCAACCTGCGCCACCTTTTGCGAATGCGTGTGGTAACGACTTGGAGTATTGCCCAAAGATCGCAAAGCCCTCTTCAAAGATCCCAGTTCCATCTGCCTCGAAAGCTTCTAACCTTTCATTTATTTCTGCTAATTCGTAATCTAATTCTTCGCTAGTATTTCCCCACAACATTTTCTGTGTACCAATATGACCTCTTCTTGTTTGCAATCTACCTTTAGCCCAGCCTTGTGAAATATTTTCTGGAACACTTTTAAAGTCATCAAATAGTTTTTCTAGCCCCTGTAAATTATCAATATTGTCATAGGCTAAAGCAGCAAATGTAGGATCAGTTAATTGCCTATGAAGGATAGGGCTATCTTTTGCTAAGTCTAAACTTTCAAGTCTTCTTCTAGCATTTCTCTCCCTCATTAATTTTATTGATTCTTCGCTATCTAATGCAACGTTTCTGTCTATACCTAATTCATTTGCTAAGTGCAATCCTTCCCCAACCATGTCAGGGTCTTTTTCCATTACTAGTTGTAATGATCTTTTGACCTGATTATTTACGCTTGTTTCTTGTTCTGTAAAAAACTCATCGTATACATTGAACCCAGGCTCTTCCTTATTTGAAGTAAAAACATCTTCCCCAAGGTTTTGACTAGGAGCCTTCTCAATAAGATCTTCTTGGAGATACTGGTCGTAAATGTCAGTCATTTCAAAGAAGAAGTTGAGGTGTTTCCTTTTTCTAAATTATATTTATCCCAATCGTACTGATTATTTATCTTCGACTTCCCTCCAAATACCCACATGTCAGCAATAAGTTGTTCAGTTACTTGTAACCCTTTAGCTCTAATTTTTTTAATTATTTTTTCTCTTTGGAAGGGAGGAATAGTTTTTAGCCAAATAGTGTCGCCACCTACTTTTACATAGGTATTCTCCATTTGATCCTTATTTATTATGGCAGAAGGCCACCTATGATCTCCCTTGAGAACTCCGTAGTCATAGATTA
>Ga0209404_10000403_pt1 | contig 33800 bp, 36 predicted proteins | sample TroAtlMetagenome_2_FD_187447 | JGI IMG/M metagenome (GOLD analysis project Ga0209404, IMG submission 187447) | Marine eukaryotic phytoplankton communities from Atlantic Ocean - Tropical Atlantic ANT8 Metagenome (SPAdes) (version 2) | ecosystem: Environmental > Aquatic > Marine > Oceanic...
GGCTATCACCCGCACGGGGACGACTCGATCTATGACGCCCTGGTGCGGATGGCCCAGGCCTTTGCCCAGCGCTATCCGCTGGTCGATGGTCAGGGCAATTTCGGCAATATCGACGGCGATAACGCGGCGGCCATGCGTTACACCGAGTGCAAGCTGACGCCGGCAGCCGTGCTCCTGATGGAGGGGATCGACCAGAATGCGGTCGACTTCCGGCCCACCTATGATGACCAGGACCAGGAACCGGTCGTCCTGCCCGCGGGCTTCCCGAACCTGCTGGCCAATGGCTCGTCGGGCATCGCCGTGGGCATGGCGACCTCGATCCCGCCCCACAATGTCAGCGAGCTGATCGAGGCCTGCCTGATCCTGCTGGAAGACCCTGAGGCCACGACCGGGACGCTGATGCAGCACATGCCGGGTCCGGACTTCCCGACCGGGGGCGTTCTGGTCGAGAACAAGGCCTCGCTGCTGGAGACCTATGAGACGGGCCGCGGGGGGCTGCGCCTGCGCGCCCGCTGGGACGTTGAACATCTGGAGCGTGGCACCTGGCGGATCGTGGTCACGGAGATCCCGTATCAGGTCCAGAAGGGGCGTCTGATCGAGGCTCTGGCCGATCTGATCGACCAGAAGAAGGCGCCGCTGCTGGGCGATGTGCGCGACGAGTCGGCCGAGGACATCCGTCTGGTGCTGGAGCCCCGGGCGCGGACGGTGGAACCGGACGTCCTGATGGAGAGCCTGTTCCGGCTGTCGGACCTTGAGGTTCGTATCCCGGTCAACATCAATGTGCTGGATGCCACGGGCACGCCCGGGGTGATGGGGCTGAAGGCCTGTCTGCTGGCCTTTCTGGAGCACCGCCGCGACGTCCTCGTCCGACGCTCGACCTGGCGGGCCGAGCGGATCGAAAAACGACTGCATCTGCTGGAAGGCCTGCGGATCGTCTTCCTCAACCTCGACGAGGTGATCCGCATCGTCCGCGAGGAGGAACAACCGAAGGCGGCGCTGATCTCGCGACTGAACCTGACCGAGGTGCAGGCGGATTTCGTGCTGGATACCCGGCTGCGGCACCTGGCCCGTCTGGAGGAGCTGGCCATTGAGACGGAATACAGGGAGCTGACCGAGGAGCTGGCCGGACTGCGGGCGCTGATGGACTCACGGGCCCGGCAGTGGAAGCGCATCGGCAAGGACCTGGTCGAGGTGAGGAAGAGCCTTCCGTCGCCCCGCCGCACGATCTTTGGCGAGGCGCCTGAAGGGGGCGCCAGTGCGCCGGTCGAGGCCTTCATCCCGCGCGAGGCCATCACCGTCATCCTGTCCGAACGCGGCTGGATCCGCGCGGCGAAGGGCAAGGTGGAGGACCCCTCGGAGCTCAAGTTCAAGGAGGGCGACAGCCTCGCCTTCCTGGTGCCGGCCTATACGACCGACAAGCTGCTGGTGGCGGCGACCGACGGGCGCATCTTCACGATCGGGGCCGACAAGCTGGCGTCCGGACGGGGCCATGGCGAGCCGATCCGCCTGATGATCGATCTGGAAGAAGGGGTCGAGATCGTGGCGCTGTTCGCCCACCAGCCGGGGGCCAAGCTGATGGTGGCGTCCAGGGCCGGCTACGGCTTCATTGCGCCGGAGGACGACCTGCTGGCCCAGAAGCGCGGCGGCAAACAGGTGCTGAACGGCGAGATGGCCGTCTGCCTGCGCGTCACCGGCGACCATGTCGCGGTGATCGGCGACAACATCAAGACGCTGGTCTTCCCCGTGTCGGAACTGCCCGAGATGAGCCGGGGCAAGGGCGTGAAATTCCAGTCCTACCGCCAGGGTGGTCTGGCCGATGCCACGGTGTTTGCCGCAGAGACCGGGCCGGAGTGGGTCGACGGGGGCGGACGGCGCCGCAACTGGCCGGACTGGCGCGACTGGCTCGGCAAGCGGGCCGCCGTCGGGCGTCAGGGACCGCGGGGCCTGCGCAAGTTCCGCTGAGATGGGCAGCCGGCAGAGATAACTTCGATTTCATTTGGGTGCGGGCGATCGCCCGCGCGATAAAGGGGATCGCAATCAAGGAAACCGGACCATGATCACCTGGATCGTCATTGGCGTCATCGTTGTCGTCATCCTGTTCGTCGTCATCGGCGGCTACAACAAGCTGGTGGCGCTGGATCAGCGCGCGGACCAGTCTTTCGCCGACATCGACGTGCAGCTCAAGCAACGGCAGGACCTGATCCCCAATCTGGTCGAGACGGTGAAGGGCTATGCCACCCACGAACGGGCGACGCTGGATGCTGTGACCCAGGCCCGGGCCGCCGCCGCCGGGGCCACCTCGGTCGATGACAAGGTTCATGCGGAGAATATGTTGACGGCCACCCTGGGGCGCCTGTTCGCCGTGGCCGAGGCCTATCCGGATCTCAAGGCCAACACCAATTTCCAGCAGCTGCAGACCGAGCTGTCGGACATCGAGAACAAGCTGGCCGCCGCCCGCCGGTTCTTCAACAATGCGGTGTCGGAGTTCAACGCCGTGCGGCGCCAGTTCCCGACCGTGCTGTTTGCGGGGCTCGTGGGCTTCGGCTCTGACAAGCCCTTCTTTGATGTCGGTGAAGGCGAGCGTGCGGCCATGACTGCCGCCCCGCCGTCGGTGCAGTTCTAGGTTCCATGCAGGCTGTCGGGCTCCAGACCCATATCTGGGCGAACAACACGCGCTCGATCGTGTTGCTGGCGATGTTCCCGGTGCTGCTGGTGCTGGTCCTGTATGGCCTGCAGCTGGTGCTGATGGGCTTTGGCGTCATCCCGGGCAGCGGGGGCACGCTCGGGGATGATATGGCGCTGGCCGCCGGTATGCTGGGCTGGACCGTGCCGGCCGCCGCGGTCATGGCCGCGATCTGGTTCGCCGTCGCCTATTTCGGCAGTCAGGCGATGATCGATGCCATGACGGGCGCCCGCAGGGTCGAGCGGCGTGACAATCCGGAGCTCTATAATCTGCTGGAAAATCTGGCGATCTCGCGTGGGATGCAGACGCCGACCCTGCGGATCATCGAGACGGATCAGCTGAACGCCTATGCCTCGGGCCTGCACGAGGGACGCTACAGCGTCACCGTTACGCGAGGCCTGATCAACACCCTCACGCGCGACGAGGTCGAGGCGGTTCTGGCGCATGAGCTGACCCATGTGATCAACAAGGACGTCCGGACGATGGTGATCGCCTCCATCTTCGCCGGCATCCTGAGTGTCATGGCGGAGCTGGTTTTTCGCAGCCTGTTCTTCGCCCGCGGCGGGCGAGGCAACAACAAGAATGCCGGGCCGCTGATCCTGATCGGGATTGCCATTGCGGCGATCGGCTTTGCCCTGGCCTTCGTTATCCGGATGATGCTGTCGCGCACGCGTGAGTTCGTCGCCGATGCCGGCGCCGTGGAGCTGACGAAGAACCCGGATGCCATGATCTCCGCCCTGCGCAAGATCGAGGGGCGCTCGACGTTGAAGGCGCCGGACGAGGTGCAGGGCATGTTTCTGGACAATCAGCCGGACAAGGCCGGGATCATGGGCCTGTTCGCCACCCACCCGCCGATCCCCAAGCGGATCGAGGCCCTGGTCCGGTTTGGCGGCGGCGTGGATTCAGGGCCGTGGTCGCAGCAGACCTATGCCTCCTCGACCTCGGTGCCCCGCGCCGGTTAGGGCAGGTCGCGCCAGCCGTCGCGCGTAAGGGCCTGAAGCGGCCGCAGGCGGGCCTTGTAGTCCATTCTGGCCGAACCCTGGATCCAGTAGCCCAGATAGACGAAGGGCAGGGCCTGATCGCGGGCCTGACCGAGATGGTCGAGAATGGCGAACTGGCCGAGGCTGCGCCGTGCCAGCGATGGATCGAAGAAGCTGTAGACCATCGACAGTCCGTCGGAGAGCAGGTCGGTGAGCACAACGCCGACCAGGTCACCCGGACCCGCGCCGGGAGAGGGGAGCCGGTATTCGACAAGGTGGGTCCGGACCGCCGTATCCTCGACCATGGCGACATAGTCTTCCCAGCCCATGTCGCTCATGCCCCCGCCGGCATGCCGCGCCAGCAGATATCGGCGCAGCAGGTCGAACTGCTCCATGGTGGCCTCGGCCTCGACCTGGGCGCGGGTCAGGTCCGCATTGCGATTGAGAACCCGTCTTTGCGAGCGGGAGGCCGCGAAGCCGCAGACCGGGACACGGACTGAAACACAGGCGTCGCACCCCTCGCAGGCCGGGCGGTAGGCGATGTTCTGGCTGCGGCGAAATCCGGCCTGGGTCAGCTCGTCATTGACCCATGCGCCGTCGCTGAAGGGCAGGTTGGCGAAGACCTTGCGCTCGATCCTGCCGGGCAGATAGGGGCAGGGCGCCATGGCGGTCAGATAGAACCGCAGCTGCCGCTGGGGGATGTGGCGCGTCATGACCTCACCGCCGGGTCTGCGGTGATGCCGGGGGCGTCAGGGACGGTTCCGGGCCGGATAGCCATGGCGGGATGGGAGACCAGTCCGTCCCCGTGCGCAAGACCCCTCGCCTGTGAGATGCGAAGGGGCGGCGCCATGGTCACAGGCTCGTATCGCCGGGCAGCACGGGCGCCTCGCGCAGCAGGATGATGGATATGCGCCGGTTGCCGGCGAGGCTGGGGTCGTCCGGATAGAGGGGCTCCGAACCGGCCTTGCCATTCACCGAATAGATGCGGTCCACATCGACGCCCGCGCCCTCGAGAATCTGGCGCGCGGCGTCCGCCCGGCGGGCCGAGAGGCTCCAGTCGCCGGGGGCGCTGGCCCGGTTCGAGCCGGCGACCGAACTGGTGTGGCCGGTGATGGAAATGCGATTGGGCAGGGCTGTGATGATCCGCGCCACAGCTCGCAGCAGGATCTGGGCCCGCGAGTTGGGACGGGCGGAATCCTGCTCGAACATGGACCGGCCCTCCTGATCCACGATCTGGATGCGAAGGCCTTCGGGGGTCTGGTCGATGATCAGGTGCTTCGACAGCTCGGCCAGTTCCGGCATCGACTGCATGGCCTGGCGCAGGGATTCGGCGGCGCTGGCAAAATCGGCGGCCTCGCGCCGGGCGATCTCCTCGCGCAGCTGCTCCTCGCTCGCCGAGGCCAGATTGCTGCTCTGGCCGGACTGGTCAGGAGAGTCCGGGGCCTCGGGCGCCAGCTGGGTGATGACGGACATCGAGCCCGAGCTCTTCACGCCGTCGTCGCCGAGGGACGTCCCGCCGAGGATGCCGCCGGAACCCGAGGTGGTCGCCGACACGCTGGCCGGAGCGAAATATTCGGCGATGCCGCGCTTCTGCTCGGGGTCGGTCGTATTGATCAGCCACATGAGCAGGAAGAAGGCCATCATGGCAGTCACGAAGTCGGCATAGGCGACCTTCCAGGCGCCGCCGTGGTGGCCGTGTCCCGCAACCTTCTTGACCTTCTTGATGAGGATCGGACGATCACTCAGGGACATGGGCACCTCGCTGAACCGGAGCCATGTTTCGGAGATCAAGGTTAAGGCGACGTTTCCTGCCCTGCCGGCTTGTGTGTACGGGGGCGGACGCTAAGGTCCCCGCGTGACCGACCACTCCTCCCCCGAAACCGACGGTCTTGAAGGCCGCGCCTACCGTCGCGCCATGGGGGCCTTTGCCACGGGCGTCTGTGTTGTCACGGTCGAAGGACCGTCCGGTGCAGTGGGCATGACGGTAAACTCCGTGACCTCTGTGTCGCTGGAGCCGCGCCTCTTGCTGTGGTGCCTCGATGACAGCGCAGAGCGGGCCGGGGCCTTTCTGCAGGGCAGGCCCTTCTCGGTTCATGTGCTGGGCGCCGACGAGGCTGATCGGGCGGATCGATTCAGCCGCGGGGACTGTCGCCTTGCCGCCGACGAGATCGGCCGGGCCGGCACCGGGGCTCCGGTGCTGAAGGATGCCCTCGCGCGCTTCGACTGCGTGCTGCACGATCAGATTGCGATGGGCGATCACCAGATCCTGGTCGGGCGGGTGGATCATTTTGAGGCCCGGGAGGGGGCCGGATTGACCTTCTTCCGGGGCCGTTACGGACGTATCGGGGAGGGCGTGGAATGAAGATCGGTTTCTCAGGACTGGGCGTTATGGGTGCGCCGATGGCCGGCCATCTGGTTGCTGCGGGGCATGCGGTCACGGGCCACAACCGCAGCGTAGCCAAGGCCGAGCGCTGGGCGCAGAAGACCGGGGGGTCGTCCGCGACCTCGGCGGCCGAGGCCGCGCGTGGCGTGGACCTGTTCATCCTGTGCGTCGGCAATGATGACGATGTGCGCGAGGTCGTTGGCGCCGCCCTGCCGGAGCTGGCGTCTGGCGCGGTGATCGTGGACCACACCACCACTTCGGCCAAGGTGGCGCGCGAGATGGCGGCGCTGGCAGCGGAGCAGGGCGCGGCCTTCCTCGATGCCCCGGTGTCGGGCGGGCAGGCCGGGGCCGAGGCCGGCAAGCTGAGCATCATGGTCGGCGGCGATGGCGAGGCGCTGGCGCGGGTCGAGCCGGTGCTGACCGTCTATGCCAAGGCTATCCGGCACATGGGGCCGGCGGGCAGCGGGCAGCTGACCAAGATGGTCAACCAGATCGCCATTGCGGGTGTCGTCCAGGGGCTGGCCGAGGCGGTGCATTTTGCGCAGTCGGCGGGCCTTGATACCGACGCCGTCTATGAAGCCATTTCGCAGGGCGCGGCCCAGAGCTGGCAGATGGACAACCGCTGGAAAACCGCGGCGGCGGGCCAGTTCGACTTTGGCTTTGCCGTCGACTGGATGCGCAAGGATCTGGGTCTGGTGCTGGAAGAGGCCCGGGCCAACGGCAGTCATCTCGCGGTGACGGCTCTGGTCGACCAGTTCTATTCCGAGGTCCAGGCCATGGGCGGGGCCCGGTGGGACACCTCCAGCCTTGCGGCACGGTTGCAGGCCCGACGCAGGGGGTGACCGGCGGCGAGGGTCTCCGCGTTCAGCGGTTCAGCCATTCGGCCACGCGCGGGGCGAAATAGGTGAGGATGCCGCTGCAGCCCGCACGCTTGAAGGCGCCGAGGCTCTCGAGGATGGCGCGCTCCTCGTCCAGCCAGCCGGCGTCGATGGCACCCTGCATCATGGCGTATTCGCCGGACACCTGATAGGCGAAGACCGGGACAGAGAAGGTCTGGCGAACCCTCTGAATTATATCGAGATAGAGGGTGCCCGGCTTGACCATGACAGCGTCGGCGCCCTCGGCGATGTCCATGGCCACCTCGCGCAGGGCTTCGTCGGAATTGGCATGGTCCATCTGATAGGTGCGCTTGTCGCCGATCAGGGCGCGCGCCGAACCGACCGCGTCGCGATAGGGTCCGTAGAAAGCCGAAGCGTATTTTGCGGCATAGGACAGGATCATAACGTCCTGATATCCATTGGCTTCCAGCGCCTCACGGATGGCCTGAACGCGGCCGTCCATCATGTCGGAGGGGGCCACCACATCGGCCCCGGCATGGGCGTGGATGAAGGCCTGTTCGGCCAGCCGCTCGAGTGAGGCGTCGTTGACGATCCGCCCGTCCTCGACCACGCCGTCGTGCCCGTGGTCGGTGTAGCAGTCGAGCGCCACATCGGTGATGACGCCGATCTCGGGCACCGCAGCCTTGATGGCGCGCACCGTCTCGGGAACCAGGCCGTCGGGATTGGTGGCTTCGGTGCCGACGGCGTCCTTCAGGGCGTTGTCGATGCTGGGAAACAGGGCGACGGCGGGAATGCCAAGGTCCCGCGCGCGGCGCGCGGCCTCGACTGCGGCGGCCGTCGACAGCCGGTCGACGCCGGGCAGGGTGGCGACCGGCACCCGGTCTTCCTTGCCGTCGTGCAGGATCAGCGGCCAGACCAGATCGGACGGGGTCAGGGTAGTCTCGGCAACCAGACGCCGCACCCAGGGCTGGCTGCGGAGGCGGCGACCGCGGGTCAGGGGAAAGCTGGCGGGAAAGACGGGCGTGGACATGGCGCCTCATAGCGCCTGCGACGCTTCGGGCAAAGCGGGGGCAGCCGGTGGGGGTTCAGTTTGCGGCGTCATGCTCTAGAAGGCCTGCAAACGACAAGAGAGGACCCCCATGGATTTCGCCCTGACCGAAGACCAGCGCGCCATTCAGGACGCCGCCCGCGCCTTTGCCGAGGCCGAGCTGGCGCCGCACAGCGCCGAATGGGACGAGACCAAACATTTCCCGGTCGATGTCATGCGCCAGGCCGCCGAGATGGGATTCTGCGGCATCTACACCGGCGAGGAGCACGGCGGCATGGCGCTGGGCCGGGTCGAATCGGCGGTGATCTTCGAGGAGCTGTCGCGGGGCGATGTGTCGACCGCCGCCTTCATCTCGATCCACAATATGGCGACCTGGATGATCGACAGCGTCGGCTCGGCCGAGCTGCGCGCCCGCTATGTGCCGGCGCTGGTGACGATGGAGAAGATCGCCTCCTATTGCCTGACCGAGCCGGGTTCAGGCTCGGACGCGGCGGCGCTGCGCACCACGGCGGTGCGGGACGGCGACCACTGGGTGCTGAACGGTTCGAAGGCCTTCATCTCGGGGGCGGGCACCTCGGACGTCTATGTTGTCATGGCGCGCACGGGCGGTGACGGGCCCAAGGGCATCTCGACCTTCGTCGTCGACAAGGACGCCCCCGGCCTCAGCTTCGGCGGGCAGGAGCGCAAGATGGGCTGGAACAGCCAGCCGACGGCCATCGTCCAGTTCGATGATTGCCGCGTGCCGGCCGAGAACCTGATGGGTCAGGAGGGGCACGGCTTCCGCTATGCCATGATGGGACTGGACGGCGGGCGGCTGAACATCGCCGCCTGTTCGCTGGGCGGCGCGCGGCTGGCGCTGGAAACGGCGCAGGATTACGTCGCCAGCCGCAAACAGTTCGGCAAGCCGATCGGCGACTTCCAGAATACCCAGTTCAAGCTGGCGGATATGGCCACGCAGCTGGAGGCCGCCCGGCTGATGGTGCTGCGCGGCGCCTGGGCCATCGACACCAACCACCCAGAAAAGACCAAATGGTGCGCCATGGCCAAGCGACTGGCCACTGACGCCTGCTTCCAGATCGCCGATGAGGCCCTGCAGCTGCACGGGGGCTATGGCTATCTGAAGGACTATCCGCTGGAGCGCATCGTGCGCGACCTGCGGGTGCATCGCATCCTCGAGGGCACCAATGAGATCATGCGCGTGATCACCGCGCGCGAGATGATGCGGCAGTGAGCGAAACCATGACCGACGAACCTGAAGTCCTCGCGCGTATCCAGTCCGGTCTGGGCCGGATCACGTTGAACCGGCCGAAGGCCATCCATGCGCTCAACAAGGGCATGTGCGACGCCATGATCGCGGCGCTGCTGGCGTGGAAGGACGATCCGGCGGTGAAGTCCGTGCTGATCGACCATGCGGGCGAGCGCGGCTTCTGTGCCGGGGGCGACATCCGCATGATCGCCGAAAGCGGGGCAGGGGATGCGTCGGAGGCCAGGGCCTTCTTCCATGCCGAGTACCGGCTGAACCACCTGCTGTTCGAATATCCCAAGCCGGTGACGGCGCTGGTCGACGGCATCGTCATGGGCGGCGGCGTCGGCATTTCCGAGCCGGCCGAGGTGCGGATCGCGACCGAGCGCACCACCTATGCCATGCCGGAGACGGGCATCGGCCTGTTTCCCGATGTGGGCGGGGGCTGGTTCCTGCCGCGGCTGCCGGGTTTTGTCGGAACCTGGCTGGCGCTGACCGGGGCGCGGCTGAAGGCAGCGGACACGGTGTTTCTGGGGATTCACACCCATTATCTGCCGAGCGATGCGCTGGAGGCCTTCCGGGCCATTCTGGCGGCCGATCCGGCCCATCCGGCGGACGTCGCCGACGGGCTGGAAGCCGATGCCGGGGAGCCGCCGATCGAGGCCCACCTGCCGGCCATCGATCGACTGTTCGGCTTTGACACCCTGGAAGAGATTTTCGCGGCTCTGGAGGCCGACGGGTCGGACTGGGCCCGCGCCCAGCTGGCGATCCTGAAGACCAAGTCCCCCCAGTCGATGAAGGTCTCGCTGCGCCAGCTGCGTACGGGCGCGAAACTCGACAGCTTCGCCGACAATATGGCCATGGAGTACCGGCTGGGCGGTCGCGTGGTGCGCACCCACGACTTCCAGGAAGGCGTGCGGGCCGTGATCGTCGACAAGGACAACGCCCCGAAGTGGTCGCCGGCCGCCATCGAGGGCGTGACCGATGAGACGCTGGACGCCCTGTTTGCGCCGCTTGCGGCCGATGAGGAATGGACGCCCCTGCCGCAACTGGCGTAATCCTGACCCGGACCGGCCGGGAGTTTGACCATGCGCATCCTTTTCAGAACCACGATTGCGATGGCGGCGGCGCTCGCCGCATCGGGGTGCATCATCATCGCCAGCGACGGCGGCGGGCAGACGATTGTCACCTCGACCTCGCCCGCCAGTGCGCGGGCCGACACCCGCGTGGCCATGGCCCTGTCGGACGCGCGCCGCCCGGAAGAGGACCGCGCCCGCGATGCCCTGCGGATGCCGATGCAGGTCATGGTGTTTGCCGGGATCGGCCCCGGCGATCATGTCGCTGATATCCGCCCGGAGGAGGGCTATTACACTCGCCTGTTCGCGCCCGCGGTGGGCGACGAGGGCCGGGTCTATGCTTTTGTGCCGACCCGCACGGCCGAGCGTGAGAAGCCTTACGCTGATGCGCTGGCCGAGACCTATGGCAATGTCGTGCCGGTTGTGGGCCTTCTGGACGAGATGCGTTTCGACACCCCGCTGGACGTGGTGTTCATGAGCCAGGAGTACCACGACTTCCACATCCCGGCCTTTGGCGTGGATGTCGCCCGGATGAACCGCGCCATCTATGACGCGCTCAAGCCCGGCGGGCTGTATGTCGTGATCGATCACTCGGGGCGTGCCGGCACGGGCAACAGCGAGGTCCAGAGCCTGCACCGGATCGAGGGTGACTTTCTGCGGGCCGAGGTCGAGGCGGCCGGATTCGTCTTCGAGGGCGCCAGCCAGGCCCTCGCCAATCCCGACGATGACCGGACCGTCAGCGTGTTCGACGAGTCGATCCGGGGCGAGACGGACCAGTTCGTCTATCGCTTCCGCAAGCCGGGCTAAGGTCACGCTGGCCTTGGCCGCCCCGAGCGGCTAACCCTCCGCGCAAGAAACGCGACCACAGGGAGACGCCGACATGACCACGACCATCGCCTTTATCGGACTGGGAAACATGGGCGGGGGCATGGCCGCCAACCAGGCGAAGGCGGGCCGCCGCGTCAAGGCGTTCGACCTGTCCGAAGCGGCGGTCGCACGGGCGGTCGCGGCGGGCTGTGAGGCCGCCGGGTCGGTCGTCGAGGCGGTCAAGGACGCCGACATCGTCATCACCATGCTGCCGGCCGGGCCGCACGTGCTGAAAGTCTATTCGGAGCAGATCATCGGCGCTGCGCCGTCCAGCGCCCTGCTGCTGGACTGTTCGACCATCGACGTCGACACGGCGCGCAAGGTCGCGGGTCTGGCAAAGGATGCCAGCTATGCCTTTGCCGATGCGCCCGTTTCGGGCGGGACCATGGCGGCGGATGCCGGGACGTTGGCCTTCATGGTCGGCTGTGATGAGGGCGATTTTGCCCGTATCGAGCCGGCGCTCGAGCCCATGAGCCGCGCCACCTTCCGCGCCGGCGATCACGGGGCGGGGCAGGCGGCCAAGATCTGCAATAACATGATCCTCGGCATCACCATGCTGGGCACCTGCGAGGCCATCGGTCTGGCCGAGAAGCTGGGGCTGGACCCGGTGAAGATGTTCGACATCGTGGCCAAGTCGTCGGGCCAGAGCTGGTCGGTGACGACCTACTATCCCTGGCCTGGCCCGGTGCCGACCGCGCCGTCCAACCGCAACTATGATGGCGGCTTCGCCACGGCCATGATGCTCAAGGACCTGAAGCTGGCCCAGGACGCGGCGGCCAAGGCTGGCGCCTCGACCCCGCTGGGCGCCCAGACCGAGGCCCTGTTCCAGATGTTCGACCGGCTGGGCTACGGCGGGCGGGACTTCTCGGCCATCCTGCAGCTGCTGCGCGGCAAGCTGGACGAGCTGCCCCGGAGCTGATCGGCGAGTTTGAGAACCGTTATCAATTCGGGGGTTAGAGCCAATTCGCCGCACCGCGAACATGGACTTTCGGCCCCCGGGAGCGCAAAAGGACGGCGTTGGAAACGCATCAGCGAAAGACCGCCGCTCTTGTTCGACTATAAGGCCGCCTTTGGAAACGCCGTGGACCAGGTCCGGGCTGAGGGCCGCTATCGTGTCTTCGCCGACCTGAAACGTGTCCGTGGTGAGTTCCCGCGCGCGGTCTGGCGCCGCGAGGACGGCACCGAGCGGGACGTCGTGGTCTGGTGCTCGAACGACTATCTGGGCATGGGCCAGCACCCGGTCGTGGTTGAGGCCATGCAGGCCGAGGTCGAGGCGACGGGCGCCGGCGCCGGCGGCACGCGCAATATCTCGGGCACGACCCGCTCGGCGGTCGACCTTGAAGCCGAACTGGCCGCCTGGCACCACAAGGAAGCGGCCCTGCTGTTCACCTCGGGCTATGTGGCCAATGAGGCGACCCTGACCACCCTGCAGCGGATCCTGCCGGGCCTGATCATCTTTTCCGATTCGCTGAACCACGCCTCGATGATCGCAGGCATCCGCAACGGCGGCTGTGAGCGGCACATCTATCAGCATAACGATCTGGAGCACCTCGAGGCCCTGCTGGCAGCGGCCCCGGCCGATGCGCCCAAGCTGATCGCCTTCGAGAGCGTCTATTCCATGGACGGCGACATCGCCGATCTGGCGGGCACGATTGCCCTCGCCCGCAAATATGGCGCCCTGACCTATCTGGACGAGGTCCATGCCGTGGGCCTGTACGGCGACACCGGCGCGGGCATTGCCGAGCGCGACGGCGTGCTGGACCAGATCGACATCATCGAATGCACCCTGGGCAAGGCCATCGGGGTGATGGGCGGCTATATCGCGGCGGACGCGGTGATTGTGGACGCGATCCGCAGCTGGGCCTCGGGCTTCATCTTCACCACCAGCCTGCCACCGGCCCTGACCGCCGGGGCGCTGGCCTCGGTGCGTCACCTGAAGGCCCATCCCGAGCTGCGCGCGGCGCATCAGGAGCGGGCCCAGGCGCTGAAGGACCGCTTTGCTGCGGCGGGCATCCCCGTCATGCCGTCGGTCAGCCACATCGTGCCCGTGCATGTCGGCAATCCCGTCCACTGCAAGATGATCTCGGACATGCTGCTGGAAGAGCACGGCATTTACGTCCAGCCGATCAACTATCCGACCGTGCCCAAGGGTACCGAGCGCCTGCGCTTCACGCCTTCGCCGAACCACGACGACGGCATGATGGACGCGCTGGTGACGGCCATGGACAAGCTGTGGACCCACTGCAACGTGGCGCGCCTCCCTGCCGTCGCCTGACGACCGGTCTGCCCCCGGCGAGGTGATCGTCGAGTTTGTGCGGAATGGTGCCTACCTGAAATGCTCTGCGGTGCACGTGGCCAGCGGAGTCGAGGTCTCGGCCGTCGGGCCCGTCGCCGAGCGCCACGGGCTGGAGCGCATCGCCCTCGCCAAGCTGAAGCGGGCGCTGGCAGCGCGCTGACCACAAGATGTTGTGGTCTCCCCGCGTGGGGCCTAGATAGGTTCACCATTGTATTCGGGGACTGCCGTGACTGCTCATACCCATGACGCCTTCTTCTCGCGCACGCTGGCCGAGGCCGATCCGGACATCTTCGGCGGCATCCAGGGCGAGCTGGCCCGGCAGAAGGAGCAGATCGAGCTGATCGCGTCCGAGAACATCGTCTCGAAGGCGGTGCTGGAGGCGCAGGGGTCTGTCCTGACCAACAAATACGCCGAGGGCTATCCGGGGCGGCGGTACTACGGTGGCTGTGAGTACGTCGACGTCACCGAGAACCTGGCGCGGGAGCGGGCCAAGGAACTGTTCGGCTGTGCCTTCGCCAACGTCCAGCCGCACTCGGGTGCGCAGGCCAATCAGGCGGTGTTCATGAGCCTGCTGACGCCGGGCGACACCTTTCTTGGCATGGACCTGGCCTGCGGAGGGCACCTGACGCACGGCAGCCCCGCCAACCAGTCGGGCAAGTGGTTCCGGCCCGTCACCTACAAGGTGAGAGAAGACGACCATCTGATTGATTATGATCATGTCGCCGAGATGGCCGAGCGGGAGAAGCCGAAGCTGATCCTGGCAGGGGCCAGCGCCTATTCGCGGCACATCGACTTCAAGCGTTTCCGCGAGATCGCCGACTCGGTGGGGGCGTATCTGATGGTGGACATGGCCCACTATGCCGGTCTGATCGCCGGCGGGGTCTATCCCGACCCCCTGCCGCATGCCCATGTGGTGACGACCACGACCCACAAGACCCTCCGCGGGCCGCGCGGCGGCATGGTTCTGTCGAACGACATCGATCTGGGCAAGAAGATCAACTCCGCCGTCTTCCCGGGCTTGCAGGGCGGGCCGCTGGAGCATGTGATCGCCGCCAAGGCCGTGGCCTTCGGCGAGGCGCTGAAGCCGGAGTTCAAGGCCTATGCGCAACAGGTCGTCGACAATGCCCGCGCTCTGGCGGCGGTGCTGGTCGAGCGCGGCACCCACATCGTTTCGGGCGGGACCGACAGCCACCTGATGCTGGTCGACCTGCGTCCCAAGGGCGTGACGGGCAAGGCCACCGAGGCGGCGCTGGAGCACGCCCTGATGACCTGCAACAAGAACGGCGTGCCGTTCGACACGGCGCCGTTCACCGTGACCTCGGGCGTGCGTCTGGGGACCCCGGCCGGCACGACGCGGGGCTTTGGCGTGGCCGAGTTCCAGCAGATCGGCCACTGGATCGCCGATGTGATCGACAGCATGAAGGGCGGCGACGAGGCCGATCCCGAGGTCTCGCGCCGGGTGGCGGACGAAGTGCGCACGTTGACGCGTCGTTTCCCGATTTACGGATAACCCTCTGATGAAATGTCCCTTCTGCGGTCATGCGGACACCCAGGTGAAGGACAGTCGCCCGTCCGATGACGGGGCGGCGATCCGGCGCCGTCGGATGTGCCCGTCGTGCGAGGGGCGCTTCACCACCTTCGAGCGGGTGCAGTTGCGGGAACTGGTGATCCTGAAGCGGAACGGGCGGCGCACGCCGTTCGACCGCGACAAGCTGGAGCGGTCGCTGGGCATTGCGCTCCGCAAACGGCCGGTGCAGCCCGACCAGATCGAGCAGATGGTCAGCCGCATTGTGCGCCAGCTGGAGAGCCTGGGCGAGACCGAGATCCCCTCCAGCGTGGTGGGGGACTTCATCATGAAGGCGCTGAAGGGCCTGGATGACGTGGCCTATGTCCGGTATGCGTCTGTTTACAAGGACTTCCGGCACACGGGCGACTTCGCCCGCTTCCTCGGCGACGAGGGCTATAACGACGACAGGCCGGGCGACGACGGCACCCGGGAATGAGCGGCCGTCCGACCGTTACGCTGAAGCTGGCCACCTCGCTGGACGGCCGTATCGCCACGGCATCGGGCGAGTCAAAATGGATCACGGGAGAGGCTGCGCGGGAACAGGGCCACCGGCTGAGAGCCCGGCATGACGCCATTCTGGTGGGCATCGGCACCGTGCTGGCGGATGATCCGGCCCTGACCGTACGGCTGCCGGACCACAGGGGTCCCCAGCCGCTGCGCGTGGTGCTCGACAGCCGGCTCAGGACCCCCGCGTCAGCGCAGGTGGCACAGGGCAACAGCCTGATCTTCACGACGGCTGCGGCCCGCCCGATCGGGACCGCCGAAATCGTAGAGGTTGTCGAGGTGGACGGGCGCCCGAACCTGCATGCGGCCCTCGACATCCTCTATGCCCGCGGCATTCACTCGGTTCTGATCGAGGGCGGCGGCGAGGTTGCGGCCTCGTTCCTGCGCGAAAACCTGATTGATCGTCTGGAATGGTTTCGCGCGCCCCTGTTGCTGGGCGGGGAGGGACGGCCCTGTGTCGCGGCCCTGTCGCTTGCAAAGCTGGCGGATGCCCCCAAGTTTCGCCGGATATCCGCTGAGGTCGTCGGTGACGATCTGTGGGAGCGGCTTGAAAGGATCTGAATGTTCACCGGCATCGTCACGGACGTGGGGCGGGTGCGGCGCATCACGCCGACCGCGCGCGACCACCGCTATGAGATCGAAACGGGGTTCGACACGGCCACGATCGATCTGGGCGCCTCGATCAGTCATGCGGGCTGCTGTCTGACGGTGACCGAAAAGGGTCCGGGCTGGTTCGCCGTCGAGGTGTCGGGCGAGACCCTGTCGAAGACCACCCTGGGCGACTGGGCCGAGGGCACGCGCGTCAATCTGGAGCGGGCGGCCCGGCTGGGGGACGAACTGGGTGGCCACATCGTTTCGGGCCACGTCGACGGTCTGGGCACGGTCGTGTCGATCACGCCCGAAGGCGGGTCGCACCGGATGGTGATCGAGGCCCCCGCACCGCTGCACCGCTATATCGCGGCCAAGGGGTCGATCACGGTCGACGGGGTGTCGTTGACCGTCAATGAAGTCGAGGGGCGGACCTTTGGCCTGAACATCATCCCCCATACCTGGGATCACACGACGCTGGGCGGGCTTGAGGTCGGAAATTCCGTCAATCTGGAGATCGACATGCTGGCGCGTTACCTTGCCAGATGGCAGGAGACGCAATGATGCAAACCGCCCGGCAAACCGACACCCCGATCAGCCCCATCGAGGACATCATCGAGGACGCCCGCAACGGGCGGCCCTACATCCTCGTGGACGCCGAGGATCGCGAGAACGAGGGGGATGTCATCATCCCGGCCCAGTTCGCCACACCCGATCAGATCAACTTCATGGCCAAGCACGCACGCGGCCTGATCTGTCTGGCGATTACCGCGGATCGGGCGCGCCAGCTGCGCCTGCCGCCCATGGCCGCCGAGAACCGCGAGAGCATGGGCACGGCCTTTACCGTGTCGATTGAGGCGAGGGAGGGCGTGACGACCGGCATTTCGGCGGCTGATCGCGCGCGGACCGTGCAGATCGCCGTGGACCCGAACCGGGGCCCCGAGGATCTCGTTTCCCCCGGCCACGTCTTTCCGCTGGTGGCGCGGGACGGCGGCGTTCTGGTTCGCACCGGCCATACCGAGGCGGCCGTGGACATCAGTCGCATGGCCGGCCTGACGCCCGCCGGGGTGATCTGCGAAATCATGAACGACGACGGCACCATGGCGCGGATGCCGGACCTCGTGGCTTTCTCGCAGCTGCATGGACTGAAGATCGGTACGATCGCCGACCTGATCGCCTACCGCCGCCGCACCGAGACCTTCGTCGAGCGCGTGCTGGACACGGATTTCGACAGCATCCACGGCGGCCCGTTCCGCATGGTCCTTTACCGCAATACAATCGAGGGCGTGGAACACGTCGCCCTGGTCAGCGGCAAGGTCGACCCGTCGAAGCCGACACTGGTGCGGATGCATCAGGTGGACTTCGCCGCGGACCTGCTGGGCCACGTCGAGGGCCGGCAGGACTATGTGCCGAAGTCGATGAAGACGATCAGCGAGCATGGCGGCGCAGGCGTCGTCGTGTTCTTGCGCGACCCTGAGCTTCAGGGTCTGGCCGAACGGCTGATGGGCACGCCGCGACCGCAGGCGGTTGACCGGTCAATCCGGAACTATGGCGTCGGCGCCCAGATCCTGAAGGATCTCGGCGTACGCGACATGATTGTGATGAGCTCGACGCGGCCCAATCCAACGGCGCTGGAGGGCTATGGCCTGCGCATTGTCGGCTGGCGCGACATGGACGGAGAACCGGTGGCGTGAAGGATCCCTATCGCATTCTGATCGTCGAGGGGCGGTTCTACGATGATCTGGCTGATGCCCTGCTGGAGGGGGCGACCGACGCCCTGAAGGCGCGGGGCGCCGAGTTTGACGTGGTCACCGTGCCCGGCGCGCTGGAGGTGCCGGCGGCGATCGCGGCCGCCGAGGAGGCGGGACGGTATCCGACGGCGCCGCGCTATGACGGCTATGTGGCGCTGGGCTGTGTGATCCGGGGCGAGACCTACCATTTCGAGATCGTTTCGGATCAGTCGGCGGCCGGTCTGATGAACCTCAGCATCCGGGGACTGGCCATCGGAAACGGCATACTGACGACCGAGGACGAGGACCAGGCCTGGGCCCGGGCCCGTCGCAGCGAAGGGGACAAGGGGGGCGGCGCCGCCCGCGCCTGTCTGGAGATGATTGCCCTGAAGAAGCGGTTGCGCGTAGGACTGGGCGCGTGACCGAACCGAACAGCCTCAAATCCGTCCTCGACCTTCTTGAAGCCCAGGCATCCGGGGAGTCTGCGACCACGCTGACCTCGCGCCAGCGCCGGGCGCGCACGGTCGCACGGCTCGCGGCCGTTCAGGCCCTCTATCAGATGGAGCTGGCCGGCGAGGGCGTCGATACGGTGATCGAGGAGTTTTCGCGCCACCGGTTCGATGGGGACATCGAGGGCCAGATGCTGGCCGAGGCCGATGAAGCCTGGTTCGCGGACGTCGTTCGCGGGGTCGTGACCGAACAGAAGGCCGTGGATGCTGCCATTCGGGCGCGTCTGGCATCCAACTGGAAAATCGAGCGGCTGGACGCCACCCTGAGGGCCCTGCTGCGCTCGGGCGCGTGGGAGTTGATGCGCAAGCCCGAGGTCGCGCTGGAAATCGTGATCGATGAATATGTCGAGCTGGCCAAGGCTTTCTTCGACGACGCCGAGGCCAAGTTCGTGAACGCTGCCCTGGACGGGGTGGCGCGCGACACCCGGTCCTGATGCCTGCCGTCGACGTCGCCGACGAGTTCGAGACCATCCGGAAATTGCTCGCGCCGCTGGCCCACCCGGAGTGGGGCAGGGGACTGGCCGACGACGTGGCCATGGTGCCGTTCCGCAAGGGCCATGATCTGGTGGTGACGAAGGACGCCCTGGTGGAGGGCGTGCATTTCCTGCCGGACGACCCGCTGGAGACGGTGGCCCAGAAGCTGTTGCGGGTGAATCTGTCGGATCTGGCGGCCAAGGGGGCGGAGCCGTTCGGCTATCTGCTGGCCTGTCACTGGTCGGAGCGGTGCGGCTGGCCCGAGCGCAAGGCCTTTGTCGCAGGGCTGGCGGAAGACCAGTCGCGGTTCGGTGTGGCGCTTCTGGGCGGGGATACAGTGTCGACGCCCGGGCCGGCGTCCTTTTCCCTGGCCCTGATGGGCTGGGCGGCGAAGGGCCGGATCGTCGGCCGGAACGGGGCGAGGCCGGGGGATGGGGTCTATGTGACGGGCACGGTCGGCGAGGGCTGGCTGGGCCTCCGGGCTGCGCGGGGACTGCTGGCCCTGGAGCGGGACCGTCTGGACGCGCTGATCGAGCACTATCGGCGGCCGATGCCGTGCACGGCGTTTGCGCCGGCCATTCTGGAGTACGCCACGGCGTCGCTGGATGTCTCGGATGGTCTGATTGCCGACCTGGGCCATCTGGCGAGCGGTTCCGGAGTGGGGATTGCGGTGCAGCTGGAGAGTCTGCCTCTGTCGCTTGCGGCACAGGCCTGGTTCGACACACGCGCGGACGCCATCCAGGCCCTGACCCTGCTGGCCACGGGGGGCGATGATTATGAGATCGCCTTTACCGCCCGGCCGGGCGCGGAGGCCGCGCTGCGGCGCGAGGCCGAGCGGCTGCATCTGCGACTGACCCGGATCGGGGAGGTGACGACGGGACGCGGCGTCACGGTCCGCTATCTGGAGGAGACGGTTCCTGTCGAGCGCCCCGGCTGGGTCCACGCCTGACGCCGGCAACGGAATTCTAACCCGCCCCGGCTATCAGGGGGCATGGATCGCAGACATCTTCTTTCCCTGATCACCGCGGGTCTGGCGACCAGTGCCGCAGGGCCGGCCCTTGCCGGAGGGGACAAGCCGGCAGCCGCTGTCGTCAATCTGCAGGGCGTGGGCCTGCCCGTCATCGCAGGGGGACGGGTGCGGAACTATGTGTTCGTCAGCGTCCGGCTGCATCTGTCGGGATCGGCGTCGATGGAGGCGGTGCGGGCCAAGGATGCCCATTTCCGCGATGCCCTGGTCCGGGCTGCGCATCGGGCACCGTTCACCCTGGCCGATGACTGGTCACAGCTTGATGCCACCGCCCTTGCGCGCAGCCTGATGGCGGCGGCGACGCGGATCGCCGGGCGCGGCCAGGTGGCGCGCGTCGAGGTGCTGCATCAGGCTCCTCGCCGACGGACCGGAATTCCAACCGGCTGATCCCTGTTCTTCTGTTGCGCTTCGCCCGGGCATTTGGCACGTTTCCGCCGCAATTCCCGAAGGACGCAAGCTCGCGTCCATCGCGCACGGGGGGACCGGAAGGCGGACAGAGGCGAAAAGCCCGCCGCGCCAAGGGTCCGGGCGCCTTGCATGAACAGGGTATGGAAACGCCATGACAAACTATCTGTGGCTGGTCATTGCCGCAGGCGCGCTGGGAGTCCTCTACGGGCTTGTCCAGACCGCTGCGCTGATGAAGGCCTCAACCGGTAACGACAAGATGCGCGAGATCGCTGCGGCGATCCAGGAAGGGGCTTCGGCCTATCTGAAGCGCCAGTACACCACCATCGGCCTGGTCGGGATCGTGATCCTGATCGCGGCCTGGCTGCTGATCGGCCCCTATGCGGCTGTCGGCTTCCTGATCGGCGCGGTCCTCTCGGGAGCTGCAGGCTACGCCGGCATGCTGATCTCGGTGCGGGCCAATGTTCGCACAGCCCAGGCCGCGTCCGAGAGCCTTTCGAAGGGCCTCGACCTGGCGTTCCGCTCGGGCGCCATCACCGGCCTGTTCGTGGCCGGTGGCGCCCTGATCGGCGTGGCCGGCTATTATGCCGTGCTGACCGAAATGCTGGGGCTGGAGCGGACCGGACGCGAAGTGATCGATGGTCTGGTGGCGCTGGGCTTCGGGGCCTCGCTGATCTCGATCTTCGCCCGTCTGGGCGGCGGCATCTTCACCAAGGGTGCGGACGTGGGCGGCGACATGGTCGGCAAGGTCGAGGCCGGTATCCCCGAGGACGATCCCCGCAACGCCGCGACGATCGCCGACAATGTGGGCGACAACGTCGGCGACTGTGCCGGTATGGCGGCCGACCTGTTCGAGACCTATGCGGTGACCACGGTGGCCACCATGGTGCTGGCGGCGATCTTCTTCCGCGACCAGCCCTATGTCGACGTCATGATGCTGCTGCCGCTGGCGATCTGCGGTGTCTGTATCGTGACCTCGATCCTCGGCACCTTCTTTGTGCGCCTCGGCAAGTCGAACAACATCATGGGCGCCCTGTATCAGGGGCTGATCGTGACGGGCATCCTGTCGGCTGCGGCGCTGTGGTTCATCGTGACCCGCATGGCTCCGCCCGTGATGGAGACGTCCAACGGGAATTCGTTCGAGGCCATGAGCCTGTTCTGGTGCGGTATGGTCGGTCTGGCCGTCACCGCAGCCATCGTCGTGATCACCGAATACTATACCGGCACGGGCTTCCGTCCGGTGAAGTCGGTGGCCAAGGCGTCGGCTTCGGGCCACGGCACCAACGTCATCCAGGGTCTGGCTGTCTCGCTTGAGGCGACCGCCCTGCCGGCCCTGGTGATCATCATCGGCATCGTCGCCACCTATCAGCTGGCAGGCCTGTTCGGCATTGCCATCGCCACCACCACCATGCTGGGTGTGGCGGGCATGATCGTGGCGCTGGACGCCTTTGGTCCGGTCACCGACAACGCCGGGGGTATCGCCGAGATGGCCGGCCTGCCGGCCGATGTGCGGACCTCGACGGACGCGCTGGACGCGGTGGGCAACACCACCAAGGCCGTGACCAAGGGCTATGCCATCGGCTCGGCCGGTCTGGGGGCTCTGGTGCTGTTCGCCGCCTATACCGAGGACCTGAAGTATTTCTCGGCCAATCCGGCGGACTATCCGTTCTTTGCCGACATGGGTCCGGTCGCCTTCGACCTCAGCAACCCCTATGTCGTGGTCGGCCTGCTGTTCGGGGGGCTGCTGCCCTTCCTGTTCGGCGGCATGTCCATGATGGCGGTGGGCCGCGCGGCCGAGTCGGTCGTGGCCGAGGTGCGCCGCCAGTTCCGCGAGAACCCGGGTATCATGACCTATGAGGTCAAGCCCGAGTACGGCAAGGCGGTCGATATCCTGACCCGTTCGGCGATCAAGGAGATGATCGTGCCGAGCCTGCTGCCGGTGCTGTCGCCCATCGTGCTGTTCGTCGCCGTCATGCTGATCCAGCCGGACAAGGCCAATGCCTTTGCCGCGGTCGGGGCCATGCTGATGGGGGTGATCGTCACGGGCCTGTTCGTGGCCATCTCCATGACCTCGGGCGGCGGTGCCTGGGACAATGCCAAGAAGCTGATCGAGGAAGGCCATCATGGTGGCAAGGGCTCCGAAGCCCACAAGGCCGCTGTGACGGGCGATACGGTCGGCGATCCCTACAAGGATACGGCCGGTCCCGCCGTGAACCCGATGATCAAGATCACGAACATCGTGGCCCTGCTGCTGCTGGCGGTTCTGGCCAGCGGCAATATCGGCTGATCGACCGGGTCTCCTCCCTGTTCGCCACCCGGCGAACGGGGAGGGGCCGCTGCCGGCCACCTCCCCCTCGCTGCGCGACAGGAGGAGACAAGGGAAAAGGCCCCGGAGATCGCTCTCCGGGGCCCTTTTTGTGTCGTGGACGTTCCGTTCTAGTCCGGGCGGCGTTGTCCGGGGGCGTCCTCGTCGGTGCGCGGCAGCTGGCCCCGACCGACATTGCCCAGCAGCTGTTCGATAATGGTGAGCTCGCGACCGCGGGTCGGGGTCTCGTTGCGGTTCATGGCAATGTCCTGACCGTCCTCGAGATTGAGGGTGCGAACGCCGGAGACATTGCCGGCCGCGTCGAAGGTGATCTCGGTCACATTGCGTTGCGCGACGAAGGCCCGGTTGAAGGTGTATTTCCGCGTGGTCTGGCTGATGTAGTACCAGACGCTGTCTTCCTCGAAGACCGAGGTGGCGGAGGGCGAGCCCAGCCGCGCCAGCACGGTTTCCCGGGTGTCGGTGCCAGCCACGATGTCGGCGGGCTTCACATCAATGGCCTGGAAGCCGTGAACGCCCACCACCGGCGCGCAGGCGACGAGCCCGGCGGACAGCAGAAGAGCGGCGACGAGGGACTTTGAACGGTTCATGGACAGCGCCTGCGACAATACAAGGTCTTTGACCTAGACCCTGCCGCGTCCTAGTTCAACGTCGCGGCGGAAAAGGGGCCGTATGATCATGCTGAAAAATCTTCTCGGCCTCAAGGAACGGGCGTCGCCCGGGACACAGGCCTATGCGCTGGCCGTGGACCAGGCCCGGGACCGGGCCTTCTACCTCGAGCACGGGGTGGCGGACCGGATCGACGCGCGTTTCGAGCTCTACACCCTGCATGTGCTGTTGATGGTCCTGCGCCTGAGGGACGAGGATACGGCCGCGGCCCGCGATGCGGCCCAGGACCTGTTCGACACCTATGTCTCGGCGCTCGACAACACCATGCGGGAGCTGGGCATCGGCGATGTCGCGGTGTCGAAGAAGATGCGCAAGCTGGGCGAGGCCCTCTATGGGCGTATGCAGGCCTATGAAGGCCCGCTGCGGGCCGGGGATGGCCCGGCTCTGGCCGAGGCCCTGCAACGCAATGTCTATGAGGGACAGGGCGGGGATCATGCCGCCTGGCTGGCGGCCTATGCGATCGACTGCCGGTCGCGACTGGCGGGGCAGGATGTGGCGTCCTGCCTGAAGGCACCGGACTGGGCGGCGGTGTCCGCATGAGTGGCGCACCACCCGAGCTGATGGAGCCCGTCCGGATCAATCAGATCGGGGAGGGACGCCGCTTCAGCCTCAAGCCGGCGCCCGAGGGGCTTCGGGCGATCGCCGGCTGGCTGGGGATACTGGATCTGCCCCGTTTCGAGGCCGAGGTGGAGCTGGTCCCTGACCGTGTCGGCTGGCGCCTGACGGGGCGTATTGCCGGTGAGGCGGTGCAGGCCTGCGGCCTGACGCTGGAGCCGGTCCGGCAGCCGATCGACGAGGCCTTCGCCCTCGCTCTGATCGAGGCGCCCGAGGACGACGGAGAGGGCACCGAGGTCGAGATTCGTCTCGATGAGGACAGTCCCGACGTCGTTACGGATGGACGAATCGACGTCAGCCGCCATGTGCTGGAGCATCTGTCGCTGGCCCTGGATCCCTTTCCGAGGGCGCCGGGCGCCGTGTTCGAGGCTCCGGTTGAGGCGGCTGAAATCTCGCCCTTTGCCGTTCTGAAGGGGCGGCTGAAGCCGGACGCCGATCCGGACGACTGAGTCCGCAGAACGGTTGCATCCGTCGGGCCGGGCGCTATCGTCCGCCACCCGGGGCCGACCGGCCCTCCAGGAGTTCTCTGCTTGTCCAAGACGCTCGTCATTTCGCTGGACGCCATGGGCGGCGACCACGGCCCGTCGGTCGTCGTCGGGGGAGTCGCCGACTATCTGAAGGCCCATCCGCGGTCCGATCTGGCCTTTATAATCCACGGGAGTGCCGAGGCGATTGAGGCCCAGATCCGGGCCCACAGGCTGCCGCGGGAGTTGCTGGATATCCGCCACACGGACAAGTTCGTGGCGATGGACGAGAAGCCGGCCCAGGCGCTCCGGCGCGGCAAGGGGTCGAGCCTCTGGAACGCGATCGAATCGGTGAAGTCCGGCGAGGCTGCCGCCATCGTTTCGGCCGGCAATACAGGCGCCCTGATGGCCATCTCCAAGCTGCAGCTGCGCATGGCAGCGCCGGGGCTGGAGCGCCCGGCCATTGTCGCCAGCTGGCCGACCCTGCGCGGCATCACAGCCGTGCTGGACGTCGGCGCCAATATCGACTGCGACGCGGCCCAGCTGATCGAATTCGCCATCATGGGCGAGGCCTTCCAGACCGCGGTTCATGGCACGAAGCGGCCGACCATCGGTCTGCTGAATGTCGGCTCGGAGGACATGAAGGGCCATGAGCAGGTTCGGGAAGCCCACCGCCTGCTGCGGAGCGAGGCCTTCGATCTGGACTATCACGGCTTTGTCGAGGGCGATGACATCGCCAAGGGCACGGTGGACGTGGTCGTCACCGACGGTTTTACCGGCAATGTCGCCCTGAAGACCGCCGAGGGCACGGCGCGCTTCATCTCGGCCCTGCTGAAGGATGCGCTGATGTCGGGCCTGCCGTCGCGGTTCGGGGCCATGATGGCCCTGCCGGCCCTGCGAAAGATGCGGAATCGCATCGATCCCAACGCCATCAACGGTGGCCCGCTGCTGGGGCTGAACGGCATCGTCGTCAAGAGTCACGGCGGAGCCAGCGCCTATGGATTCGGCAATGCCATCCGCGTGGCGGGCGACCTGGCCCGGAGTGACTATATGACCAAGGTCAGCGCCAGTCTGAAACGCATGACGACCGTCCTCGAGGAGGACGAGGCCGGGGCAGTTTCCCTGGTCGAAGGGGAGGCTGATCAGTGACTGTCGTACGCAGCGCCGTGACCGGCGTCGGCGCCTATCTGCCGGAAAAGGTCGTCACCAATGCCGATCTGGCGAAATTCGTCGATACCTCGGACGAGTGGATCATCGAGCGGACCGGCATCCGTCAGCGGCATCAGGCGGCTCCAGACCAGCCGACCAGCGATCTGGCGGTCGAGGCGGCCCGCAAGGCCTTGGCCGAGGCCGGCAAGACACCCGCCGACGTCGATCTGATCATCGTCGCCACGACCACCCCGGACATGACCTTTCCGGCCACCGCTTCAATCGTGCAGAGGAAGCTGGGCGTGCCGGTCTGTGTGGCCTTTGACATCCAGGCGGTGTGTTCGGGCTTTGTCTATGCCCTGACGGTCGCTGACGGCTTTGTCGCGCGCGGCGCCTCGAAATGCGCCCTGGTCATAGGCGCCGAGGAAATGACCCGGCTGATGGACTGGGAAGACCGCACCACCTGCGTGCTGTTCGGCGACGGGGCCGGCGCCGTGGTGCTGGAACCGGTCGAGGGACAGGGGACATCGGCGGATCGCGGCATTCTGGGCTCGGCCCTGCGCTGCGACGGGACCAAGACGGACCTGCTGTATGTCGACGGCGGTCCGGCCACGACCGGTCAGGTTGGCCATCTGCGCATGCTGGGCAATCAGGTGTTCCGCCACGCGGTCGTCAATATCGCCGAGGCCATAACGGCGGCGGCCGAGGCGGCCGGGATCGAGATCGCCGATGTCGACTGGTTCGTGCCACATCAGGCCAATCAGCGCATCATCAAGGGCGTCGGTGACCGGCTGGGGCTGGATGAGACCAAGGTGGTCTCGACCGTGGCCCTGCACGCCAACACATCGGCGGCATCGATCCCCCTGGCGCTGGACTTTGCGATCCGGGACGGGCGGATCAAGCGCGGCGATCTGGTCCTGCTGGAGGCCATGGGGGGCGGCCTGACCTGGGGCGCCTGTGCCCTTCGCCTGTAAAACGAATTTCCGCCTTTCCATTTCAACGGCTTTCAGCCTTTAATGGCGAACTGACTTCAGCGAGGGGAGGGACGCCTTGGACGACCATCACACGCTCACCCGGGCCGATCTGTGCGACGCCGTGCACGAGGCGCTGGGTCTGTCACGGAACGAATGCGCGACCCTGGTGGAGCGGACGCTGGGCCTGATCGTCGAATCGCTCGAACGCGGCGAGACGGTCAAGCTGTCGGGATTCGGCGTCTTTCAGGTGCGCGAGAAGCGCGCGCGCATGGGCCGCAATCCCAAGACCGGCGTGCCCGCCGCCATCAATCCGCGCCGGGTCATCAGCTTCCGCGCCTCGCAGATCATGAAGAGCCGCGTCCACGCCGCGGCAGGCTGAACAGAGGGTCACGCGTGGCCAAGAGCCCCGAAGCCTTTCGCAGCATTTCCGAAGCCGCCACCGAGGTGGGCGTCCCCCAGCATGTGCTGCGCTTCTGGGAGACGAAATTCGCCTTCGTGACACCGGTCAAACGGGCAGGCGGGCGGCGCTTCTACCGGCCGGAGGATGTCGAACTGCTGAAGGCTGTGCGGCGGCTGCTGCACGAGGAGGGTCTGACGCTCAAGGGCGTGGCCCGGCTGCACAGGAGCGGCGGGGTCAAGCGCATCCTGGGCCGGGAGGACGTCGGCGTGGTTGCGGAGCCCCCTTCGCCCGCGGTGCCGACCCGGCCGGAGAGCGCCCCCGCGGCGACCGGTCTGTCGCCCGACCAGCGCCAGCGTCTGGCCGAGGTGCTGCGCGACATCGAGGCCGCGCAAAGCCGGCTGGAAGCCGCCCTCAGCCGCTGACAGCTTTATTGTACCGTCCGGCCCTGATTTGGGTTTACGACGCAACGGCTCCCCGTCTATACGGAGCGCCTTCGGAGCGTGGCGCAGCCTGGTAGCGCACTTGACTGGGGGTCAAGGGGTCGCAGGTTCGAATCCTGTCGCTCCGACCATCTTCCGCAATGAAGACGGTTGGTTGAAGGGGTCGCTCTCGGGCGGCCCCTTTGCAATTGGGGCGTATTCGGCGCTTCTGGGCGTTACGTAGTGTCTTCAGATTGCAACGACGGCTTCTTGTGCCGCGTAGCTGGACCTCGTTTGTCCCCCGGTAGACTCAGGTCTGGTCGGACAGGGTAGGAAGCATTCGTGTAGCTTAGGAGCACGGGCGGGTAAGGAATCAGTCCAAGCCGAGAGCCTAAGGCGCTTGGCGTGATTGCTTCAGTTTCCAAGTTCGCGATCACGGGATGCCGTCTTTGTGCAGCGATGTTGCGTATCAGCCGGTAATCCATCGTGAGGAAATACGTCAGGCCATACGTCTCGGCAGTCCGAAGATGCAGTGCGTCTTGGCTATTCCTTGGACCAAGAACTTTGACTAGATCACGGTACCTATCGTCGCTTGAGTCTCGGCGTGGCGCATTTTGACTTTTTTCTCGCGAAAGCGAAGATGAAAAGAAGGCGGTCCGGGGTGCGCCATCGACGCATTTTAGCTCGTGCGGCCTCAGCAAAGAGTAGTCATAGAGATGGATGGCATCAAAGCGCGCATTTGGGTGCTGTGCTTGTTCATCCTTCAGGGCTATCGATGACCAGAGCTTCAAATGCTCAGTTCTGAACAGGCGGACTAGGCCTGGCAGGTACCTGATATCTTCGTACTCCCTCTTCTGAGTCGCTCGGTGGTGGACCGGGATTCTAGCGAGATAGCCGCTATCAAACGGGTACTTTCCACCCCAGAGTGATTGGCCGGTAGATATCCACCGTGTCTCATGCGTAACCGCGTGATGGAGAATGTTGCTATCCACCAAGATGCCTAGTGGTCTCTCAGGGTCGAGCTTGGGTCGCGCCAATATAAGACTGAAGTCGAGGAGCCGCTGGGCCACTCCCGGCATATGCTGGAAGCGCCACGCTTCAATCATCCCCTCGAGCCTATTGCGCCGACCGCTTTTCATGGGGTGAGTATACCCTATCGGCGCGACCACGCCTCCATAGCGCCCTACCGTAGCTGGCTGTCCTTGCTGCCGCGGCGGTTGATGGCGGAGTGGCGGATGGTGGCGTCGCGGCCGGTCTGACACTGGACGCAGGTGGTGACGCCGGGCAGGGCCAGGCGGCGGCGTTCGGGGATGACCTCGCCGCATTCGACGCACTCTTGCGTGCCCGGGCCGGTCGGCAGGCGGGCGCGGGCCGAGGAGACGCCGTCGCCGACGGTATCCTCGATCTGGTCAAGAACCGCGCCGTCGCGCGTCCAGCCGCCTGCCATCGTGTCGTCACTCCATCCGGGTCGTTCCGTATGGATATGGAAAGCCGGCAGGAGTTTTAAAGGTCCCGAAGGACGCGGGTCAGCGCGGCGGCGGCTCCTGCTCGGCCCATTTCAGCAGGGGGAACAGGGGGATGCCCCAGGCGATGCCCGCGATCGGATAGAAGATCAGGTCGGTCCAGAAGGAGCGCGGCAACAGGGCGTGGATGGCCAGTGCCGCCCAGATGTAGAAGGCCAGAAAGGCAATGATGCCGATCATGGCCACCAGACGCCGGATGCGAACCGGCATCAGCGGGTGTTCCGGAACAGGAAATGGGCGCCCAGGGCCAGGATCGCGCCGACAATGGACCAGATCACCCAGGGCCACTCGTCGAGGGTCGCCACGGCGAACACCCGAACCGCCAGAAAGCCGCCGCACAGGGCGCCGGTGAAGGCCACCAGCATCGGCGCCGCGAGACCCCGCCGGCCGGTGACTGCGTCAAAGCCCGAGGCGAGACCTGCCGTCAGGAGCACGGCGAGCGCAATGTCGATGTTGTCCATGTCCATCTCCGGTCCAGTGCGACGGCATGACCGTCAGAAGCGACTCGATCTTGCCGCCCCGGACAGGCATATCGCCTGTATCGAGGTCGGGTCCATCGGCCTTTCACTGTACTGTACCCGTGGCGAGCTTTGAATGAACCGTTTTGGTCAGCCCGAGCGTAGCGTTTCCGTGGCCGTGTGGCTGTTTCTGGTGGCGGGACTGGTGTTCGCCATGGTCGTGGTCGGGGGGATTACCCGACTGACCGGCTCGGGCCTGTCGATCACGGAATGGAAGCCGTTGATGGGCGCCATCCCGCCGATGAACGAGGCGGACTGGCAGGAGGCGTTCGACAAGTACAGGGCCATTCCGCAGTACCAGCTGGTCAATGCCGGCATGAGCATGGCGGAGTTTCAGGGCATCTTCTGGTGGGAGTGGATCCACCGCCAGCTGGGGCGGGGGATCGGCCTCGCCTTCGCCTTGCCATTTCTGGTGTTTCTGGCCGCCCGCTCCATTCCGCTGTTGCAACGCGTCGGTGTGCCTGCCCTGCCGGACCGGCTGGTGTGGCGCTGTCTCGTCCTGTTGCTGCTCGGCGGCCTGCAGGGTGCGGTCGGCTGGTGGATGGTATCGTCCGGGCTTGAGGCGCGCGTGGATGTGGCGCCCGAGCGGCTGGCGTTCCATCTCGGACTGGCCCTGCTGATCTTTGCGGCCCTGATCTGGACCGGGCTGGAGGCGCTGAACGGGCCCGAGCGGTCCGAGTCGCCGTCCGGCTGGACGCTGGGCGCCAGCCTGATGCTGGGGCTGGTGTTCGTACAGTGCCTGCTGGGCGCGCTGGTCGCGGGAGGCAAGGCCGGACTGGTCTATACCGACTGGCCGCTGATGAACGGGGCCTTTTTGGCTCCGGTGGACTGGACACAGGGGGCGCTGGCCTTCCTGCATGATCAGGCCCTGACCCAGTTCAACCACCGCATGACCGCCTATGCCCTGATGCTGGCCGTGGTGGTCTATGCCGTCCAGGCCTGGCGGTGGCGGCTGGCCGAGGGCGCCGGAGCCGCGGCCTGGACCCTGCTTGCGGTGGTGATGGCCCAGGCCGGTCTGGGCATCGCCACCCTGATGCAGGGTGTGCCCCTGTGGCTGGGCGTGCTGCACCAGGCGGGCGCTGCGGTGGTTCTGGGGGTCGCGACCGCCAACCTGTGGCTGGTGATGCGGTCGCGGCCGCGACGTTTTATCGCCGGACCGAGGTCCATGGGCCTCTGATCGCCAGGGTCATGCCCGGGTACATGATGTTGACGAACAGCACCTGTCCGTCCGGCGAGAAACAGGCGCCGGCGAACTCCGAGTTTCCGGTGAAGACGTTCCGGGCGATGGTGTAGAGCTTGCCGTCCGGCGTCACGCCCTTGATGTGATTGCGGATTTGGCTGGAATAGTTGTCCTCGCACAGGATCAGGTCGCCCCAGGGCGCGATGGTCAGATTGTCGGCCATATTGACCATCTTCTCGTCGGTGCTCTCGACGAACAGCTGCAGCCGGTCGGGCCCGCCATCGACGCTCGGCTGCAGGCGCATGACCTGACCCCGACGGATCGGGCCGCCCGAGGTGGCGGTCATGTAGAGTTCGTCCTGACCCCACCAAAGGCCTTCGCCCCGGGCAACCAGGGCGGCACCCGCCGCATGGCCGCGCTGACGCAGGTCGTCATTGGGAGATTCGACGTCTTCCATGTCGATCCAGTCGACGTCCAGCCAATCGCCGACGTTCCACAGCCGGTCGTCCTGGTTGCGCGTGTCGGCGCCGGGCTGACCGCGGACGACCATGGCCTGGAGCTTGCCGCCCTCGGCCAGCTTGTCCGCCACATTGGGAATGAAGCGGTAGAACAGGCCGTCGTTCACGTCCTCAGTCAGATAGACGATGCCCGTGCGGGGATCGATGCAGACGGCCTCGTGATCGAACCGGCCCATGGCCTTCAGCGGCACAGGCTCGACCAGCCCTTCGGCCGTCGCCGGGACCTCGAAAACGAAGCCGTGCGGGCGGGTGACGTTGTCCTTTTCCGGAAGCTCGGTGTTCTCCTCGCAGGTGAGCCAGCTGCCCCACGGCGTGATACCGCCGCAGCAATTGGTCGAGGTGCCGATCAGCGACAGATATTCGCGGACCGTCCGGCGGCTCTCCTGATCATAGATCAGCGTCGTGGTGCCGCCCGGCAGGGGGCGCCCGTCCTTGTAGGTGTCATAGGATTTCGAGACGTCGACGCCGCCGATCCGCTCCTGATTGAGGCCCCCCGGCCCGAGGTTGCGGTGCAGGGCGCTGGAGCCCTTGAGCTCGTGGTTGCGGACCAGGGCCACGCGCCCGCCGCCCAGGTCGAAACAGCCCATGCCGTCCGGCTGGCCGGGTACGAACAGACCGTCTTCCATGGTGTCACCGCTCTGGGAGATGACCTGATAGGTGAACCCTTCGGGCAGATCGAGCAGGCCGGCGGGATCGGCCTTCAGCGGCCCGTAGCCTTCAACCTCATTGATGTAGGTATCCTCGGACAGGGCGTGGGCGTGGCGGGCCAGTCCGGCGAAGGCCAGGCCGGCGACACCGGAGGCCAGAAGGTCGCGGCGCAGAAGGGACATGGGGCACCTGTCAGGGCAGAGGGAGAACGGCTTTATGCCCCGCTTGCAGCCCGAAGATCATCACCGTTCGGTGACGGTTTGCGGACGGATCGTCACAGGTCCAGATCGGCCTGGGCGAAGCGGGCATTCTGCTGGATGAAGTCGAAGCGCGGCTCGGCCTTCTTGCCCATCAGCCGCTCGACCAGATCGGCGATGTCATCCTCCGAGGCCGGCAAGGTCACGCGCGCCAGGGTCCGCTTCTTCGGATCCATGGTGGTTTCCTTGAGCTGCGACGCCATCATCTCGCCGAGCCCCTTGAAGCGGCCGATCTCGACCTTGCGCCCCTTGAAGGTGGTGGCCAGCAGCTCGTCGCGATGGGCCTCGTCGCGCGCATATTCCGACAGGCTGCCGGCCTGGATGCGGTAGAGCGGGGGCAGGGCCATGAACAGCCGCCCCTGACGGATGACCTCGGGCATGACGCGATAGAAATAGGTGATCAGCAGGGCCGCGATGTGGGCGCCGTCGACATCGGCGTCGGTCATGATGATGACCCGCTCATAGCGCAGGTCGTCAAGGTTGAACCGGGTACCCGGCTGGACGCCGAGGGCCAGCGTCAGGTCGGACAATTCAACATTGGCGCGCAGCTTGTCCGCCGTCGCCGAGGCGACGTTCAGGATCTTGCCACGCAGGGGCAGGATGGCCTGGGTCGCACGATCCCGGGCCTGTTTGGCCGAGCCACCGGCCGAATCCCCCTCGACGATGAACAGTTCCGTGCCTGCCGCCGCCTGGCGGGTGCAGTCGGCCAGCTTGCCGGGCAGGCGCAGTTTGCGGGTGGCGGCGGCGCGCTGGACTTCCTTGTCCTTGCGGCGCTTCAGCCGGTCCTCGGCACGGTCGATGACGAAACCCAGCAGGGTCGCGGCCTGTTTCGGGCTTTCAGTCAGCCAGTGGTCGAACGGGTCCCGGACGAGTTGCTCGACCAGCCGGGCGCCCTCGGGCGACGACAGGCGGTCCTTGGTCTGGCCCTGGAACTCCGGGTTACGCAGGAACACCGAGATCATCGCCCCGGCATTGGCGATGACGTCCTCGGCCGTGATGATCGCGGCCCGCTTTTCGTTCGAGAGTTCGCCATAGGCCTTCAGCCCCTTGACGAGCGCCGCCCGGAAACCGGCCTCGTGGGTGCCGCCGTCAGGGGTCGAGACCGTGTTGCAGTAGGAGGCGACGAAGCCGTCGGCTTCCCCGAACCCGGCCGGGCTCCAGGTCACGGCCCACTCGACGGCGCCGGCCTCACCCTTGCGCTCGACGCGGCCACTGAAGGCGGGCGTCACGGTTTCGAGGTCGCCGATCCTGTCCGACAGGGCATCGGCCAGACCGCCGGGGAAGTGCAGCACGGCCTGATCGGGCGTGGCGTCCCCAATCCGCTCGGGCGCGCAGGTCCAGCGGATCTCGACGCCCCGGAACAGATAGGCCTTTGACCGCGTCATGCGGAACAGTCGGGCAGGGCGGAAGGTGGCGCCGGCACCGAAGATTTGCTCGTCGGGCCTGAACCGGATCAGGGTGCCATGCTTCTTTGACGGTTGCCGCTTCTCGAGGCCGGTCAGGGGCAGGCCCCGCGAAAAGGTCTGCCCCCATTCGAAGCCATCACGCCACACGGTGACTTCAAGCCGCTCGGACAGGGCGTTGACAACAGACACGCCCACGCCGTGCAGGCCGCCCGACGTCTCATAGGCCTTGCCCGAGAACTTTCCGCCCGAGTGCAGCACGGTCATGACGACCTCGAGCGCCGACTTGCCGGGGTGTTTGGGATGGGGGTCGACCGGGATGCCGCGCCCGTCGTCCTGGACCGACAGATAGCCCTCGGCGTCCAGCTCGACCTTGATCAGTTTCGCATGGCGGGCCACAGCCTCGTCCATGGCGGCCTCCTTCGCAGATCGACGCTTCTTTGCATTACGAAGGACAGGGCTCGGCTGGGACGACTCAACGTCTAATACGATCTCATCTGGATCCAAGTTCGAAGCGGGCT
>Ga0209404_10000404_pt1 | contig 33796 bp, 30 predicted proteins | sample TroAtlMetagenome_2_FD_187447 | JGI IMG/M metagenome (GOLD analysis project Ga0209404, IMG submission 187447) | Marine eukaryotic phytoplankton communities from Atlantic Ocean - Tropical Atlantic ANT8 Metagenome (SPAdes) (version 2) | ecosystem: Environmental > Aquatic > Marine > Oceanic...
ACTCAAAAAACAAATGGAAAACCAAGACAAAAACAGATCATTTTCATAACTGATGGCAGGCCTACAATTGGAGAAACTCGAACAGATAAAATCATTGAAAGAATTTCAAAAACAAAAGAGAAAAACAAATCCAGCCCAAGGATTTTTTCTTTTGGGATAGGAACTGCGATCAATACTAAGCTCCTTGATTTAATCTCCCAAAAGACTAAAGCATCAACTGAATACGTGCTTCCAGAGGAAAATATCGAATATAAAATATCACGGTTTTATTCGAAAGTTGCCCAAGCTGTAATGACAGATATTAAAATAAAAACAGATAACAAATTAAGAATCTCCGAACAACACCCAAAAAACTTGCCTGATTTATTTAAAGGAGATCAACTCGTACTCTTAGGGCGATACCAATTAAATGGAGAAGAAAAAGGAAAAGTGAATTTTACAATTTCAGGGAATTTGGAAAGTAAAAAAATTAATTTAAGCTTCAGTGAAAAGGTAAATCATAATAATGAAAACCAATTTATCGCCAGATTATGGGGCACACGACGAGTTGGATATTTGTTAGAAGAAATTCGTCTACATGGAGAAAATAGTGAGCTCAAAAATACTATAGTTTCATTAGCGAGAAAATGGGGAATTGTTACTCCATATACGAGCTATCTGATTCTCGAAGATGAAGAATCAAGAAGCATTCCAATAGAACGACAGTCGATTGGAAACAGAATCACGACGCCCAACAACTCTCAAACAACTGTCAAAGAAGCCACATTAATGAGACGAAAATTAGAAGCTAATAGTTTTCTGGAATTCAAAAATGAAGTCAGTGGGAATTCAGCAGTCGCTGCTTCTCGCGCAAGCAATCAGCTTAAAAAGGCAAATCAACCAAAAGTATTTAGAGATGCCTTTAGAGAATCTCAATATGGAATCAGTGATCGCTACCAACAGCAGGAAACTAAAACAATAGCTGGAAAAACTTTCTTCCTAAGCTCTAAAGGATGGATCGACTCGAAAGTCCCTCTCCAAGAACATAAAAGCTTAGTAAAACTAAAATTTGGTTCAGTTGAATATTTTAAAATGATCAACCAAAATGTAAATAATGCGAAATGGTTATCAGTAGGAGCAAACCTTCAAGTTGTTATTAATGAAATTCTTTATGTAATCGCAAACTCCGACAAATAAGCCATCAGATCGGGTATTTTTGCATAAAAGATCAAATTACCTGTTAATTATAGATCTATTAGCCATCTAACAATTGAATTTTGAGCTTTTAAGTTATTTATTAAAGAAGCTTGCTGGAGTAAAAAAAGTCTTTGTTTATTGCGAATCTCCAAATCCTCCTTAGAATTTCCGCCCGATGATTATTAACCTCGAAAAATTACCCGACTGCAAAGCGCTTCTTAGAATAGAGTTTCCTGCTCAAGATACCGAAGCAGAACGAAAGCAAATCATTAAAACATTTTCAAAACAGGCTAAAATTCCAGGGTTCAGACCTGGAAAAACACCTACAAATGTGATTCAAAACCGATTTAAATCTGAAATTGAAAGTGAATTTGAAGATAGAGTAGTACGAAAAGCGATCCAAAAAACAAATGATGAAAATAAATTAGACATAATCAGCATTAAAGAGATTCGAGACCAATCTCATAATACAGATGGCACTTATTCGGCGACTATAGAATTGGTAATAGCTCCCGAATTTGAACTTTCGGAATACAAAGGAATTGAAGTAACTGTTCCAAAAATTGACGTTTCAAATGAGCAATTGGAAGAATCCTTAGACCAAATAAGAGAACGTTTTGCTGATTATCAAAATGTTGAGGGTCGCGGAATTCAAATGGGAGACTTTGTTGTTATAAACTACAAAGGATCCATAGACGGCAAAGCAGTGGGTGAAGTATTACCTTTAGCACCAGCAACATTAGCTCAGAACACGGGTTTTTGGTTGAAAATGGATGAAGCTTCATTTTTGCCAGGTTTCTGCAAACCTCTCCTTGATTTAAACAACAATGACTCAACGTCTTTAACTATCACTATTCCTGAAGACTATGAAGCAGAAGAACTCAGAGGACAAATTCTTAACTATGAAGTCGAGATAGTTGAAATCAAGGAACAGCAATTGCCTGAGTTGGATGATGAATTCGCAGAAAAAATTGAGCCTGGAAAGTCTCTGAATGAATTAAAGGATACTCTAAAAGAGCAGATGGAAGAGCAACGCAAAGGCTATAGACAGGAAATGATAACCAATCAGATACTTTCAAAAATTAATTCTGACTTAGAATTTGAAGTGCCTCAAGAAATCGTAATGAGAGAAACTCAAAGCAGAGTGAACGACATCTTTAATTCGAATACTGAACGCGGTGTTTCTGAAGAAGAACTCGTTGAGCATCAAGAGCAGATAATTGAGTCAGCAGGACAACAAGCTAACAACAGCGTAAAAACAAGTTTTATTCTTGAACAAATCGCAGACAAAGAAAAAATTGAAGTTACCCAAGAAGAGGTATTAAATCGAGTAGGGGAAATTGCTGCTCGACAAAAAACTTCGGTTAAACAACTTACTAAACAATTACAGAAAAAGAATGGCTTTGGTAGAATCGTCAATGGCATCAAAATTCAGAAGACAATTGAGTTTTTGCGTGATTCTGCAGAGATAAAAGAAGTTGAGCCGGAAGAATTCGAGAACAAATAAATAAATACATCTCTGTAAAAGCTAAAAAATTTGAGCTACGTTATAATAATATAAGGACTTAGTTAACTATCCTTAATTAAGTGAACAGAAGAATCGAAAAAAACCGATTAACAAAATGTCAGAATTTCCAACATCATCAATCCACACGAGTGATAATAAAACAATACGCAATATGGTAATACCAACAGTCATAGAATCCGAGGGAAGAGTCGAACGTGCATACGATATATATTCTCGCCTCTTAAAAGATAGAATTGTATTTATTGGAAGTGAAATTGATCCTTACAATCAAATATCTAATTCAGTAATTGCCCAATTACTTTTCTTGCAAATGCAAGACCCTCAAAAAGATATCAACATGTATATCAATTCTCCAGGAGGCTCAGTTTCTGCAGGGCTTGCAATTTACGATACAATGCAATTCGTCACCTGTGACATTAACACCTACTGCATTGGAATGTGCGCCAGCATGGGTGCTGTGCTTCTTAGTGCAGGTACAGCTGGTAAGCGTTATGCATTACCTAACTCTGACATTATGATTCATCAGGTGTCAGGAGGGGCAAGCGGCACTGCTTCTGATGTAGAGAGAACTGTTGAGCATATGTACTCTCTAAAAAAACGACTTAACAAGATATTGGCTAAGCACACTGGCAAGACAGAAAAGCAGGTTGAAAAAGATGCAGACCGTGATCATTGGTTAAGCGCAAAAGAAGCTGCCGATTATGGACTTGTTGACCACGTGCTAGAAAATAAAAAAGACCTTCCTGATGACAAAAAGGAAAAGGGATAAATTAAATTGATTTAAAAAAGATTCTAGTATGGCCAGAGCATCAAATCTTACTATGTGCTCTTTTTGTGGCAAGAGCCACTCTGAGGTACGCAAACTAATCGCAGGGCCTGGCGTCTACATATGTGATAGCTGTATCGTTGTTTGCAAAAACATATTAGATAAAGAGCTTAGTGAAGGCCTAGAAGGTGAAATCAGAGATGTCTCTGAAGATAGCTCCAGTCTAAAAGTTCCAGATCCTGCAACAATTTGTAAAAAACTTGATGATTATGTCATCGGTCAAGATCACGCAAAAAAAGTTCTATCTGTCGCTGTTCATAATCACTACAAGCGTGTTCTCCACGATAGAGGTGAGCTTGATAGCTCAAGGTCAAAAGCCCTTAAAAATAATCAATTCTCAAAGCTTGAAAATGTTGAGCTAGAAAAAAGTAATGTCCTACTGCTTGGGCCGACCGGATCTGGTAAAACTTTATTGGCTAGAACTTTAGCAAAAATACTTAATGTCCCTTTTTGCATAGCAGATGCAACCACACTTACAGAAGCGGGATACGTTGGTGAAGATGTTGAAAATATCGTACTTCGATTACTCCAAACTGCCGACAATGATGTAAGTCGTGCAGAATTAGGTATTATTTACATAGACGAAATTGATAAAATCGGACGTAAGACAGAGAATGTAAGCATCACACGTGACGTCTCTGGAGAAGGAGTTCAACAAGCCTTGTTAAAAATTCTTGAAGGCACCGTTTGCAATGTACCTCCTCAAGGAGGAAGAAAACACCCCCAACAAGATTACATTCAGGTAAATACAGAAAAGATACTTTTTATTTGTGGAGGCGCTTTTGTAGGACTTGAGGACATGATCCGAAGGCGTCTTGGTAAAGGAGTCATGGGGTTTAAGACTGATGGAGAAAAAATCAAAGAAGAGGAGCAAACAAAAAATCAAATTCTAAAACTCTCGGAACCTGAAGATCTCTTAGGTTTTGGCTTGATTCCAGAATTCATTGGTCGATTACCAATCATTTCAAGCCTTGAAGAACTAAGTACTGACCAATTAGTAAAAATATTGACAGAACCAAAAAATGCAATGGTCAAACAATATCAAAAGCTAATTGCCCTAGAAGGAGCTGAATTAAGTCTGACTAAAGATGCACTTCAAAGTTTAGCAGAACTTGCCGTAAAAAGAGGAACAGGCGCCAGAGCGCTCCGATCAATTTTTGAAAAACTAATGCTCGACATTATGTATGAATTGCCGAGCAATAAAGATATTAAGAAAGTCACAATAAATCGTTCTGTAGTAGAGGGAAAAAAATCACCTGTAATTCGCAAAAAGGCAAAAAAAGACGCTGCGTAGACTAATAGCATTAATTATCGGTTTAGAATTCTTGGAAGATATATTTAAAGGTTGCGAAGACCATCCTCACCAAAACTTCTTGGGTATTCTTCCTCAATTAAATCAATCCTCTTCATAATTTCAGAATCAAGTTCCTGATCAGCAGCAGCTAGCGTTTCTTCTAATTGAGATGATTTTGAAGCACCAATGATAGTAGACGCTACAAAGTCGTGCTGCTTACTCCAAACCGTGGCAAGTGTAGTTACACTCATTCCTATCTCTTTTGCGATCTCTATAAGTCGTCTCGTCACTTCAATAGTTCTCGGATTTACAAACCGAGCAGCCATTTTCTTCTGCCTTTCACCCCCATTGGAAAGATAATCAGTAAATCTTGCCCCATCAGGCAAAACCTCTGATTGATACTTACCACTAAGCACTCCTCCTGCCAATGGTGAATAAGGAAGTAAACTAACACTTTCTTGTCTACACACCTGGGCCAATTCACTCTCACACCGACGATTCAAAATAGAAAAATTATTTTGTACAGTCTCATAACGACTTAAATTATTTTTTTCAGAAGCCCATAAAGCTTTCATCAACCCCCAGCTTGTCTCATTAGAACAACCAAAAGATCGAATCACTCCTTGATCGACCAAGTCAGTAAGCGCGGCAAGCGTTTCCTCTGCTTGCATGCCATGATCAGGCCAATGCGTTTGATATAAATCAATATAATCAGTTCCAAGCCTCCTAAGACTCCCCTCGACCGCAAGCCGAATATGATGTCTATCAAGCGAAGTCATCCCATTCCTAACAGGCGGTGTAAACCAACCATGACCAGGTCCCGTCACCTTAGTAGCTAATATAATAGATTCTCTGGGTTTACCTTTTATCCACTTTCCAACAATCTCTTCAGTAACGCCAAAAAGATCGGAAGACGGAGGAACAGGATAAACCTCAGCAGTATCCATGAAATTAATTCCTGCATCAAATGCCTTATCCATAATTGCAAAAGACTCCTTCTCATCTGATTGCAGTCCAAATGTCATTGTTCCTAAGCAAATTTCGGAAACAGTTATTCCACTTTTCCCTAGCCGACGACGTTTCATTTTTTATTCTTTAAGATAATATTATATATATCAGCAAATTATTCTCTAATTCCTTTAGAGAACTCAACAGCATAATCATTTAAAAGCTATATCAATATAATCGCGCATTAGCCTGACCTCATTAGGATCAACAGCTGAAGATGACGACGAAGCTGCAGAATGAAATTCCCACAATTCAGGAATATGTAAAAGGTCTTGAATATTAGATGACCTTATTCCACCACAACAAAGAACTCTTGGATTAGACTTCGATAACTGAACAAATTTAGATACTTTATCAGGGTTATGACTCGCTCTAGATAATCCGGCTGAGCTCAATACACGTTCCACTCCAATTGATCTAAGTTGGTTAAAGGCATGCTCAATATTTTGACTTTCATCAAAAGCGCGATGAAATGTAAATGGTAAAGGACTCGAGGCTTCAATCAAATCATCAAGTGCATGTATATCAATAAGGTTATCTGAGCTCAATGCACCTGAAACTATTCCACCAGCACCGGCATCTTTAGACTCTTGTATTGAAGATAACATTTTTTGAAGCTCTTCATTATTAAATACAAAATTTCCCGAACGTGGTCTAATTAGTACAAAAACCGGTATCTTCACTTTCGAAATAACTAAATCAATCAACTCAAGACTTGGAGTCACTCCACCCACTGAAAGATCTTCACATAACTCAATTCGATCAGCCCCATTATCAAAAGCATGTTGAGCATCTTCAAGTGAAGTGCAACAGATTTCAAGAGTACCTTTCACTCCGCTAGATAAAAAAGAATTTGTTCATTATCTTGACCACTGACTTCAAAAGGCTTTACCAATTCTTTAGAGCCCTTAATGGGAATCCTAAGTTCATAGTCATCACCTTTCTTCAAAGAGAAAGCCAACATATCATTTGTATCATTATTTTCATCCCGAGTTCTTCCCGAAGCGATTTTTTTTTCGTTTTTCCAAACCTGAATTTCCGAAGAAATACGATCACCTCCCTGTTTACTAAAAAGCTGAATAAACACCCTATTGGATTTTTTGCCGGTATAATTGTCTGTTACATTCTCTGCAAAAACATAATTAATATTTAAATCCCATATTAGAGGGAAATTGGCCTCCGTTTTTTTCCAACTTGCGGCATAAATAGCATGACGTGGATCATCTTTTATCGCATTAGATGCGTCACCTTTAAACCAAGCGTTGCCAAGACCTGCAGCACTATATTCACATGCTCCTGTAAATTTCCAATCTTTACCATCCCATACCTCTACCCAACTATGATTACCGCGTTTCTTGGCCCACATTGGAGTACCCACAAAACGCGCAGGAACTCCAACTGCTCTGCATGCATCAATTAAAATCACTGATAAACCAGTACATGATGCAAAACCCGCATCAATTGATTCATAAGGGCTCTGGTCAGGCTTAGGTCGCTTACGAGCATGATATTTAACATTGATAATTTTCCATATTTCTTTGTTTAGCACCTGAGCAGCCTCTTCAAGGCTCTTGCATTCCTTAACAAGAGGAGAAAATCTTTCATAAAAGTCCTTCCTCCATTGATCCCTCCTTTCATTGATATTTGCATAAGGCAATACATCATTTAAAAAAATATCTTTAGGAACTGACTTAGCCCACTCTGAATCCTCTCTCGCCTTAAAGGCGTAATTCACATTTTCGACAAGATAATCTGAGCTAAGCGACTTAAGATCTCTTTCAGGCATATACTGAATTAAAAATACTAAACCTTCAGCCCTATCAGGATTTAGACGTGCTATAGCGCTACGAAGTTCTGAAGAATTTTCACCTGCTTTCCTAAATGGCTCGACTAGTATAGATGCCTGCTTATCGGATAATTTGTTTTCAAGACTAAAAGAGAAGTCCAAACAACAAAAAAATACAGTTAAAAGCGTCCAAATAAATTTCATGAATAAATAACAACATGAATAACTCATAGATAATCGTCAATAGGAGCCTTTTGGTTTTTAGACGTCAGAATTTTTATTATTGGAGGCATTCACAGAGCAGACTTCTTTACATCCTATAAAGCGGCTCAAAAAATAGCGATTTGTACTTATGTATTGGTATATTTTTTCTGCAATAAACATCATTCCAGGAACCCATAATAAAATAGATAAGGGGAATAATAATGGCATTCTCATCCCAATAAATCTGATAGCCTTAGCTCCCACAAAAATATTTTTTTGTGGAGTAATGCAGTGAATTCCTTGATTTAGGGCGTTTTCATCGATATTAACGCCTGTAGCGGTTTTTTTAAAATCCTGCAAAGGAACAAACTCAACCTTGTTTAACCAATCCAATTTAACCAATAAGTTTATCTGTAATTGACAAAAAGGACAATCACTGTCGAAAAAAAGAAAGTGTCTAAGCGGCACCACAAATCTTTCTTAACCCCATTTCGAAGATAGGTCAAAAACTCAAACCATACATAACTCTTTGAATAAATTAAAACTTTCAAAAAAAAGCGTTGAATATCTCTTTAGAATTTCATGCGCCGTAATGCTCATTGGCCATGGATGGGTGTGCCTTAACGGCAAAATGCCTCTAACTGCTTTATTATGGGATGAAAATTTAATGTCCGGAATAATAACCTCCATTACAGGGGAAGACTGGAACAGTTGGGTAACTTCGTTATCGGTTAGTGCAGGGATCGGGAAAATTATTAAATTTCAAGGGGTGATCTTCTTACTCTCAGCTTTAGCTGTACTAATTAAATCAAAAAACAAATATTTAAATTCGATTTACATCGTCATCACAATCAATCTTGTATTTTTATCAACACTAAAATATTTAGACAACAGAGTAGGTATTGGAAACTTGCTTGAACATGCCGCTCAGTTTTGTATGCCTTTGATCATATTTCTTATTTCCAAAGAAAATAAAATAACCAAATCTGCAGATTTAATAGCTAAAATTAGTATTGCAATGGCTTTTATATTTCATGGATTATTCGCAATAAACTTCAGTCATGAGTGGATTATACTAGATCATAGTAGGCCAGGACATTTTTCTGAAATGCTCATGCGTTCATTAGGAATAAAAGAACAAAGCCATGCTAATCTAATATTAATAATTGCCGGACTATTTGACTTCATTGCTGCTGTTCTGATTTTCACCAAAGGCAAACTCAGAAAAACAGGACTCTATTATATGTTAATATGGGGAGCTTTAACTGCCGCTGCACGACCTTGGTCTCATTTTGACAGCTATGAAATAATGAAAACATTAAATACTTGGATACCAGAAATGCTATATAGGGCCCCACATTTTATGATTCCTCTATGCCTAATACTTGCACTTAGTAAGAAATATGATCATGTTAAACAAACCTCAAATTAGAGTATTAATGAAATTCCTCCATATCATTATTTTCATCATCATTTTTAACTTTAAATCGGTCGCAAAAACAGACAAATACCGAGTAATATGGAATTCGAATCCACAAAATTCAGCAACAATAGGTTGGTGTAAAATTGACGGTAAAGGAGCCCAAGTACATTACGGTGAACTTTCCCAGATAGGAGAAGATAAAATTTATCCACTTAAAAAAGATGTTCACCGTAAAACCTTGCACCTTGATATAAGAAGTAGATTTGCTCGCCTTGAGGGACTAAAACCCAATACTATTTATGCCTTCGTAATAAAAGACGATAATTCACAAAGCAAGCAGTTCACTTTCAAAACAGCGAGCAGTGACAATGAACCGTTTTCTTTTGTAGCTGGCGGCGATAGTAGAAACAATCAAGGAGCAAGGCAAAATGCCAACAGAGCAGTTGCCAAAATAAGACCTTTATTTGTTTGCTTTGGTGGAGACATGATATCAACTCCAACAAATAAAAATTGGGCTAGATGGCTAGACGACTGGCAACTAACAACCGGAGAAGATGGACGCATGATACCCATTGTAGCTGCTCGCGGAAATCATGAAGGCTCGGCAGACATTAATAAATTATTTGATACACCTACACCAGATGATTATTACGCATTCGGATTAGGAAATAAACTACTCAGAGTTTATACTTTAAATAGCTGTATTGTACGAGCAGGCGATCAAGGTGAATGGTTGAAAAAAGATCTCAATGAAAATACTGACTACAAATGGAAGATAGCCCATTACCATCATCCGTTTAGACCTCACCATAAAGGCAAGAAAGAACAAGATGCTCAGTATGATGCTTGGGCAAACACTTTTTATTACTATGGCATGAATCTTGTCATAGAATGTGATAGCCACACAGTCAAAAGGACATGGCCTGTTCGCCCTTCTAAAGAAAAAGGGAGCACTGAAGGTTTCATTCGTGATGATGAAAACGGCATTACTTTCATTGGTGAAGGATGTTGGGGGGCACCCTTAAGAAAAAATGATGATGATAAAGAGTGGACAAGAGCTTCTGATAGCTTTAACCAAGTTAATTGGATGGTCGTAAACACTGACAAAATAACTGTTAGAAGTGTTAAAGTAGATAACATCAAAAACTCAAAGGTTATCAATTGTGAAAAACCATTTGATACCCCTGAGGGAATGGAAATATGGAATCCTGAAACTGGAAAAATAGTCACAGTTCTTCCAAGAAAATTTAAATAATTTCATTTAACATTTACTAAGACATCAAAGTATTGATGTAGTTTTTGCTTCTAAGAATTGCATCAGTAACCTGCTCTTTCTTTGGAAGAATTGGAATACCTCTTGGGACTGGGTGCATGAAAATTTCACAGTACCCCCTGTACTCAATGTGATCCAATGAACTTAAAATACTTTTATAATTAAGAGCGCCTCCATAACCAGGCATTTGTTTCATCTCAATGGCTTTAGATGACTTCTTATACATACCTTCTGAGTGTTCTTGGAAATACATAAAAGGAATATTTTTGTTTCCAAGTTCTCTAATTAATTTAGGAATGTCTGCAGCAAACTTATGCAAATGATGAGGAGCAAAGGCAATCCCCAAATGACTATTTTTATTAAGTTCCCCAAAATAACGTAATGCATCAGGGTGATATAAAAACTGACTACTATGATTTTCAACAGCAATCTTAACTCCTGCTTCCTGAGCAACTGCTACATGAGGTTTCATTTTTTCTAAAAAATTTGCCACTGCTTTCTTTGCTTCTTTTCCTTTCACTTCTGAAGGTCCAGTCGTACCACAAACAACAACCTTAACGTCAAAAAATTTACTAATTGTTTTAATCTCCTCTTGAAGTCCGAAAGGACCTAATGGATAACGAGTGAAAATCGCTGGAGAAACATTATTACGATCAAATAAAATTTTAGCTTTTTCATAACCCATAGAAGCAATCTGTTCTCTCTGATTACCATGCACCTTACACCAAATATCAATACACTCACAGCCAGCCTTAGAAACCTCTGGCAAAATATCTTCCAAGAGCATCTCACCATACATAGCAGAGGAAAGAGCATACCGGATATTAATTTTTTTTAGCTCAGCCTTTAGTAAGTTAATAGAATTACTACCAAACATCAAAGGAAGGTAAGCTCGCATAAATGAACGGCGGGAAAAATTATTCATATAGAAGATCTAAGAAATCGATTCTCTCTCGCTAATCAATAAATCAATCCAAGAGCGAAGGTACTGGCCATTATCGTGAAACGTTCTACCAGAGACAAGATTTCCATCAACTACACAAGGCTCATCAACAAAAATACCTCCACAAACTTCTAAATCAAATTGACATTTAGGCACCGTCGCCATTCTTCGGCCTCGAACCCGATCAGCCCTAGCTGGAATTTCCACACCATGACACACACTTGCAATCGGTTTATTGTTATCAAAAAACCATTGTGTTATCTTTATCAAATCAGGGTTATCTCTGATGTATTCAGGCGCTCTTCCTCCACTGAAGAAAATACCCAAATATTCCTCTGGGATTATTTCCTTAAAAGAAATGTTTGCATCAATCGTATATCCCTCCCACTCTTTTGTAATTGTCCAACCTGGTTTAACTTCATGCATAACCATTTGATACTTTTTCTTTTCCGGTCCAGCCACGACAGGCTGAAAACCATCCTCTTGCAACCTATAAAAAGGATATAATGTATCCAGCGTCTCGCTAGCATCACCAACTATAATTAGAACTTTTGAATCTGACACAATATTAATTTCAATTCTGTTATAGAATAATAACAAACAATAGAAAACCGCAAAACAAAGAAATCCGTTTGAATATTTACCGAGGAAGGTTGATTAAAGAGATATAAACATGAAAAAGGCATCAACATTGAGAGATGATTTTCCAATACTTAATCGAGAAGTTAATGGAAAGCCTCTGATTTATCTCGATAACGCTGCGACAACACAAAAACCTAAAGTTGTAATTGATAGAGTTTCAAGCTTCCTATCAGAGGAAAACGCAAATATTCATCGAGGAGTTCACCACCTCAGCATGAATGCAACTAAGGCTTACGACCAAGCAAGATCAGCTGTTGCTAAGTTCATAAATGCAAATTCGGATAATGAGATTATTTTTGTTAGAGGTGCAACTGAAGCGATTAATCTTGTTGCTAACAGTTTTGGTAAAAGCCTTTTAGAAAAAGGCGACGAGATACTCGTCACAGAAATGGAGCACCATGCAAATATTGTACCTTGGCAACTCGTTGCTAGAGAAACTGGCGCCAAAGTGATCCCCATAGCGATAACAGATCACGGAGAAATTGATCTTAATGATTTTGAATCAAAAATAAATAAGCGAACAAAAATTGCATCCTTTATTCATGTCTCTAATGCACTGGGCACAATTAATCCTGCGAAAAGAATGATTCAAATTCTGAAAGCCAAAGATATCCCTGTACTACTGGATGGAGCTCAGGCCGTTGCTCACCAAGCTGTAAACGTACAAGATCTTGGTTGCGACTTCTATGTTTTCTCATCACACAAAATTTTTGGACCTGATGGAATGGGAGTTCTCTATGGTAGAAATGAATTACTTTCTAAAATGTCCCCTTACCAAGGGGGAGGTGATATGATTGAAGTCGTTAGCTTTGATGGAACTACCTTCAGAGAACCTCCAGAGCGCTTCGAAGCAGGGACTCCTAATATCAGTGGAGCAATTGGTTTAAAAGAAGCCATTGATTACATTAATGATTTAGGATGGGATACCATTGAAAAAATTGAATCCTCACTTTTGAAATACTGTACAGAAAAACTAAGTTCTATACCTTCGCTAAAGATAATTGGTACCGCGCAAAAAAAAGTCCCTGTCTTATCTTTCACAATGAGTTCTGCTCACCCTCATGACATCGCAACAATACTTGACTCAAAAGGAATTGCGGTCAGAGCAGGTCACCACTGCGCACAACCATTGATGAAGAGACTTGGCGTAAGCGCTACAACAAGAGCCTCATTATCATTTTATAATAATGTTGAAGAAATAGATCAATTAGGCGAGGCTCTTGAACAAGTAAGTAAGATTTTTGAAAATTAATACATTTCATGGATGACTTAAGTGATCTCTATCAGGAAATAATTCTTTCTCATAATAAAAGGCCCAGGAACAGTGATCCTCTGGACCCTTCAACTGGCCAAGCAGAAGGCTTTAATCCATTATGTGGTGACAAACTGACAGTATACGTCAGAAATTCCGAAAATTTTCTAGAAACAGTCAGTTGTGACACTGATGGCTGTGCTATCTCGCGAGCATCCGGATCTATAATGACTACAATGGTGGCAAACAAAGAAATTATCGAAGTCGAAAAACTTATCGAAGATACTAAATTATTGCTCACTGGGGAGGATGAACCAGAAGTTGATCTTATCGAACATGGTGATATGGCTGCATTAATAGGTGTTCGCAAATTTCCTGCAAGAATAAAGTGTGCCACACTAGCTTGGCATGCTTTAGAGTCTGCGCTAAAGGGAAATAATGAAGCGACTACAGAATAGTGAATAGCACTATTTTAGACGATCAGTTGCCCAAAGAATGCCATTACTGACCATATTCAAGTATTCCTTGGCCTGCATTGTTTCATTATGATGCCCTAAGGTGGTTCCAAAAACTTTACCTTTTCCATATTGGTTAACCCATACGCAATCATGGCTTGATTTTCCTTTATCAATAGATCCTTTAGCTAAAACAGTTGCTGTGGGCCAAGTTTTATCAATATGATAAAGTTCACCCTTTGGTGTTACCCATTGTTTAGGAAACCCCTTCATTACCGGATGCTCTGGTTTTACATTCTTCACGGTAATAGGTGCATGTTTCCCATGCCTTGGAGAAGTAACGCCCAGCATTGCAGGCCAATGCTTTGTCTTTCCTGGAATTTTCCAGTGATAGGAATGCATCGAACAGTGAATGGCAACGGCCGGCTTTCCTGAGCTATGGATTTTCGAAAGAGACTCTACGAAAGAAGCATCTTTTTCATGAGCATGACACAAATTATAAACCACTATATCATAGCCATCAGACCATCCTTTTTTACTTAGCGCTTCCTTAGTTCCTTTAGCATCTTGATGAATAACCCCCCAGTTGACTGAAATTCTTTGGCTAACACCTTCAGTTAAAATCTTCTCTTGTCCCTTGTAATCGTGATATCCCCCTCCAGTAACAAGTAGCGCTTTGATTGGCGCATTCGATTTATTTTCTTCAGCAACTGAAAATACAGCTACGGACAAAAAGATAATAAGCGGCGAATATAAAAGTGAGATTTTTTTATTCATCTTGAGTAAAGAGATTTATTAATTATCAACATTAGAAAATAATACAAAAAAAACCCACAGAAAAAACGCAAAATAATTAATGAACCTATGATTTCCAATTTTCTGAAACCATTCCTGAAACGCCTAATTGTCTAATATTTTCTTCATCAAGTTCCAATCCAAAACCAAAACCACTTTCAATTAGAGAATCTAAAGAAATTAAACCATTCTTAATGATTAGAGATGGGAAATCCAATTTTTCATATGAATAAAGATCACCGTGAGATAAACAAATCTTTTTCTGAATGTCCGTAGCGTACATAGAAAGACCCGAGAAATAATGATGTCCATTTCTTTCAACATGATCAATACCAAGGGATGACATGACCGTTAAATCATTAAGAAGAGCCACCGGACCCACATTAGCAAGATCTTCACCACTGATCATCCATTCACCACCCTTTTCCTCTCGATTAAACTGAATTTTACAAGCATTGGCTATACCTTTAAAAACTCCCTTACAATTTTTGTGACTTGTTCCTCGGTAACCTAAATCTAAAGCTCGCTGAAGAGAACTAAGCTCCCCATCAGATTCATCAATTATCATAGCTGGACATAAATCCCACTGAGCTATGTCATGAAGCACAGCATCATTCAGCGCAAAATCACGGTGAAGAGGTTGCTCAACAAAAAGTAAATGGTCATCATTTAGAAATGATTTTAACAAAGCATTCTCTTTAAGCTTCTCCCAATGAGTTCGAAATTCGGAAACCGAGGAAAATTGCTCATTACCATCAAGCGTAAATTTGAAATCTTTTATTCTGGATTTAAGGAGGGTCGCAATTGCTTCTAGCCGAGGAAGATCCGTTTCAATTTCGCCACAAATTTTAATTTTAAAATGAGTAATTCCATATTTATCAATAACTTCGTCTAAAGCCTGTGGCAAACCATCATCACAACGATCCGCTATTGATATTTCCGATCCAATTAAAGGGTCTCCAAGGCCCACAGTATGTCGTGCAATAATTTGATTCAAAGGTTTATAAGGTAACCAATTAGAAGGATGACTATCCTTCAGTTCATCATAAAAATATTCTAAATTAATACCTAAAATATTTTCATGAAGAGACTGATGGAAAGATTTATTCCGGGCGCGACAAAAAGCATCTATAAGAGCTCTTTCAACTAGAGAAGTTCCAAGGTGAGCCATTAAAGATGGAACTTTCTCTTCTTTCGCCCAATGATCCTGAAGTTCATATAACTGCACCCAAAAATCGAAAATTGTTTCAGCGCAAATCCTCTTTGAAAACTCTAAAGCCGTAGTAAGTACGGTAATCATTTCAGGCAAATCTTCTTCAAAAGTCGTCTCGGTATTTTTAGTAAACCATTTTGGAGGCAACCCCTCGGAAGAGATTCCTTTGACTATCTTTCCTTCAAAATCCACCTCAACACATAAAAATACATGAGGAAGACTGGTCATAGATGCAATTCCATATTTAAATGGGAATCTCGTATTCATTGAAAGATGCCGAAATTGCGCACTGTTTAAGGAAATAGACATTATTTAAAAATAATAAGAATGCATTGCAAATAGAGAATGGACAAGTCCTTCATGATAGATTGGAATAACTAGCTAATGAAAAAAGAAAGTAAAAGAGGAAAATTAGCAACTGCACTGATTGTTATTTTTCTATTCGCCCTAGTCATGGGACCAGGGCCAGGATCTTTACTAATTAATCCACATGGTTCTGAACCTAAGTTTTGGCTCGGTGTGCCGGCACTCTATGTTTGGGCAGTTTTCTGGTTTTTTGTTGAAGCAGGCGTTGTTCTAATCGCAGCTCAATTTATTTGGAAGAAGGAGGATGAAAATGGTTAACCTCAATTTCTTTCTCTCCAGAGCTGACTTAGGCAACACACCTTACGTAGTACTGATTGTCTATTTAATTATTCTACTGGCTTTGGGTATTTTTGGATATATAAGAAGCAAAGGAACTGAAGAAGATTATTACCTTGCCGGCCGCGGACAAGGACTCTTGGTCACGTCTCTCACTATAATGGCTACCTTCTTTTCAGGAGTAGCCCTATTGGGTTTTCCTGGAATGGTTTACGAAAACGGTGTTTCTGCAATGTTCATCGCACTCAATCTTCCAGTCGCCGGTGCCGCTGTTTACTTATTAGGAAATGGAATTCGCAAGCTTGGACAAGCTAGAGGTTACGTAACTCCCGGAGACATGATAGCAGGATACTATGGAGGGTCAGGGGTACGTATTGTTGTTGCTATTCTTGGAATGCTTTATGTGCTTCCATATATCATCATTCAAATCAAGGCTGGAGGAGGGCTCGCTCAACAACTTTTTGGCGAAAATATGTTTAACCTTGGTGCAGCAGCACTCTCCGCCGTTACACTTCTTTATGTACTGGTAGGAGGAATGCGCTCAGTGGCATGGACAGATGTTCTTCAAGGAATTCTTTTACTATCAGGAGCATTACTGGCAGGTATTGCTGTGATCATAAGCCTTGGAGGAATTGAACCTTTTTTCAGTAAAGTCGCAGATCTTGATGCTAAGCAATTAACTATGCATGATCCTAAGGAATCCAAATGGAACCCTTGGTGGATTTTAACTTTTTGCTTATTTGCTTCGCTAGCAAGTATTGTTCAACCGGCACAGTGGATGCGATTTTATGCTGCCAAATCTTCAAAAACATTAAGACAAAGCGCAATGATCTTTGCTATCATTCTTCCGTCATGCTTCCTGTTTGGAGTAATGCTGGTTGGCTTAGTTGGCCGAGCCGTTCACCCTCCCATTGACCCAAATTTAGGATTAATCGCAAGCAATTTACCAGAAGGACTTAATAAACCATCTCAAATAGCTGTTTTTATGCTAGGAGATCAATTGCCGGCCATGCTTGGAGGCTTAGGCATTATTCTAGTTTCAGTCATTATGGTGGCAATCATGGCCGCTTCTATGAGCACTGCTGATAGCAATCTACATGCCTTGGGAGGCGTCCTTACAAGAGACATTTATGATAAATTTATAAATCCTAGTGCCACGGAAAAACAACGCACAATGGTGGGAAGAATTGTCATTGTTCTCGCCACCTGTCTAGCCCTTTTAGTCGTCTCACTTGGAGAAAATACTGAATTTGGAAAAGGATTACTTGAAACAATTATGCAATTCTTTTTTCTGGCTATGGCTTTTTCCTGTCAGCTAGTTCCCCCAGCAATAGATATTCTTTACGTGCGTAAAGGAACTAGAGCTGGAGCCATTGCAGGCATGTGTACAGGAGGAGCAGTAGTTCTTGCTACTTATTTATTTTCAGAAAAAGAAGCAACTCAATACCTTAAAAGAATCATCGATCTCGGTTGCCTAGCCATTATTTTTAATGTGGTGGTCTTTACAATTGTGAGTACTATAACCAAAAAAGTTGACCCCTCTCACATTGAACGTTTTAAACGTGACCTTAGCTAAATTTTTATCCCATGAGCAAACCAAGCATACTTACAACAACTGTTGGATCTTATCCTGTACCAGAATGGCTCTCAGCTCTTCCATCGGAACAAGCTGTCATTGATGCTACTAGGGTCATTTTCGATACTCAGCGATCTAATGGAATAGATTTACCGACAGATGGTGAACTTTACCGATTTGATATTAATCATCCCGACACTAATGGAATGATCGAATATTTCCTCAAGCCCATGGGCGGATGTGACAGTTCCATAGGTCGAACAGACACCGAAACATTTCGAGCAAAACAGGAAATGGGATTCCGAGCCAAACCCGCAGCAGCCGTTCGATCAGCATTAAAAAGTGGTTCTCTAAATCTCATTGATGATTGTTCTCGAGCAAAATCAGTGTCGGGTGGAGATTTTAAATTTACTGTAACCAGTCCATATATGCTTTCGAGAACACTTTTGGACAATCACTACAATGACTTTGATGCCCTAACCTTAGCAGTTGCAGATGTACTAGCAGAACAAGTTAAAGACTGTCCTTGTGAATGCCTCCAGGTAGATGAGGCTAATATTCCTGGAAGTCCTGAACATGGTCCACTCGCAGCCGAGGCTATTAACAGGGTGTTAAACGCATTTGACGGCAAGACTGCTGTTCATTTCTGCTTTGGAAATTATGGAGGACAAACTATTCAATCAGGAAAGTGGAAACCATTAATTGATTTTCTTAATTCTCTTAAATGTGATCATCTTGTTCTCGAACTTGCTCATCGCCCGGATGATGACCTTGAAGCATTGAAAGAAATTAAACCTGAGATTGGGATTGGGATTGGAGTTGTAGACATTAAGGTAAATCACATAGAAACTGCGGAGGAGATTGCAAAATCAATAGAAAAAGCAGAAAAAGCCCTAGGCCAAGGAAGAGTGAAATATGTACACCCTGACTGTGGTTTTTGGATGTTGAAAAGAAGTATCGCAGATAGAAAAATTGCAGCTTTGGCAAAAGGCAGAGATCTTTATCTAGGAATTTAAAAATTTTAAGAAAGAGGCGCGCTGCGACCACTCTTTTTGAATTCCTCTAGTTTGCTTTTTAATTCCTTAACAATCTCTGGTTTTTTGTAATACAGATTATCGGTTTCTCCGGGATCACTAGTAAGATCATAGAGTTGCCCGGGAGCTAGTGGAGCTTTCTCAGGCACAATGTATTCTTTCATTCCCCATCGACCAGCTCGATTATAATTATTTCCTCCGGAACCTTTATGATCGAGATATTTCCATGCCCCACTACGAATAGATAGTGCTAAGCTCATCGTCTGATGCAAAGTGTATTTTCTTATAGGAATACCTTCATCCTTTCCAATTAGAGCAGGAAGCATATTCACACTATCTTCACCAGCATCGGAGGGTAATTTTGCATTAGTTATTGCGGCAAAGGTAGCCATTAAATCGGTCAGTGAAAGCGTCTGAGAACTAGTAGTACCCGGTTTAATTTTTCCAGGCCAACGCGCAATAAAAGGCACACGATGACCTCCCTCCCAATTGTCTCTTTTAACACCTCTCCACGGTCTCGCTCCATCATGATTATAATCTTTTCTCATTGAAAGCACCGTTGGAACTTCCGGACCATTATCACTAGAAAAAATAACTAGTGTGTTATCGGTTAACCCATATTTATCAAGCGCACTCATCAGTTTTCCAACGATATAATCGAGTTCAAATATAAAATCACCATGAGGCCCCACCTTTGTTTTACCTTTAAATTGATCTGCAGGAAAAGAAGGCAAATGCACTGCCTGAGTAGAGTGAAATAAAAAGAAAGGAGTTTTCTTCTCATCCTTTGCATGTTGCTCGAGAAAAGCCAAACTCTTATCAAGAAATTGCAAATCAATTTCTTCCATCTCGTAGCCTGGAGCAATCATGCCAGGTCGATTATCTTGCGAATATGGATGTTTGGGAAGCGGACTACGATCAATTATCTTTGTCGGGGGAACAGGAATCCTGTCACCATCAATAAAAGCATAAAGCCAGTCCGTTGTCGGACAACAAACACTGCCAAAGAAATAATCAAATCCACGATGAATGGGTGCGTCCGGAATGGACTTAGAGTAATCAATTCTCTTCACTGCCTCAAGACCATTCTTATTTATAGCCTCCCCTTTCTTATCATAGAAAGTCATACCGACATGCCACTTCCCAAAAAGAGCCGTTTTATATCCTCGCTCTTGAAGCATCCCACCAATAGTCATCCTATCTTGTTCAATCATACAAGGTCCACCAGCTCCCGTAAAAACACCTTTCATTCCTGTACGAAAAGCCATTCGACCAGTTAATACAGAATACCTTGTCGGAGTACAAACGGTGGAAGGACTGTGTGCATCAGTGAATCGGATACCATCAAGTGCTAACTGATCTAGATGAGGAGTAGGTACCTTTGACTTAGAGTTATAGCAACCAACATCTCCGTACCCCAAGTCATCCGCAAGAATAAAAAGAATATTCGGCATAGTTTTCTCTTTAGATAATACGAACGAAGAATATGAAAAACTAAGACCAAAGAACGCAGCAAAGACTATAGAATGAGATGGAATAAATCGAAGATATGATCTTTTCATTTTTACTTCGCTAAAGTGAGCCGAAATCGCTTCTAAGGCAATACACAAACCTCTACAGTAGAAATATGAGAAAAAATATCTCAATAAAAAGACCCAACCTTTCACAAAAAACACTATTGATTCAGCTAGTCATTTGCCTCTGGCTCGTTAGCCTTTCGGCCAGTGCTATTTCATGGCGTGACTGCAAGAATCAGGAAAAAGACTGGTACAAAACTCACGAAGCAAAGCGTATTGGTGACAACATACTCTGCTTTCAGTCTAATTTAGGCGGTTGGTACAAGAACGATAGTAGTATCCATCCATCTGGAAACGCCGCTATCGATATACGTAGTAAAGAGGAACAAAAAAAACATAAAAAATCACTCCAACAACTCAAGTATCCATGCACCTTAGATAATGATGCAACTTGGTCTGAAATGCGTTTTCTCGCCAAAGTCCACGCTGCAACAGGGCAACAAAAGTATAAAGATGGATTCCTTAAAGGTATTCGCTATTTACTTGAAGCACAGTATCCAAGCGGTGGTTGGCCGCAATTCTATCCGCTCAGACCAGGATACTCGAGCCAAATTACATTTAACGATGGCGCCATGATTGGAGCAATTACGATCCTTGACGATGTCGCACAAAAGCGTTCTTTTTATAATCTCGCCGACGAAAGACTCCAGAAAAGATGTCAAACCGCAGTGACCAAGGGACGTGAATGTATTCTCAAATGCCAAATCATAGTAAAAGGGAAAAGAACTGCCTGGTGCCAGCAGCATAATCCACGATCCCTCGAGCCAGCTCAAGGCCGTATTTCTGAAAACCCATCCCTTTCAGGAGCAGAGAGTGTCGGTGTGGTTAAATATCTAATGTCAATAGACAACCCTTCACCCGAAATTATTGATGCGGTATCAAGTGCTGTGACATGGTTTAATCAAGTTAAAATCACCGGAATTCGAATCCATGATTTCAAAGACGATTCTCTACCAAAGGGCGTAGATCGAAAAATCATTGCAGATCCAAATGCCCCCCCTATCTGGGCACGCTACTACGAAATCGGCACTAATCGACCCATGTTCATTGAGAAAGGAATCGTGAAATATAAATTCTCCGAACTGAGTCATAACAAGCGCATCGGTCACCTATGGATTGGAGGTCGTTGGCCAGATAATCTCTTGAAAGTAGATCACCCAGCTTGGCTTAAGAAACACCAAGCCAAAGACAAAGGCTGATATGTGGCAGGTCACATTAAATCTATCATTAAATTCTTACAAATAATATTCCTTTACAGGTATATACTTATATAGGAATATAAAAAGATGAACTCAGATGAGTTGTGCCAAGTTTACCGCTGCCTTTGCGATAAGACCCGCTTAAGAATACTCAACCTTTTAAGTGATGGAGCTCTTTGTGTCTGCCATCTACAGGAAATATTGGGAGAGACTCAGGTCAAAGTATCCAAACACCTTGCTTACCTAAAGTCCCATGGTCTGGTCGAATCTGAGAGGCGCGCAAATTGGATGATTTACCGTATAACAAAAAAAACAAATCCTATCCTCGAAAATAATCTTAAATGTTTGCAAGATCTAACCAATGAAGATCCGACTTTCAGGACTGATCTAAAACATCTTCATGATATGGACACATCAGCTGCCTGCTGTCCTTCCAAAAACTAATTCACAATCTATGCAAAAACCTACAGTGCTCATTCTATGTACCGGAAACTCGTGTCGTAGCCATATGGCTGAAGGCATATTGCGCAATGCCGCATCAGACATTATTGAAGTAGTAAGCGCAGGTTCAGATCCCTCAGGCTACGTTCACCCTAAAGCAATCAAAGCACTCGATGAAATCGGAATTAATATATCAGATCATACTTCGAAACATATGGATAACTTCTTAAAACAACAAATCCACACGGTCATTACAGTATGCGGCAATGCCGATCAGGCCTGCCCTACCTACCCTGGTCAAGTTCACCGTCATCATTGGGGCTTTGAAGACCCAGCACATGCCGCAGGGAGCGAAGAGGATATCATGAATTTATTCAGAAAAGTGAGAGACGAAATTAAACTTGTTTTCGAGGCCTACGCGGCCGGAATGCGCACAGCTAATTCATAATTTTAATATTAAAAGATATAAAAATGCCTAAGTGGTTTGCCTGCGAAGTTATTGGAACCTTTATCATGGTTTTTCTTGGTTTAGGGATTGTTGCGGCCACAATAACAAGTGATGCTACTACAGGTATTTTTCAGATAGCTGCAGTTTGGGGATTGGGACTTACGTGTGCCATATTCATTACAGCTCATCACAGTGGAGCTCATTTCAACCCCGCCATCACACTGGCATTTGCTTTTCAATCAGACTTTCCAAAACGTCGAATTCCCGCTTACTTTGCAGCACAACTAATTGGTGCATTCATAGCAGCAGCAGCAGTTTTTTTCCTTTTTGAGAGTAAAATAACTCAATTTGAAGAATTAAATCATATTACTAGAGGTGAGTCAGATAGTATTTCCACCGCTAGGATTTTTGGTGAATATTTCGCAAAACCAGTATCACATATGAATGCTGTTTGCGCAGAATTTTTAGGAACTCTGTTATTAGCTCTTGTAATTTTCGGGTTCACTGCAAAAGAAAATAAATCAGGCCCAGGCCCAATGACCCCGATAGCTATAGGAATGGCACTTACAACATTGATCTGCGTTTTTGCTCCATTGACACAAGCAGGATTTAATCCGGCAAGAGACCTTGCCCCTCGTTTTTTTTCAACCATTGCTGGCTGGGGAACGGTCCCATTCTCCCATAACGGTATTGGGTGGCTAACGGTCTATGTACTGGCACCTTGCGGAGGCGCGTTAACCGGAGCATGGATAGGAAACTTTCTCTTTTCACGTAAGTAAAAAAACAATTATATAAATTGCTGATTTCTACTTCATTAAGAAAAATCTCGATTGTTATTCAATAACATATAAAATCTTACATATGCGAACTTTACTCATTTCGGTATGGGCTATCATCTCTATAGCCAGTGCATCTTCTCCTAATATCGTATTAATCATATCAGATGATCAGGCATGGACTGACTATGGATTCATGGGACATCCAGACATCAAAACACCTCACATTGATAAACTTTCAAAAGAAAGCGCTCTTTTCAAAAGAGGATATGTGCCAACCGCACTCTGTCGCCCCTCCCTAGCAACTCTGCTCACAGGCCACTATGCCTCCACCCATAAAATTACGGGTAACGATCCGTCTCCTAAATACGCAGAGCGCAATTCAAAAATTTACAATGAAAGAAGAGCTCAAATCATCTCCTTCATTGATAAGTTTGATACACTGCCAAAACTACTCTCTACTAAAAATTACTTGAGCCATCAAAGCGGTAAATATTGGGAGGGTAATTTCAAAAGAGCAGGTTTTACACATGGTATGACTAGAGGGTTTCCGGAACCTGGTGGACGCCATGGTGACGATGGGCTAAGAATTGGACGCAATGGAATGGAGCACATTGAAAATTTCGTTAAAATGTCCAAAAAAGAGAAAAAACCATACTTCCTCTGGTACGCCCCATTCCTTCCACACACTCCCCATAACCCTCCGCAAAGACTCCTGAAAAAATACAATAATGAAGGTAGGTCAATACACATCGCAAAGTACTATGCTATGTGTGAATGGTTCGATGAAACATGCGGTCAATTACTCAATATTATTGATGAAAGTGGCGATCGTGACAATACCCTCATTGTCTATGTAACTGATAATGGCTGGATCCAAAATCCGAACCGTGGAGGTTACGACTCAAGATCCAAACAGACCCCTTACGAAGGAGGAGTAAGAACTCCAATCATGTTTAGATGGCCAAAGAAAATTAAACCATCTGAGAGAGATGAATTAGTCAGCAGTATCGATCTTGTGCCAACTATCCTGTCTGCAGCAAAATCAAAGGTCCCGGATGAATTACCTGGGATCAACTTACTTCCTTATCTTGAAAATCAAAACCCAATCAAGAGAGATACTATCTTCGGAGAAAGTTTCGCTCATGACATTGCTGATCTAAATAAACCTGAAGCAACCCTCCTCTTTAGGTGGGCAATTAAGGATGAATGGAAACTGCTTCTAACCTATGATGGAGAAGTGAACCGATACAAATCAACCCACCCCCGAACCGAAAAAAGACCACAACTCTTTGATCTAAGTAAAGATCCTCACGAAAAAATAAATCAAGCCAAAGATCACCCCAAAAAAGTTGCAGAACTAGCAAAAGCTATTAATGCATGGTACCCACTGAAGGAGAGAAAAACTTTAACCTCATTCGAATAGTCTCAAATTATTAGTAATCTTTTGGTCTCACAGTATTATTAGGGATATTGACTGGCTTTTTCCAGATACGATCCCAACGATGCGTTGCCCAGTTATCATCAGTCGCAACTGAACGCACTACAAATTCATCCTTTGCGTCCCCTTCACGATCAATTAATTCAACGTAAAGAAAACCATGTTTAATACCGATCGGTTTACCGGGGACTTTTCGGTCCGTCTTTGCCGCTCCCGAATCATCACAATTAAAAACATCAATACCCCGCGGTAATTTTTTGCCAAACTGAGTACCGTTCCACTGTAACTTCCTCGATGGCGACCCATGCGTGTGACCATGAAAAAGTGCTACTACATTATGTTTTCGAATCGTATTCATAAAAGCGGCCAAATCTTCTTTTGGCCAGTCATATTCCGAACTATTTGGATGTAAGTGAAAAGAAATGATCACGGGTCTTCCTGAGTCAGCCACATTCTTGGCAAGGTCCTCCTTTAGAAATTCTAAACTACCACGCGGAGCATAATGGTGCCCTTCTCGACGGACTTCCCCACCTCCGACAAACATACCTAAATTTACCAAATGCAAAGAGCCCCAATCCCAACTGTAATGCAGTCCATTCTTGGATCTGTTAACAACACCTAAGCGAGCACGGTTCCTCTCAATAATTTCTTTAACAATGAATGTGTCTCCTTGTGGACCGTCATGATTTCCGTGCAACTCGTAAACAGGAAAAGGTATCTTTCCACCCTTACCGTTTAAACCATAATCAGATTTGTAGCGATCCCATTCGAAACGCTGCATCGCTGGGTAATCACCACCATTTTTATCTGCGCTATCAATAAGATCACCAGCAACTAAAATACCAAGAATTTTGTTATCAACTGCCCCACCTCCACAGGAATCAGGAATCTTCGAACCTGCAAATGAACCAATGAGTTTCAAAAACCGAGAATTTGCTTGCTCTGAGAATGGATCTAATATTTTTGGTTCTGGCGATTTCTCGGATATGTATTGAGGATCAGCTGAAACAATGAAAGAATGCCTAGTTTCTGATAAACTTAGATGGCTTATCAGGAAATTTGATAAAAAAATGATGCTTAGACCGTTGAATTTCATAGGTATAAAATTTTAAAGAAACCTATCAAAATCATCAATAAAAGGTTTTATATCCTCCATAAGAACTGCATCAGAGTTACACCGAAGAACCATACCATCTAGATACATCAGACTACGAACAATCGCAAAGATTCCCTGATGAAACGACATGCCAGTTTGAACACCAAGCTTAATTGTTTCCATCATTTGACGAGTAAGGCTAATTTCAGAAACGCTCTTACCGGGAAAATCTTTATAGAGCTCAATGAGGTCTAATTGAAACTTTTTCATAGCATCACCGGTAAGTGGAACTTCTGCCATCTCACTAAGTGAATTAGCAGCCTCATTAAAATCATTTTCGGTAAGCGCCTTAAAGAAGTAAAAAAGTCCTTTTCTTATCTTCGAATTAACTCGACCAATGTATCCCGTATCAATGAAATAAAACCTACTTTGCGCCTCATCGACTAAAACGTTTCCGGGATGAAGATCCCCATGAAAAACCCCCTTACAGAACATGTAGTAACCATGAACTTTAAATAGCTCCAAAAGTGTATTATACTCAAGATTTCCTTGTTCTATGAGTTCATCGAGACTAGGTCCAGGTATAAAATCGCTGACCATAACGTTCTGATTACACAGAGGTTCATATACTTTAGCAAAGTCGACCTTTGAAAAGTCATACTTATTTTTGTCTTCGTCTTTTATCGAAGAGAGAACCTTCACACCTTCTACCTCTTTTTTTAAATCAAGTTCACTGAGAGTATATTCTTCAATATCATTAAGAATGGCTTCTGGGTTACCTACTCTTTTAAGCTTAGGATAAAATAATGAAATAAATTTAAAGAGACTTCTAACGCTAGAAACATCTCTCTTGAAGTTTTTTCTAACATCCTTTTTTACAGCTTTTATAACAACCTTATTACCATCTTTCAACGTACCAACGTGAACTTGACCAACTGATGCAGAAGCAAGGGATTTAGGCTCAATGCTCTCAAAATTACTGACAAAGTCTGGCACCGCCGTCGACTCAACTAATTGCAAAAAATCTTCTGCTCCCATGGAATGGTTATTTCTAAAGAGCTTAGAAAGGTGCTCACATTTGGCGGGCTCTAAAAAGTCAGATCTAAGTGCATGCACTTGACCTAATTTAACAGCAAGCAATCCTAAACTTTGAATCCAATCAAGATCAGGCAATTTACCATTGTGAGAGTAAATAGAATGGATGAGTCGGCCAAATTGGATCCAGTTCATTACAAATTACTAAGTTTGCGTATTCTTGGACACGAAAACAGCACCATGTCTCTTAGATATCATATTAGCAGCAATTCTTCCAGACTCATAGATGGTCGGCAAGCCACTACCAGGATGAGTTCCACCACCGACAAGGTAACAATTACCAAGATCTTCAAATTTATTCCTAGGCCTCAAATGCATCATTTGATTAAGGGAATGGGCTAAGTTAAAAGTCGCACCAAATTGGATATTTGTATCCATCCAAGTTTTTGGAGTATAAACAATTTCTTCTTGGATGTGGTCTCTTATATCTGCCATTTCTGCCCGTTTTTCCATAGCACTAATAACTTTTTCTTTGAAAACTTCTGTATTTTCCAACCAATCAATATCTGCCGTGCAATTTGGAACCGGGACTAAGACGTAAAGCGCTGAATGCCCCTCGGGCGCAAGAGTAGGATCGTTGATGCTTGCATTACGAACATAAAATGAAACATCCTCTGAAAGGACTTTATTCTTAAAAACATCATCTATATTTTTTTTATAATCACCGGCAAAGAAAATGGTATGGTGAGGGAGGTCATATACCTTATCTACTCCAAGATAAAGCATAAATGTAGAGCATGAATACTCTTTCGAATCCACTTTCTCAGGAGTGTATTTCTTTAAAACACCAGGAGGAACAAGATTTTTCATAGCGTACCCAAAGTCAGCATTAAGAACGGTCTCATCCGCAAATACTTTCTCTCCATCTTCAAGCTCTACTCCTGTCACATTTCTACCATCGAGGGTAAGTTGTTTGACCGGAGAGTTGAGACGTATGTCAACTCCATGCTCTTCACAAACCTTAGCCATTCCTTGAGATATTTCACTAAGACCACCCGTGACGTGATAAACGCCATATGCATGCTCAACATATGGGAGTATTGCAAAAGCACCTGGACAATCCCAGGCCGACATTCCCAAGTACTTAGACTGAAAAGTGAATGATAATTTTAATTTATCACTCTTGAAGTAGTTACCCAATACACCTATCAAAGACTTCCCAAGTGATAACTTGGGTATAGCCTTGAGTAGATCGAGAGAAAGAAATCTTTTAAATGAAGAATAATCTTTTTGTAAGCAAGGATACATTTTTTCAAAACGCTCACTTTCGGTTTTTAAAAACTTCTCGTACCCTTCTCTACTACCTGGAAAGTTAGTGTCGAGTTGCTGGATCATGGCTTCCTTAACCGTTGTGGGTTCAAGGCGCACATCATCAAATTGAAGCCTGTACATTGGCTCTAATTTAGTAAACTCCATGTAGTCATCAACATTTCGACCCGCTTCCTCAAAAACCTCATCGAGAATAAACTTCATCATCAAAAAGGTGGGACCCACATCGAACTTGTAACCATTCTTAACAATGGCCGCATTTCTACCTCCCACGCTTTTTTCCTTTTCAAAAAGAGTCACTTTAAAACCTCTTTTAGCAAGTAGCATCGCAGCAGTGAGACCTCCGGGACCTGCACCGACAACATTTATTTTTTTAACACTAGACAATATACTTAGAGGATTTTGGTTTTGGCTTATTTCGTATAATAACTACGGTAGTTAAAGCAGTAATATTGATATTGGCGACAATAAATTCAACCTCTCAAAAAACGTATTTCTCAGTATTATAGATTTAATCAAAATTTAACTTATTGAACTAATGCTGATATACTTGCCGGTTAAAACATTGACCCTAAAGTAAAATAATGAAAATCCCTATGAATCGCCTATTCTTTTTACTCGCTGCTCTTTATTTACCATTAAGTTACTCAAATGCCAGAGAGGCAAAAGAATATGATAATGATATCAATTACGATGAATTAAAAGTTCCTCACTATGACCTGCCGAAGCTTTTAATTGGTCCAAACGGTGAAAAAATATCAACTGCCGATAAATGGGAAAATATTAGAAGACCTCAAATACTATCTTTATATAGCAACCTCATTTATGGGCGTGTACCTGAACCAGAAAAACCAATAAATATTACTTTCAAGTTAGTCAAAGAGGACAAGGGCTTCATGAAAGGAAAAGCCACAAGAAAAGACATTGATATAATAATCAGCAACGATAAAGACTCAAAAACTATGCGTTTCCTAGTTTTTTCTCCTAATGGAGTTGAGGGCCCCGCACCAGCATTTTTAAAACACAGCTTTAATAACACAAAATCCAATGATTTCGACGCTTCACTATTAAGAAAAGGAAAACTTAAAAATGGATGGCCTCTAGGAGAATTCTTTGATCGAGGATATGGATTTTGTGCCGTTTACCACGAAGATCTAGTGGGTCACAACGAGGTTAGTTTTAATAATAGCATTCACAAACTTTTCTACCCCAAAGGCCAAAGTTTTCCAAAAGCGAGTGAATGGGGTGTTATTTCAGCTTGTGCATGGGGAGCAATGAAGGCAATGGACTATCTAGAAACTGATAATGATATAGATCATAAAAGAGTTGCAATAATGGGGCATTCAAAAATGGGAAAAACTACACTTTGGACTGCTGCCCAAGATGAAAGATTCGCATTAGCAATTGCCGCGCAGTCGGGTTGTGCAGGAGCTGCATTGTGGAGAAGAAAATCTGGAGAGACTCTTAAAAAAATGGTCACTCGTTTCCCATATTGGTTATGCAGAAATGCATGGAAATTTGTAGATCAAGAGGATGATCTTCCAATCGATCAGCACATGCTACTCGCTTGTATTGCTCCGCGACCGGTTTACGTACACAGCGGAGTCAAAGACACTTGGGCAGACGGAAGAGGTGAATACCTTTCAGCTTTCCATGCCAGCGAGGTATACAAGCTATATGGTAAAAAAGCATTAAATGCTGAAGAATCGCCTCCAGTAGGTAAAGCTATTATAGAAAGCCATGTAGGCTACCACATTAGAGAAGGTGGTCACTCAATCCAAAGCTTTGATTGGAAAAGATTCTTGGATTTTGCCGATTATCATTTAAAAAAATAGAACTTTCTTAAACAATCAATTGGTTCAATGCCTAAAATTTTAATCCTGATTCTGTGTTACTTTCCCCTGTTGCTTAAAGCCGACTGGTCAAAATTTCGTGGCCCAACTGGTGAAGGAATCTGGAATTGTTCAGAATTACCCCTCAAATTAGACAAACCATCTCGTGTATGGAAAAAGAATATCGGAGGTGGTTATAGCGGCATCACTGTAAGTGATAACAAAGTTCTCACTATGGATCGACCATCCAAAAAAAATAAAGAACGAGTTCTATGTTACAACGCTGAGGACGGCAAACTTATTTGGACCCACGAATACGATACAAACTATTCTGGACTAAGTTATGACAGTGGCCCTAGAGCATCAGTCACCATTAAAGATGGTAAAGCGTTCTCTTTTGGATCACTGGGACACATTCACTGCCTTGATATAAAAACTGGTAAAGTTTTATGGAAACATGAAAGCAGAGAATCCTTTGGAGCAAAAAGACCAACTTGGGGTTTTGCGTCTTCTCCAGCAATTTGGGAGGATTTAATCATTTATCAGATTGGAGGTTCCAGTGGAGGATATGTAGCACTTAACCCAAATACAGGGCAAAGAATTTGGTCGTCTTCAGATGACCCAGCAGGATACGCAATGCCTGTATTTGTACAACATGCAGGACAAGAATTAATGTTAGCCTGGACACCAGAAAACATTAGAGGAATGATTCCTAAGACAGGTGAAGTTCTGTGGTCCATTCCTTATAAGATTAAATACGGCGTTTCCATAGCACTCCCAATTTATTATGAAAACATTGTTCTTGTTTGTGGTTATTGGCACGGATCCAAAGCCATTCAATTAGGAAAAGATTTGAAGTCAGCCAAGTTATTATGGGAAGACGAAGAAAACATCCGCGGACTCATGGCTCAACCTCTGCAAAAAGATGGCCTAGTATACTTATTAGATAGAACAAATGGACTGACATGCTTTGAAATAAAAACAGGCAAAAGATTATGGGATGATTCTAAGGACCACTCGATTACACCTCCAGGCAGAAACCCTCAGGCTACCCTTGTATGGGCTCGAGATGGAAAACATGAAAATAGGGCACTGATATTTAATGCAAACGGAGAATTACTTTCAGCGACACTTAATGAAGAGGGTTTTAAAATTCATTCAAGGTCACAAATCACAGGCAAAACATGGGCTCACCCAGCATACAATAATGGACATATTTTTGCACGAACTGACAATGAGATCGTTTGTTGGAAACTGAAGCCCTAAATACTTAGGGCTTTAAGATTTAATTTTTCTCTGATCAACATAAGCCACCACCATTATAGCCATAAAGCTAAAAATAGTTAATAAATGTCCTATAAGAAATCCATCAATTGAAACAAAAAGCCCTCCAAAAACCTCTCTCGATTTCCCAACAAATGGTGGAGTGAATTTGAATGAAATTATGATTGCTACAATTGATAAAACGTAAATAAAAAATTGTCTGAAAGGCCACAACGCCGCGATAAATCCCAGCAATGGAACAGCAAACAAATATTTGGGATCTCCATTAGGATTTATAGATAATTTATATCCACTATAAGTTACTTCATTATAAACTTTGATCCACGGCAGAAAGAAAGCAAGCAATATGAGAGCACTAAGATACAAACGTAATTTTTGAGTAGTAAACATTGTTAAACTATAAAGACTTTAATTATCACAGCTATTTTTATACACTTCTCCTCTACATTCTATGTTACATCCATTACAATCACTAACATATTATAAAATATATTTAATTTTATAACATGTTAGAATTAAAACTTTTAAGCCTAGAACTAATAAGCAATCAAAAGAAAGAAAAATGACCAATCAATTAGTACTAATCTTAATTTTTTCAGCGATTTCTTGTTTTGGAGCAACAAAACCTAATGTCGTTGTTATCTTAACCGACGATCAGGGTTGGGGTGACTTAAGCCTTAACGGAAACACAGACCTTTCTACTCCAAACATTGATTCATTAGCTGAGGATGGAGCAAAATTTGAGCGTTTCTTCGTTTGTCCAGTGTGTTCCCCTACCCGTGCAGAATTTTTAACAGGAAGGTATCATGTGCGAGGTGGAGTTTACAGTACATCAACAGGAGGTGAACGCTTAGATTTGGATGAAAAAACAATCGCCGATACATTTAAATCTGCAGGGTACACCACAGGAGCATTCGGCAAATGGCATAACGGAATGCAATACCCCTATCACCCAAATGGTCGAGGTTTTGATGAATTTTATGGTTTCTGCTCAGGACATTGGGGCGATTACTTCAGCCCTCCTTTCGAACTCAATGGGCAAATCATTAAAGGAAATGGGTTTTGCATTGATGATTTCACTGACAAGGCCATCGCCTTTATAGAGAATTCAACAAGAAACAAAAAACCTTTCTTTACATACATACCTTATAATACTCCGCATTCCCCCATGCAGGTTCCCGATAAATGGTGGGATAAGTTTAAGGACAAGAATATTAAAATGCGAAACCGAGACCCTAGAAGAGAAGATATAGATCATCTTCGATGTGCATTAGCTATGTGTGAAAATATCGATTGGAACGTCGGACGCATACTTAAAAAAATTGATGACCTTAAAATTAGTGAGCACACTATTGTAATATTCTTTCACGATAATGGTCCGAATGGCGTGCGGTGGAACGGTGGCATGAAAGGACGCAAAGGATCAACAGATGAAGGAGGCGTTCGTTCTCCTCTACTAATTAGATGGCCAGATCAAATACCAAAAGGAACTCTAGTTAATCCAATCGCATCAGCCATGGATTTACTCCCCACTCTTGCGGATTGTGCAAATATTCCTCTAATCAGCAAAAAACCTCTTGATGGAAGAAGCTTAAAACCACTTTTATTCAATAAAAATTCACCGTGGAAGGAAAGAACCTTAATCAATTATTGGAAAGGCAAAGTCAGTGCACGCACCCAACGTTACCGACTCGACAATTTTGGAAAACTTTTTGATATGGTCAAAGATCCAACGCAACAAATAGACATAAGCAAAATCCAACCAAGAATTGCTAAGAAACTTCTGAATGAGGTCTCAGAATGGAAAAGCGATACCCTTTCCGAATTAATCAAAGACACCAGACCCTTTATTATTGGACACTCAAATTATCGTTGGACTCAAATACCTGCAAGAGACGGCATTGCCTATGGAGGAATCACACGATCCGGAAGAGCGCCAAATTGCTCTTACTTTGCTAATTGGAAAAGTATAAAAGATAAAATTACTTGGGATTGCGAAGTTGGCTCAACAGGCATTTATGAAGTTTCAATACATTATGCCCTCACCAATGGTAATGAGGGAACTGTACTCGAATTAAGCCACAATGGTTCTAAAATTACGCACAAGTTCATTACTCCTCATCAAGTGCCTGCAAGAGGCCAAGAAAATGATCGCGTTAAACGTAGAGAATCCTACGTTAAAGATTTCAAGGAACTAAAAATGGGGAAATTTAAATTAAATAAAGGCAAAGGTGAACTTACACTCCAAGCATTGAAAATACCCGGAGA
>Ga0209404_10000405_pt1 | contig 33681 bp, 29 predicted proteins | sample TroAtlMetagenome_2_FD_187447 | JGI IMG/M metagenome (GOLD analysis project Ga0209404, IMG submission 187447) | Marine eukaryotic phytoplankton communities from Atlantic Ocean - Tropical Atlantic ANT8 Metagenome (SPAdes) (version 2) | ecosystem: Environmental > Aquatic > Marine > Oceanic...
AGTTTGCATTTGTCTCTATAACTTATCGGCAACGAGTTGCCTAAAATTACGGTTCAAAACTAATTCATAACGAATTGTTTTATTATATACACATTAAATTAGAGTTAATGTGCCAAAAGAGTTCACTTTAACCTTGCAAATCCTAATTCAAAACGCTAATGTTTCAGCCGTTCGAAATTAGGAATTAAAATTTTCAAAATGATTAACTGCGCGACGAAACATCACCATCACCACAAAGCATAACCTTTCAGGTTCGTGCTGGAAGGTCTATGTATCCTTCCAGTGGCGCAGATAAAACAAATTCTCGACCCTCGGAAGGAAACTTCCGGGGGTTTTTCGTTTTAGGCGCAATCAAAAGTTAAAACACAACGTGTAAGGAACGTTTCAATGAGTAACAGCAAAAGACTTCGAATTGCCGTACAGAAATCAGGTAGATTGAGCGATGACAGCATTGCCCTACTGAAAGCTATAGGCATTAAACTCAATATTCGTGATCGCCTGCTGATTGCGCATTCTACGAACCAGCCTATTGATTTGCTTCGCGTGCGTGACGACGATATTCCAGGTCTTGTTATGGATGGTGTAGTAGACCTAGGCTTTATTGGCGAAAATGAGCTAGAAGAGAAAATGCTAGAGCGTAAAGCTGCGGGCAAGCCATTCGAATATGAAGTATTGCGTCGTCTAGACTACGGCGGCTGCCGCCTGTCTATTGCGGTACCTAATGAGATGGATTATCAAGGAATCCAGTCGCTAGAAGGCAAAAAAGTAGCAACAACTTACCCCTACCTACTTGAGCGCTACTTCAAAGAACAGGGCATAAATGCAAAAGCTGTAATGCTACAAGGCTCTGTGGAAGTGGCCCCACGAGCAGGTGTAGCTGACGCTATCTGTGACCTTGTATCTACCGGTGCAACCCTTGAAGCTAACGGTCTTGTTGAAAAAGACGTTATTTTCCGCAGTAAAGCAGTACTTATTAAGCGCGCTGATGGCGAGCTTAGCGACGAGAAAGAAACACTGGTTAACCGACTAATGCCACGTGTTGATGGCGTATTACTAGCAAAAGAAAGCAAGTACATCATGCTACACGCACCAAAAGCGTATTTAGAGCAGGTGAAAAGCCTACTTCCAGGTGCTGAAAATCCTACGGTTCTACCACTTGCTGGAAATGAAGAACAAGTGGCTATCCACGTTGTTTCTACAGAGACCTTGTTCTGGGAAACCATGGAGAAACTTAAAGCCCTTGGTTGTAGCTCTATTCTTGTAATGCCAATCGAAAAAATGATGGGCTAAAAGGCAGGCAATTATGATTACTTGGTCATCTCTTTCGGTAAATGAGAAAAAACAGGCGTTAGCTCGCCCGGCTATGGCCAATAGCCAACAGTTAAAGCAAACCGTGGGCGAGATAATCGCCCGCGTTGAAGCAGAAGGTGATGGGGCAGTACTTGATTACACACGTAAATTTGACTGCCCGGACCTTACTAGCCTTGTTCTTTCACAAAAAAACATTGATGCTCTTGCTGCGAAGGTAACGCCAGAGGTAGCAAGTGCTATCGATACTGCGTTCAACAATATAAAAACGTTTCACGAAGCGCAGGTGCCAAGTGACATTGCATTAACCACTACACCAGGTGTTAGATGCGAGCTGCGCTTCACCGCCCTTGATGCAGTGGGTCTTTATATTCCAGGCGGCAGTGCTCCACTTCCATCAACCGTATTGATGCTAGGCGTACCTGCATTGGTGGCGGGCTGCGAAAATAAACTACTTTGTACTCCACCAAACAAAGAACAGCTTATCGCGCCTGAAATTGCGTATGCGGCCAGAAAGTGCGGCATCGACAAGATCTTCTTGTGTGGTGGTGCCCAAGCAATCGCCGCTATGGCCTTGGGAACAGACAGCATTCCTCAAGTAGATAAGATTTTTGGCCCGGGAAACAGCTTTGTGACTGAAGCTAAACAGCAAGTAAGCCAACGTGCTGATGGTGCAGCTATTGATATGCCGGCCGGCCCATCAGAAGTGTTGGTACTTGCTGATGAGTTCGCAAACCCTGAATTTGTAGCGGCCGACCTGCTTTCCCAAGCCGAGCACGGTCCAGACTCGCAGGCTATTTTGGTGTCTAACAGCGCTACACTTATTGAAGAAGCAAAAGCCGCGGTTGAACGTCAATTAGCAACCCTATCTCGCGCTGAGATTGCACGCCCTGCTATGGAAAATGCGCGTTATATTTTGGCTGATTCCATTGAGCAAGCCATTGAAGCAAGTAACGCCTACGCTGCTGAGCACTTAATTGTACAAATAGAGAATGCCCGTGATTATTTGCCAAAAATTAAATACGCTGGCTCTATATTCCTAGGCCCGTGGTCACCAGAATCTGCGGGTGATTACGCGTCGGGCACTAACCACGTACTTCCAACCTATGGCTATGCTAAGAATTACTCTAGCCTTGGATTATTAGACTTTATGCGTCGCTACACTATTCAAGAGCTAAGCGCAGACGGCATGCGTAATTTAGGCCCTGCGATTATGGCACTGGCCGCTGCCGAGGGCTTAGATGCACACGAACAGGCCGTTGCACTTCGCATGCAGGCACTTAAGCAAGGAGACGCCTAATGTCGGCACTTATCGATAACCTAATTAACGAAAATTTAGTACCGCTAAAGCCGTATGAATCGGCTCGTCGCTTGTTTTCAGGTGGTCAAGACTGGCTTAATGCCAACGAGTCACCTTATGCCAACGAATACAGCGTAGATAGCAGCAACTTTAACCGCTATCCGTCATGTCAGCCCGAAGCGGTAGTGAGTGGCTACGCTGATTACGCAGGACTCGACAAATCGCAGCTTATTGTTACCCGCGGCGCAGATGAAGGCATTGAGTTACTTATTCGCACCTTCTGCACGCCGGGTAAAGACAGCATTCTGATATGCCCGCCTACCTACGGTATGTATGCAATCAGTGCAGAAACCTGTGATGTGGGCATTAAGAAAGTACCGCTTAACGACGACTTCAGTCTTAACGTGAATGCTGTATGCGCTGAAGATGACGTTAACGTGATTTTCATCTGTGCGCCAAATAATCCAACCGGTACGCCAGTTGCTCGTGAAGACATTAAAACCGTGCTCAATCACTTTGCCGATAAAGCACTGGTTGTTGTAGATGAAGCGTATATTGAGTTCGATGCCGACAATACGTGGGCAAATGAGATTAACAACTATCCAAACTTGGTGGTACTTCGTACGCTGTCTAAAGCGTTTGCACTGGCTGGGCTTCGCTGTGGTTTTACACTTGCTCAGGCACCCGTTATTCAAGCTCTGCTTAAAGTGATAGCGCCCTATCCCATTCCAGAGCCAGTAGCGCAGATTGCTGCACAAGCATTGTCGGCTGAATCGCTAACGTTACTTGAGCTTCAGGTGGCTACCATTAACCGGGAAAAAGAGGCCCTAGCCGAAGCGCTGGAATCTATCGAAGGCTTTGAATTAGTGGGTGATAGACGAGCAAACTTTATCTTATTCCGCTACGCAAAAGCGCAAGCCCTAATGCAGTACTTGGTAAGCCAAGGCATGCTTATTCGCGATCAATCAAAACAGCTTAATTTACAAAACTGTTTACGCGTAAGCATAGGCACTGAAGAGCAAAACCAGCGTTTAATGCAGCTAATTAACGAATTTAAAAATAATGAGGACGCGGCATGAGTCAGCAAGCCATTTTATTTATTGACCGCGACGGTACACTCGTAGAAGAGCCGCCAGTAGATAAGCAATTAGATAGTTTAGAGAAGCTGGTATTCGAGCCAAACGTTATTCCTGTGCTACTTAAACTAAAAGCAGCTGGTTATAAACTCGTGATGGTAAGTAACCAAGACGGCTTGGGTACAGACAGTTTCCCACAAGAAGACTTCGACAAGCCACACAATGCCATGATGGCCATTTTCGAAAGCCAGGGCGTGGTATTCGATGACGTGCTTATTTGCCCGCACTTCGATGCTGATAACTGCACATGCCGCAAACCAAAGCTTGGCTTAGTACAAGAATACCTACAGCAAGGCAAAGTGGATTTCACCCGCTCGTTTGTGATTGGTGACAGAATTACCGATGTACAGCTTGCTGAAAACATGGGTATTCGCAGCTTTCAGTACAACCGCGAGAGCTTAAACTGGAATGATATTCAGAAAAGCTTGCTTGCATCTTCACGTATAGCAGAAGTGGTACGTACCACCTCTGAAACCGACATTCGCGTTCGCGTAGATTTAGACTCGCAAGCTAAGTCGACCATTCAAACTGGCATGGGCTTTTTTGACCACATGCTCGACCAAATTGCGACCCACGGTGGCTTCGAGCTAAACCTAACTACTAATGGCGATTTGCACATTGACGATCACCACAGTGTAGAAGATACCGCCCTAGCCCTTGGAGAAGCCCTTAAAAAAGCGCTGGGCGACAAACGGGGCATTGGCCGTTTTGGTTTTGCGTTGCCAATGGATGAGTGTCGTGCGGAATGTATCATGGATATTTCAAACCGCCCGCACCTTAAGTTCGACGCTGAATTTAGCCGCGACCAAGTAGGTGAAATGGCCACAGAAATGGTGCCACACTTCTTCTACTCGCTTGCGCAAAGCATGGGGCTATCATTACACCTGTCCACTAGCGAAGGTAATGCCCACCACCAAGTAGAGAGCTTGTTTAAAGTATTTGGCCGTGCGCTACGTCAAGCTATTACTCGTCAAGGCGATGCACTACCAAGCAGTAAAGGAGCACTGTAATGTCAGTGGTAAATCCCAGCCAGCGACAAAAAATAGTCATAGTAAATACCGGCTGCGCGAATATTTCGTCGGTACGCTTTGCCCTTGAGCGCTTGGGCGTTGAAGTAGACGTATCTGACGATGTAAACGTAATAAAAAGCGCTGACAAAGTGTTCTTACCGGGTGTAGGTACCGCGGCGGCAGCCATGGCAAGCATTGAGCAAAAAGCGCTAGTGGAAACCCTTCAGTCGCTTACACAACCTGTGCTTGGCGTATGTTTAGGCATGCAGCTTATGGTTGAAACCAGCGCCGAAGGTGGTTTTAAAGGTACAGGCAACATCGACTGCTTGAACCTTATGCCAGGTCACGTGGCGCGCATGGAATCAAAAGGCGTGCGCTTGCCTCACATGGGTTGGAATACTGTGACGCATAACAACGAAAGTCTGTTCAAAGGCATTCCACAAGATACTTACTTTTATTTTGTGCATAGCTTTGCGGTACCCGAATATGAGCACACGCTTGCAAGCTGTACTTATGGCAATGCATTTTCAGCCGCCATTAATAAAGACAACTTTTACGGGGTGCAATTTCACCCAGAGCGTTCTGGCGAGGCCGGAGCACAATTACTGACTAACTTTGTGAACCTATAATGATTATTCCAGCGATTGATCTTATTGACGGACGCGTAGTACGCCTTTATCAAGGCGACTACGAGCAGAAAACCCAATACGAACTGGACCCAGTAGACGTGGTTCACGACTATGCCGACCAAGGAGCAACCTGGCTGCACATTGTTGACCTAACAGGCGCTAAAGACACAACCAAACGCCAGCTTTCCCTTATCAAGTCTATGGTCGATACCAAGCGCATGCAGTTTCAAGCAGGCGGCGGCATCCGTAGTGAAGAAGAAGTGGCGCAATTACTTGAAACTGGCGTAAGCCGCGTAGTAATTGGTTCTTTGGCTGTAAAACAACCCGAGCTGGTAAAGTCCTGGGTAGAAAAATACGGCCCAGAGCACATTGTACTGGCCCTTGATATTAATATTAGCGACAGCGGTGAAAAGCTAATTGCCACCCACGGCTGGCAAGAAAACTCTGGCGTAGCCCTTGAAGGCTTGTTAGAAGATTTCGCTACGGTAGGCGCTAAGCACGTGCTATGCACCGACATTAGCCGCGACGGTACACTGCAAGGCGCTAACACTGAGCTTTATCAAGAAATGGCAGCCCGTTTCCCTAATGTAAGCTGGCAAGCGTCTGGCGGTATTGGCAGCATTGCTGATATCGAAGCCTTGAAGCCGACTAACGTTGGGGGCGTTATTCTAGGTCGCGCACTACTTGAAGGTAAGTTTACGGTTAAGGAGGCTATCGCATGCTGGCAAAACGTATAATACCGTGTTTGGACGTACGCGACGGCAAAGTTGTTAAGGGCGTTCAGTTTAGAAACCACGAAATTATTGGCGACATTGTGCCCCTTGCCGAGCAATACGCAAAAGCTGGCGCCGACGAGTTGGTATTTTACGATATTACTGCGAGCTCTGACGCCCGCGTGGTAGACAAAAGCTGGGTAAGCCGAATTGCACAGGTTATTGACATCCCGTTTTGCGTAGCTGGCGGCATTAAAAGCATTGAGGACGCTGGGCGCATTTTGGAAATGGGTGCAGATAAGATTTCAATTAACTCCCCTGCCCTTAACAACCCAGACCTTATCAATCAGCTTCACGACGTTTATGGACAACAGTGCGTCGTAATTGGTATCGACAGTTTCTATAACGAAGCAACCGACCAATATGAAGTGTATAAATTCACTGGAGATGAGGCCCGTACGCAAAAAAGCCAGTGGCAGACCATCGATTGGATTAAAGAAGTTCAGTCGCGCGGTGCGGGTGAAATAGTACTTAACTGCATGAACCAAGACGGCGTACGCAAAGGCTACGACGTGAAGCAGCTAAAAGCCGTGCGCGATGTTTGTGAAGTACCGCTAATTGCATCAGGTGGTGCAGGTGAAATTGCCCACTTTACGGATGTGTTTCAACAAGCTGACGTAGATGGCGCGCTTGCAGCATCGGTATTTCACAAAGGCATCATCAATATTGATGAGTTGAAAGCAGAGTTAACCAGCAATGGCGTTGCCATGCGTAAGCGTCACGGATTAACGGCGCAAGCAGAAGGAGTAAACCCGTGATCATTACTAACGAAAACAGCAATAAACTGGCTTGGGACAAAATGGACAACCTACTACCCGCCATTGTGCAAGACGCACTGTCTGGCAAGGTATTAATGCAGGGCTACATGGACCAAGACGCATTGGCGAAAACCCTTGAAACGGGCAAAGTGACATTCTTCAGCCGTTCAAAGCAGCGTCTTTGGACCAAGGGTGAAACATCTGGTAACACGCTAGATTTAGTGAGCGTTGCTTGTGACTGCGATCAAGATTCACTGTTGGTACTTGCCAACCCTAACGGCCCGACATGCCACACGGGTGTTGAAAGCTGTTGGTTCGACGGCAACACACCAGCCTTTACGTTTCTTGCAGATTTAGAGCGTGTATTGGCTGCCCGTAAAAATGCCGATCCTAAAAGCAGCTATACCGCAAGCCTTTACAACAAAGGCATTAAGCGCATAGCGCAGAAGGTGGGCGAAGAAGGTGTAGAAACCGCATTGGCGGCTACTGTACACGACAAAGAAGAGCTTAAAAACGAAGCCGCTGACTTGTTGTACCACTTAACGGTACTGCTTCAGGCAAGCGACATGTCGCTTAACGATGCACTTAACGTGTTGCGTGAGCGTCATAAATAGTAATAGCGACAGCGATCTACGCAAAAGTTAACATCAAGGCCTCTAAACGTTCACGTATTAGAGGCCTTCGAACTCCTAAATACATCTCCCAACGCTCCTCGAAAGCTAAACATCGCTCTAAAATTGTCCACTTTTTTTACAATGAGTTCGTATTCGCAGAAAAAATCTCATATTTTCAATGTAATTACCTGAAGGCATGGATAATGCTTACACTGTGATTGTTTAAATAACAATGTTCACTAACCACATAAGGATATGTAATGAAAAAAGTACTTTCATGCTTTTTGCTTTTAGGAAGCTTCTCGTCTTTTGCAACAGTCATTCAGTACAATGATTTCTCCGACACTACGGGGCTTACGCTAAACGGCAATACGCAGGTAGTAAATAACAACCTGCAGCTAACGAATAATATTGCGTGGCAAGGCGGTTCAGTTTTTACCACAAATGCAATCTCTCTCATCAACGACTCTTCATTTGCGACAAGCTTTTCTTTCAAAATAGACAATAACAGTTTAGGCGGGGATACTGACGGCTTAGGAGCAGACGGTCTTGCTTTTGTAATACAGACACAAAATGCAAACGTGGGCGGTGCTGGTGGTGGTTTAGGATATCAAGGTATAAATAATTCAGTTGCGGTCGAGTTTGATACCTTTAATAACACGAGTTGGGATAATAATAATGGCAACCACGTTGGCATAGGTATTAACGGCAACGTTAATACCTCTAATAACGTCAATGAACCATTCCGATTCAATGAAGGCGATGTTTGGAATGTTCTGATAACTTTCGACGGGATAAGCAAGCTTTTCGATGTTTCTTGGTCCATGGAAACCGATTCAACGAAAGGAGGTAGCATTTCACGAATTTTAGATGTGGCCTCTATTTTAGGTTCAACCGATGCATTCTTAGGATTCACATCTGGAACAGGCTCCTATGCAAGTACTCATGAAATACTTTCGGCCACGTTCACAAATACATCCTCAATTCCAACAAACACTCCTGTAAACGCTCCAGCAACCTTTAGCTTAATGATGAGTGCTTTAGCTTTTTTAGTTTTTCGAAGAAAAAAGCAAATTTTGAGGTCTTAACTCTCAAAGTGCAGTAATGTTTCTACTTTCAACAACTCGGTAACTAGCGTACTGATTAAGGCGTTGATTTAAATTACATTCTTATATAAAAATGCCCTTCTCGTTTTCTACACGAAGGGCATTTTTGTATCGCAGAGCTTTGCACTTTATTGAAATTAACACTGCTTAGCCTGTCTAACAATCGAACAAAAAGTGAGCCCTCGGTTAAAGAAACGCGACTAGCGCGGCGTTCCCAATATCCAATCTATTCCATGGATAGCAACGGTGGGAAATACGGTCGCATGCGACGCGCCGCCGATAACATGCAATTGTAGTGTTATGTTTTGATCTGCCTTAGCGTTGATTTTACTTGCCAATGCTTTGCTCCCCGCAACCATATCTTGACCCTCGCCAAACTCAGGCGTTTCAAAGCTTCCCACACCAATGTAAACACGCTTGGGCGATTGAGTTTCAGCCATTTCTAAGGTTAGTAAGTAATCGTCATTAAACCACACTGAAGGGCTAACAAGCACATAGTTAGAAAAGGTTTCAGGAGATTGCATGAGCACGTAGCCGCCAAATAGCCCGCCTAATGAATGCCCAATAAAAGTCCGTCGATTGGCGTCTACTCGATATGTAGATTCAATAAATGTTAATACATCTCGTCTAATAAATGACAGGTACTCAGCAGCAAGACCGGTTTCCAGTTTCCAACTATTGGCTATGGCAGGAGTGTAGTCCCTTACTCTACTCTCCACGCCTTTTGATTCTAGGGAATAAGACAACCCCACTATGACCGCTTCTTCCATTTGGCCTACGTTTACTGGCATTCGCATAGAGCCTACGATAATAGGAAAACTGTAAGGCGCATCTGTTGTGTATATTACGGGGTAATCCTTGGAAGGAGATGTGTTATAGCTTTTTGGCAACTGTACAAATAACGTATATTTACGTGCAGTTTCCGTATCTTCTATTGTCACCATTTTGCTTCTAGGTAACGAAACAGACGCTTCAGAAATGATAGGTTTAATGATTGATTCAGCAAAAGCACATGAAAATGCACTTCCGACAAGAATTATTGCTGTTAGAAAGCGAAGCACCGTAATCCCTTAGTGGTTTAAACGGAATGTTATAACGCAGCTAATTTCAATTAACCACTGTTTGCACACCAAGGGTCACTTTTTGACTTCTCTATTTCTCGATTTCCCTTACCACTTGGCCATAAGCCAGCAGCGCGAACAGCCCCGTTCCGCCCACAATATTTCCTAGTAATGTTGCACCAATTAGTGAGAGTGTTTCAAGAACGCTTATTTTATTTTGCAGTGCTAACAAGAAAAGTTCTGTTGAACCGGCTATCACGTGCGTAAAATTTCCTATAGCAATTAAATAAGTAAAAATAACTATCATCAATATTTGAGAATGCTTAACCGAAGGCTTCATCCATACAATAGCGGCAATGATAAACCCAGATATAATGCCGTATGAGAAGGCGTCTGACGGTGATAGCTTGGCATAATGTTCAGAAATAGCGGTCATCCCTTCAACCAGCTCTGGTGGAACAGATTGCAGCGAAAAGCTGAAAAACGCAGCCAAAAAGGTGCCGAACATATTGGCGGCGAAGACAATGCCCCACAAGCGCGCGATGCACACTCCCATGTTAACCGATGGCTTGCTTAGCAAAGGCAGGATAACTGACAGCGTATTTTCGGTAAATAGCTGTAGGCGACCAACAATCACCAGCACGAAACCAACCGTATAGCCCAGGTTTTCGATAACAAACTGATTGGGAGAGTTTGCAAAGAGGTGATGCAGAATTCCTTCAGCAAGAATTGAAATCGAGATACCAATGCCTGCTGCCACACCAGACCACCACAATGACATCATAGGACGTTGAAGTTCTTCTAACCCTTCCCTGTGGACAATGGCATACAAAGAAACAGAATTTAAGCTCTGATTATCTCGTACATCTTTTTCTTCAGTATGACTAAGGGCAACGTCTTGCTCTCTATGCCCAGACTCCTTCACTTTTTCTGTCACTCATGCCTCCTGCAACTCTTTGCTTAACTAGGACGTTTACCTCAATTACATAGTATTTGGTCTACGACACAGCTACTTAACAGGCATCACCAGACCTCCCTATTAGGTTACGTTGATTAAGCACGTTTTTGGTCACAATAAATTTGCCTATTTCAGATATAGCACCCATTTTAATAAAAAAGCCCGCGTGAACGCTGTCCACAAGGGCTTTGGTTTTATTGCCGGTCGTTATAATGCTCGCAAAACGTCAAACATGAACTAAGGGTTTAACAAGGTTGGTTGCCCTAGCCCAAGCGCTTCTAAACGCTCAAACTGGGTATCTTTGTCCCCTACTATCAAATAAATCATCTTATCAGGATGTACATATTCACCGTATAGGCGCTTTATCTCACCCACGGTTAACGCTTTCACCTCAGCTTCTTGCTGTAAAACGTAATCATTGGGCAAGCCAAAATCGCTGATTTCGCTAACCATACTCAGTTTAGCGCCTAGCGTCTCAAACGCCCTTGCACCAGATTTAAGTGTGAATCCTTTCGTAACGCCTAAATCTTCATCTGAATAGTTTGCACCAAACTCTGCTAATATATCCATGATAGCTTGCGTTGCTTCTAAGGTAACGTTCGACCTTACGGCGCTTCGTATGGTGAATTCACCGGTATATTTATCGCTAGAAAACGATGAACGAATGCCATAGGTGTAGCCTTTGTTTTCACGTAGTTCCTGCATAAGCTGTGAGGCGAAACCGCCCCCGCCTAAACGATAATTCATCACACTGACTTTATAAGCATCATCATGAGTAACATTCGGGGCGGAATGGCCGAAATAAAGCACTGACTGTTTAGCCCCAGGCACGTCATAGAAAAAGAGTTGGGCGCTTTCTGGCAGTTTGGGCTCTGGTACCTTCGCAAAAGTAACATCTTTTGGTAACCATCGCGCATTAAGTGGCGCTAGGCTTTTTACAACGTTCTGTTGCTTGATGTCTCCCACAACATGGAACTTTGCCAATGATGGTGTGAAGTATTTCTCGTAATACCCCTTTAGGTCATCAAGCGTTATATCATTCACACTTTTCTTATCGCCAAGCACAGTTTTAGCAAATGGATGCGCGTCTCCGTAAAGCAGTGTTTTAAACTCAACCGATGCAATGGCATTGGGGTTAGCTTTTATTTGTTCAATCTGGTTGATTGTATCGTCTTTAGCTAATTCAAACTCTTGTTCATCAAAGCGAGGAGAAAGTATCACTTCAGTGACAAGCTGCATTAGGTCACTGTAGTGCTTAGACAATACCGTTGCGCTTATAGTTATGTCAGTTTCAGAAGCACTGGCCTCCAGAGAAGCGCCTAAAAGCTCAATTTCCTGTTCCAGCTGCTCGGGTGTTTTTTCCGCCGTACCTTTAAGCAAGGTTGCGGCAAGTAAATTGGCGGTTCCTGTCTTACCTACTGAGTCTAGAAGCATGCCACCATCTAGCTTTAACTCAAACGCGACCAAAGGCACTTCGTCATTAGCAATACCCGTTATTTTGATGCCAGACGACAGTGTATTTTGCCAAACCTTAGGTGGTGTAACTTCTATTGATTCACCATAAGCAGGCTCTTTCGTGCGATCAAACGATGACGGAGTACGTTCGTATTCAGCCGCAACTGACGCATCAAAGCTCTCTTCCGCCCCCGCGACAATTTGCTCCTCCACTACATTAGCTTCAGTAGAGCCGCTTAACACCAACTCTTGCTGTCCCTTAGGTACAAAGCTGGTGGCCACAAACGGTTTATCCTTAATATAGGTGCTATAAACACGCATTACATCTTGTTGTGAAACGCCCAGAATTTTCTGAACATCTTGGCTGATAAATTCAGCCCCGCCCGCAAAAATTTCGTATTGCGCCAATTGAAAACCTTTACCTAAGACGCTTGAAAGTCCTTGATAAAATTCTGTTTCTTGACCTGCTTTTATACGCGCCAAATCCTTTGAAGAAATCCCGTCTTTCTCAAAGCGGGCGAACGCTTCGTTAACTCCATCTGCAACAGTGTTTAAGTTCACGCCATTAAACGCCATAACCTGCAGCTGTAGCTGTCCAGCAATCTCAGCATCATAGCCATAAAGATAAACATCACTGGTGAGCTTCTTCTCGTCAACAAGCACCTTGTTCAGCGGAGCATTTTTGCCTTGGCTTAAGTACTGAGAAAGTACTTGAAGTGGATAATAGTCATCGTGATATTCAGGTACGGTTGGCCACACCATAGTTAAAAGTGGCGCTTGTGCAAAATTATCTATATGGAATCGTTTTATAGTCTCATTGAGCTTCGCAGGTTGGTGCGGTAATTTATTGATTTGCTCTCCCGCAGGAATTTCATCGAAATATTTTTTAACCCACGCTTTAGTTTGATTTACGTTAATATCACCCGCGATGGTAAGCACCACATTATTAGGTACATACCATTTTTTGAAAAACTCTTTCACGTCAGCAAGCGTTGCGTTTTGCAGATCTTCTAACGACCCAATCACTTGCCAACTATACGGGTGCCCTTCAGGATAAAGATTTTTATCAATCACATATTGATTGTGACCATAAGGACGATTATCCACACTCTGGCGCTTTTCGTTTTTCACCACCTGCTTTTCTTTGGCGAGCACAGGGTCTGTTACGGTATTAATGAAAAATCCCAACTTATCGGCTTCAGCCCAGATCATTTTTTCTAAAGCATCAATGGGTACAGTTTGGAAGTAATTGGTACTATCACGACTCGTCGAGCCATTTGCACCTGAGCCGCCAATTTTCGCACTGAGTTTATCAAGACCGCCTTTTCCCAAGTTCTCTGATTCGAGAAAAAGTAAGTGTTCAAACAAGTGCGCAAAGCCTGTTCGCCCTTCTTTTTCTCTGGCTGACCCTACATGCGCAGTGAGGGCGACTGCAGCAACGGGATCAGACCTGTCAACGTGCAGTACAACGGTAAGCCCGTTATCCAGAGTAAAACGCTCGTAGTCTACGTTAAATAATGACGTATTCGAGGAAGCGGTAGTTGTACCCGCATTAGAGTTTGCTTCGCTAGTTATGTTGGTAGCTGTTTGTGCATTTTGAGGGTAATTGGTGTTATGCGTACACCCTGTCGAAACTGCACTTAGTGTTATTACAGCAATTGCAGTGTACATTCTTGTTCGTTTGAATGTTTCAAGCATTATGTATGTTCTTTGCCAGTCAAAAATGTAACAAGTACCACAAGTGCACCACCAGTGCCATGACATTCCTTTTTCAGACATTTTAAGCATGCCTAAACAGGCGGCGTTCATCGTTTACAGAGTGCAATATAAACATATGATTAATATGGGTTTTATTGCTTTTTTCAACGTTCAACACCCTGTAGCTAGAGCAACCTTAATTAGCTACCGACATAGTTCGTTACATTTTCCACACCTCAATTTGGAACAAATTAGGTAATTTACAATCTACATCTATTACACAAGCCATGTCGTGATAAAACTTTGATCTGACGAGCAATCTACGAAAAGTGAGAAACGAAGCCGTGTTAAATCTAAAACAGAGCGTTAAGAACAACCTGCCTTTCATTTTATGTATGGTTTTGCTTTTCTCGTTTCGAAGCAGTGTTGCTGATTGGTATTATGTTCCTACAGGCTCTATGGAGCCCACCATTCAAGTAGGCGACCGCGTAGTGGTTGATAAATCAGCCTACACGCTAGAATTACCGTTCACAGACGTTGTTGCCGCGAAAACTGGTAACATCAATCGCGGTGACATTGTAATTATTGACAGTAATGCAGCTGAAACCAGACTCATTAAACGTGTGGTTGCCATTGAAGGTGACAAGGTCAAATTAGAAAACAACGTACTTTTTATCAATGGTGAAAAAGCAACGGTAAGCGCCAAAGATCACAATCTTTATTCCGAGGAGATTTTAGGCCAAACACGAACCATAGCGCTTAACCCATTACCTAGCCCTGCGAAAAACTTTAACTTGGTCACTGTACCTAGAGATCACGTGCTGGCAATGGGGGATAATAGGAACAATAGCGTTGATTCTCGTTATTATGGCTTCATTCCAATTGAAGAAATTCAGGGCAAAGCCAACGCTGTTGCATTTTCACTAGATCCGGACGATATGTATTTACCGCGAAAAGACAGGCTTTTCACATCACTTCAGTAGGGTTGAACAATACCCTTACTTGCAAAAAGGCCAAGCTAGACCTTTACTTGCGTTCAATTTTTCGGCAAAAAAAATCTGGTCAGATCTGATAAAGCGGTGATATTCACGTATATAAAGAAAAATGTAGGAGCAATTGCATATACGTAAATTCTTACTAATGAATTACAAATAGCGACCTTGTTCCTTATCAAATTCCCACTTCCTCAACACCAATTAACTAAGCCGCAACCCTCTATTTTTACGCTGTTTTTAGTTTAACTTCACGGCCGCTTCATCCCGCTTCACATTTAAAAAAGTAATACATGGTTTACACACTTTGTAACCAAGTGTCACATCTTTCGTGTTTTCCCCTATTGCAACTTAAGTATTAGGAGTGCTATTCATAATTTTGCAACATCATCGTGTTGCAAAAACACACAACAAGTAAAATGGAAATAAGGAAATAACAATGAAACAAGGTCGTAAAGTAAGTGCAATTGCAGTGGGATTAGCACTTTCAGGATTAACCTCTCTATCTCCTGCGTATGCACAGCAAGCTGACGAAGAAGCAGCCAACCTTGAACGAATTGCAGTCACCGGTTCTCGTATCAAACGTACAGATATGGAAGGCCCTTCACCTATTCAATCAATAGATGCAACAATGATTGAAGGCATGGGCTATGAAAACCTTCAACAATTACTCGAGCGTATGCCGGCCACAGGTGCGGGTACCTTCTCGACACGTAATAACAGCCAAGATTCAACAGCCAATGGCGCGGCAGCGGTATCCCTCAGAGGTATGGGACCAGATGCAACGCTTGTTCTAATAAACGGACGTCGCGTGGCAATAAGTGCCTTTGCTGAAAGTATCACTAACTCATTTGTTGATATTAACTCTATTCCTGTATCCGCCATCGAACGAATCGATATATTAAAAGATGGCGCTTCTGCGATTTACGGCTCAGACGCTGTTGCTGGTGTAGTAAACGTAGTACTGAAGAAAGACTACGAAGGTCTAGAGATTAATGCAGGTTATGGTGGTACAACAGGCCCAAGCTATGATGAGACCACCGCCAGTATTCTATGGGGCTCTCAAAGCGAAAAAAGCAGTGCTACAGTTATCATCGACTATTTCAACAACAGCACGCTTGGCGCTGACGAAATGGGTCGCTTCGGTACAGCTAACCAATCACCTTATGGTGGTATGGACTTCCGTTCTTCACGAGGTTACCCAGGTTACTTCTATGTGGATGGTGTTAAAACTATCGACCCTGATTGTCCAGAAGATAGCGCAACGGCGTCTGGCAGCTGCCTGTTCGATTATGGCCCATTTGGTTTAACCATACCGGCTTCTGAGCGCGTAGGCTTTATTGGTCAGTTCGACTATAAAATTGGCGACGAAACCACAGCATTTATGGAAGTTGCAATGCAGCACAATACGTCTGAAGCAGGCGGTGCAGCAACACCTCTAGATGAAGATGCTGGTTTAACCGTTCCGGGTACTCATCCTGATAACCCGTTTGGGCAAGACATTGAAATTGGTCGCTACCGCCCTGTTGATGCAGGTGCCCGTCGCTGGGATATCGAATCTGACACCCTTCGTTTAGTCGCTGGCCTTCGTGGCACGTTCAATGATTACGATTGGGAAGCATCTGTACAAAAAGGCCGCAGTCGTTCAGAACAAAGTGGTGATCAGTCACAAGGTTGGGTTCGCGTTGACTGGCTTCAGGAACAAATTAACCTTGGTAACTACAACCCGTTTGGTGGCGTTACTAACCCACAAAGTGTAATTGATGATATTACTACTAGCCTTGTGCGCCGTGGTGAATCTCGAATGACCAGCGTTGACGCTCACATTACCGGTGAAGCATTCAGCTTCGGCGACGATGTTGTCATGATGGCAGCAGGTGTTGAATATCGCGAAGAGCAAGTATCTGACGTTCCTGATGTTCAGTTCCAGCGCGGATTAATCTTCGGTACTGAATCGGTTTCTGCCTCTGCTGAACGCGACCAGTATGCTGCATATTTAGAGCTATCTATACCTTTAGCTGAACAGCTTGAGCTTCAACTAGCTGGCCGCTATGACCATTACAGTGACTTTGGTAGTACAACTAATCCTAAAATAGCATTACGTTGGGCGCCAAGTGATGAAGTAACCGTGCGCGGTTCATGGGCTCAGGGCTTTAGAGCACCGTCTCTTGCACAAGTTGGCCTTGGTCCATCACAGAAAAGTGTCTTCTTTGTAGACAAATATCGCTGTGATGCAACAGGTCAAGATTGTGAATCGTTGGATTACAATATCGAGTTTGCGGGTAACCCTAACTTGGATGCAGAAGAGTCAGAATCTTGGAACGTAGGTGTTATCTACGCACCTACTCAAGAATTAGGCCTGAGCATTGATGTATGGAGTATTACGCAGGATAACAAAATTGATGAGCAGCAATTCGGTTTAGTTTACGACGCGGAATGTAATAACCAAGACAGCACAATCTGTGTTCGCTTAGATCCGCAGCCAGGCGAGTCATTAGGTGTAATTCAAAAGATTTTCAACACCTACCAAAACGTATCATCTCAAGAAGCGTCTGGTGTTGATTTCAGCGCTAACTACCGCATGGAGTTGCAAGAGTTCGGTAACGTACGCTTTAACCTTGATTGGTCTTACATGAACGAGTTCGAAAAAGACGGTCTTGAGTACACTGGCGAATATGGCTATCCAGAACACCGTTGGTTATTCGGCACAACCTGGTCTAAAGGTGCGTTCGATGCCAACTTGAACATTAGCTTTGTTGGTGAGTTTGAAGACACGCCTGACATTGATTTCGACGGTGTGTTGGACTTTGAAGAAAATACCTCGAGAACGGTTGATTCTCAAATGTTGGTGGACTTGCAGTTTGGTTACAACTACAGCGATAACCTTCGCCTTGTAATTGGTTCAAACAACTTGCTTGACGAAGAGCCTCCGTTTGCTATTGGTGATGGTGATGGCGACTTATACGGCTATGTAGGCGGCGTGCACAACCCGCGTGGCCGCTTCGTATACTCTAAACTAACTTACCGCTTCTAAGCCTATAAGACGAAAAGCGCTCAACGGCATTGCTTAACAATGGCATGCCTTGAGCGCTTTTTTTCATTCATGTATTAACGTGTGTTTAGAAAAAAAGATATTCAAAGAGCACCGTAGTGAGCCATGCGAGAATCACAGGCAATACAATCATCACATAAACCATTACCTCAGACCCCACCTTTTCGGCGCGCCATGCCTCCATCATCTTCACTTTAAACCTACGCTTCAGCAAGTAGGTGTAAAAAACTAGAAATACCAAAATTATAAGAATCTTTAGCATTTAGACTCCAACCGAATCGGTTAAACGGCCAAACAGGACGAAACTCTTAGGTGGCGAAAGTTCCGTCAAGTCGCTTCGTTGCGTTTTTTTCTCTGTTGCAGGGACTATACCTTCGCAATACACACAGCGAACCTGTCCTCAATATCTGAATTAGCTCAACCTGATTGGAAATGAGGTAAAAAAATGCCAGCTAAGCTGGCATTTTTTCTATATGTATTTGCTTCTTTTGCAACGCTTACAATCCGAAATGAATGAGCACCAAATTACCTATTGCTGCACACAGCATAGCAAGGAAAGTCAGGATCATACCCGCGAAGCGCTGCCAGCTAACGCCTGAGTGACGACCTAAGCCATAGGCATGTAATACACGGCCAAATAAAAGTGCGCTCCCCAATGCGTGAACAGCCCACACTTGGCCAGTATTAGCTTCAAAACACGCTATCATAATAAGGGTGATGGGTACGTACTCGCTAAAGTTGCCGTGCGCTCTAGTCAAACGACTTAGATCTTCATGGCCACCATCGCCAATTCCCACTTGATGGCGACGTCTGGCGCCAATGACTAAAAACGACAAATACAGGTAGCAAATACCCAGTAAGCTGGCGTAAAACGCCGTGATTGGCAAAACCATGGTCTACTCCACATGTTCTAGTTATATCGCGTTGTATTAATCAGCGCTTAATTCAACATTCATGGTTGTCATTAAACGTTATCCGCTAATAAGTTACAAGCAACAAAAAAGGCCGCCTAAGCGACCTTTTGTTGACGTTGTTGGCAATTAACCTAAACGTTCAGCAAGTTCAGCACTCACTTCTTCAACTGGGCGCGTACCGTCAAGCTTGTGGTACTCACAGTTTCCAGCTTCCGCTTCAGCGCTGTAGTAGTTCACAAGCGGCTTTGTTTGCTCATGGTAAATCGCAAGACGCTTGCGCACTGTTTCTTCTTTATCGTCATCACGAACGATTAGGTCATCGCCTGTTTCGTTGTCTTTACCTTCCACTTTTGGTGGGTTGTAAACAACATGGTAAACGCGACCTGATGCAGGGTGTACACGACGGCCACCCATACGTTCTACGATTACATCATCAGGAACGTCAAACTCGATGCAATGATCAACAGTGACACCTGCTTCTTTCATTGCGTCAGCCTGAGGAATAGTGCGAGGGAAACCGTCTAACAAGAAACCGTCTTTACAGTCATCTTGTGCAATACGCTCTTTTACTAGGCCAATGATAATCTCATCAGATACTAGTTTGCCTTCATCCATTACACGCTTTGCTTCAAGGCCTAGCTCTGTACCTGCTTTAATTGCAGCACGAAGCATGTCGCCCGTTGAAATTTGTGGAATGCCATATTTGCCCATTAAAAACTGAGCTTGTGTGCCCTTACCCGCGCCAGGAGCGCCGAGAAGAATGATTCGCATGAGTGCGTTCTCCGCTTATGATTTTTAAACTTTTTACTTCGGGCACTTTACACATTCAACACTGGGGTGACAAGTGTAAGCAGTACCGTAAAGTTAATCTTAAGACTAATGGCGAATATATGTTCAGCTTATAGGCACTTTTGTAAATTTTCGCCTACACCCATTCAGTAACTCATCTTATTTAAGATGAATAAGCTAACTCTTAATATGATTAACTTGAAATTTTAGACCGCCAAAATATAGCACAATAAAATGGCTAAACTTACTTTTGTTAGTCGTAGAAATAAAAAAACGGGCATTACGCCCGTTTTTAAATGTAAACCTAATGGTTTATTGCTTTATTTAGCTAACTTCATTAGAAGCGTGTTCAAGTTCTGAACAAAACTAGATGGGTCTTTCAAGCTACCCTGTTCTGACAATGCAGCTTGATCAAACAATACGCCTACCCACTGATTAAACAGCTCTTCATCTTGGGTATCTGCCAGCAGCTTCACCAAACTATGCTCAGGGTTAAGCTCAAAGTGATACTTCACGTCTGGCACGGTCTGCCCTGCTGCCTGCATAAGCTTCATCATTTGCGTAGTCATGCCATTATCATCTGCTACGATGACCGCAGGTGAATCTGTTAAGCGATGGGTAAATTTAACGTCTACAACCTTATCGCCAAGTGCAGTTTTAGCTCGCTCAAGAACACCTTCAACTTGCTTTTCTGCTTCTTCTTGCGCCTTCTTAGACTCTTCGTCTTCTAAGTCGCCTAAATCTAAGTTTCCTTTCGCAATTGAGACAAACTGCTTCTCGTTAAACTCAGTAAGGTGAGACATTAACCATTCGTCAATGCGCTCGCCCATCAATAGCACTTCAATTCCTTTCTTGCGGAAAATCTCAAGGTGAGGACTAGACTTGGCAGCTTGCAAGCTATCTGCTGTCACATAGTAAATCTTATCCTGGCCTTCTTTCATTCGCTCAATATAGTCAGCTAATGATATGGTTTGTGCATCAGACTCACCGTGTGTAGAAGAGAAGCGTAGCAAGCCAGCAATTTTCTCGCGGTTACTGAAATCTTCAGCCGGCCCTTCTTTTAACACGTTGCCGAATTCATTCCAGAACGACTGATATTTTTCATTGTCGTTCTTCGCCATTTTTTCAAGCATCTGTAATACGCGCTTAGTACAACCTTGGCGTAGCGCTTGCGTTATCTTATTGTCCTGTAGAATTTCACGAGACACGTTAAGCGGAAGATCATTGCTGTCTAGCAAACCTTTAACAAAACGTAGATAAGTAGGCATGAACTGTTCGGCGTCGTCCATAATGAAAACGCGTTGAACGTAAAGCTTAAGACCATGACTTTGGTCGCGATTCCACATATCAAACGGCGCTTTAGAAGGGATATACAATAAACTTGTATATTCTGTTTTACCCTCTACTTTGTTATGCGCCCATGCAAGCGGATCAGCAAAATCATGAGAGATATGCTTGTAGAATTCGTTATACTCGTCATCAGTAATCTCAGACTTTTCACGAGTCCAAAGCGCGGTGGCTTTGTTTACTACTTCCCATTCACCAGGCTGGCCTTCAATTTTTTCGCCATCAGGGCCTTCACTTTCAGGCACTTCATCTTTCCACATCTGCACAGGAATACTGATGTGATCAGAATACTTACTTACGATAGAGCGTAAACGCCATGCATCAGCAAATTCTTTTTCGTCTTCGCGTAGGTGAAGCGTAATCTCGGTGCCGCGTGTAGGCTTGTTGATTTCGGCAATAGTGAATTCACCTTCACCGTCTGAAATCCACTCAACACCTTGCGATGCATCTGCACCAGCAGCACGAGTTCGCACCGTTACTTTGTCAGCTACGATGAACGCAGAGTAAAAGCCAACACCGAACTGGCCAATGAGTTGTGAGTCTTTAGCGCTATCGCCAGAAAGTTTGCTAAAGAAGTCTTTAGTGCCTGACTTAGCAATTGTACCCAAGTTCGCAATGACTTCATCGCGAGTCATACCAATACCGTTATCGGTAATGGTGACGGTATTTGCTTCTTTATCGACGCTAAGCTTTACGTTTAACTCGCCATCGTTTTCGTAAAGACTGTCATTTTCTAGCGCACGAAAGCGTAACTTATCCGCAGCATCTGCCGCGTTTGACACTAACTCACGTAGAAAAATTTCTTTGTTTGAATACAAAGAGTGAATCATCAGATGAAGAAGCTGTTTTACTTCTGTTTGAAAACCGTGGGTTTCTTTTTGGGCTGCTTCAGCCATAATCCAATATCTCCTCGTTGAATGGATCACGTTTGATGTTAAACAGGTAAGGTCGCTCAACGCACTTTTCAACGTTTAGAACGAAAATTTATTTTTTATAAGGAGATTTATCTTCAATAAAGTTTGATGTTGAGTATTTTGTGGGCGAGCGATAAGAGAGAACGTGACGTAGGCCCGCCAGATGCAGACCCACGTTGAGTGTTTTAATTACTAAGAATGGGTATACCCCAATTTACAGTACTACAGTTTGCGGCGACCCGAAAATGCGTGGGTGAGAGTATTACCATCAATATACTCGAGCTCTCCCCCAACCGGCACGCCGTGGGCAATTCGAGACGCATCAACGTTATGGCTTGCACAAAGTTGAGCGATATAATGTGCCGTGGCCTCCCCCTCTACAGTCGGGTTTGTGGCGAGGATAACTTCATTTATCCCACCTGCGGCAAGACGAGCCTCAAGCTCAGTAAGACCAATTTCTTCTGGCCCAACGCCGTCAATAGGAGACAAATGACCCATAAGCACAAAATACTGCCCCTTGTAACTTAAGGTTTGTTCGATTGCTAGTACGTCTTGTGGGCTTTCAACAATACATAACAAGCCACTTGCTTCTCTTTCAGGGTGACGACAAATGTCACATAGCTCGTCTTCAGTAAATGTTCTGCAGCGCTTACAATGATGAATATGCTCCATGGCATTGTGTAATACGTTGCTTAAATCAATTGCCCCAGTGCGATTACGCTCTAATAGGTGAAATGCCATACGCTGAGCGCTCTTGTTGCCAACGCCGGGAAGACACGTTAGTGCCTGAATTAATTCTGAGAGTAGCGGACTGAACTTCATAGTATTTACTGCTTTGGTGCTTTTTCTTTTTGATTCGAGCTTTCGCGGTATTTAATCACGTTCCGCTTTGCTTGGTCGAGCTTAACTTCATAAATGTTGCCCCCAAATAACCCCTTGTACTCTTCATCGGTGAAAACCAGCGTGTTGTCGTCATAAAACGTCACTGCCTCTTTTTGTGTAACTACGCCTAAATCAATACGCGACACATCGCCACTGAAGAAGTTATCGCCTTCAAAATTTTCAAATAACCACAGGCTTGTTGAATCTAACAGCACTAGTTTCGTCCGATCAGGGCTTATTGCAGCCGATGTGATCCAGCATAACTTTTCAAGGGTGGTACAGGTTTTAAATTCGCCAATGAACTGTGCGTCAAAGTTCGCGGCATGGTCCCCCACCTTATACAACTTGGTGATGCCATCGAAGGGTTTTGTTCTATTTTTTGTAAACAGGTAGAGATTACGCTTGTACTCTACGAACGCTTCCAAATCGTAGTTCTTGTCTTTCGGTTTTACTTTTCCTTTTCCCATTTCCGGGTAAGTAAACTTGATGATTTCTGCTTCTGTGGTATCGGTTTTTATATCAATGGGGTTTTCAATTTTATAAATCGTTAACCAGCGTCGCTTGTTGTCATTGTTACCGAAGTCTCCCAAAAAAAAATGACCGAAACTGTTTTGTGTCATGTCTTCCCAGTCGACGTTTTTGGCATTTGTAACTGTAACTTCCCTCTCAATAGTTCCATCTTTATTGAGCATATAAAGGATAGGTCCATCGCCACTGTCGTTAATGGCCCAAAGCCTTTTGTATTTATCGTATTCTATACCTGAAATTTCCTTAAGCTTCGGGTCGACCGTTACTGTTTTCATTTTAAACAGGTCGTAAATACTCATAAAAAACAACACGGTTGCGATGGGTAGTAAAATAACCGTGGTGATAACTAAGCCTTTCCTTAGCACTACTAAAACCTCTATTTTAACGAGTTAACTTTCGCGTTTAGCGGTTAACTGAACACGTTGAGTTTTCTGAAAGATAAAAAACGCAATGATACAACGATCATTCAACTATTTGGGACACTTTTTCTACGGAACAACGGTTAAATGAGATTTTACTGTTAATGTCGATGAGTTGGGCATGCGCTCAACATTTGTAAGCTGTGTATCAGCCCATAATTATCAACGTATCATGCTGAAAACAAGCCTAACCTTTATCAGTAAGTAGACGTTGACGTCCATCTTTATTGAATACGGTTTCATCGTGCTTTATGAATTTTTCAATGATTGACTGCTCATGGTCAGTAAATGCAGTTTCAAAATTTTGGTGACCAACGCTCACTGTAGCTTTTTGCCCATTTGCTAACTTTTCGTTAGCCAGCGCTAACTGACTAATGAAATCATTTAACGATATCCGATTGTATGTAAAGATCCCGGGCTTACTCAATGATGCAGGTGTGAGTAAGTCATCATGTTCAAGCATAAAGGCGTGTTTGAAAATTGCTTGAGACTTTGTGAAGCAGGCAGTAGGGCTGCGCAGATTAGCAGCTTCTGGAAGCGCTTTAATACGGATGCTCTGACCATTGTCTGCGGTTTGCCAAGTTACACCACACACACTAACACTAAATGCATCCACCTGATTAGCAGTTTCCTTTCGCGCTAGCGTTGAGACGGTATCCAATGCTTGAAGCTCAGCAAGAACTTGAGGTAAAGACGTCATTGAGAGCTTTTCAACTGTTATCTTTCCTGCGTTGGACTGATAAGTAAGCTTCAGCGTGTTCTCTAGATAGTAGACTTGGCCTGTGTCCTTCCAAAGGGATACAGCGGTATTATTGATAGACGGGTTTTCGACGGCACAATCACGTTGGGCCTGAAAGCGTTTTAACATTTTTGCTAACACAGCATCCTCCCTCATTTCGAACTGCCACATTCTATTATTTGTGTTCCTTTGCCATGCGCAAGCTAAATGACTGAATGTGACAGTGTTTTAATGTTACGAAAGAAAGGCCTGGTTGAACTATTGCTAAAAATACTTATTTAAAACTCATAGCACGTTAGATTTTACGTGCGTATACCGACACCACAAACGGTAATGATAACTATTACCATATTGAAAAGTATGCGAGAATGGCAGCATGGCTTGATGACTAAGTAAGTAGGAAAACGAATGCGAAATCTTATAAACGCAACCGTAACCCAAGTTCACCATTGGAATGACACTCTGTTTAGTTTCAAAACAACGAGAGAATCATCTTTTCGTTTTGAAAGTGGTCAATTCGTTATGATTGGTCTTGAAGTAGATGGTAGGCCACTGATGAGGGCCTACAGCATCGCAAGCCCAAATTATGATGAGGAATTGGAATTTTTTAGTATTAAAGTACCAGATGGTGCGCTTACTTCTCGCCTTCAAAATATAGAACCTGGTGACCAGGTAATGATTAATGTTAGGCCAACAGGTACGCTCGTGCCTGGTTTCTTGTTACCCGGAAAACATCTTTATTTGCTCAGCACTGGTACAGGTCTAGCACCATTTATGAGTATTATCAGAGATCCTTTCATTTATGAAAGCTTTGAAAAAATTATATTAGTTCACGGAACGCGGTGGCGCTCTGAACTTGCCTATCAAAACGAAATTGAGCACCAACTTCCTAACAACCCTTATTTCGGTGACGAAGTGCGTGAGAAACTCATTTACTATCCTACTGTTACTAGAGAAAGTTATGAAAAAAACGGTATCGCTCACGAAGGACGGATAACGAAGCTAATTGAAAGCGGAAAGTTGCTGGATGATATAGGTATGCCTGAATTAGACACTGAAAATGACAGATTCATGTTATGTGGCAACGACAACATGCTACAAGACCTTATGTCTATGCTAGACGACAAGGGCTTCTCGAAAGCTAACTCGCGTCGTCAGGGGCATTATGTAATTGAACAAGCATTCATAGAAAAGTAATGCGCAACGCATTGGCCTGACCAACGGCAACATTTTAAATTTTCAATAAAAATCGCCGGCGTGTTGCCGGCGATTTTCTATGATTTCACTCGCAAAATACTTGCAAGCTGTGTCGCTTCTAGCTTTACATAATTATTTAAAACGGCATTTTGAAGCCAGGAGGTAATGGCATTCCGCCAGTTACATCGCCCATCTTCTCTTTGCTAGTTTCTTGAACTCGACGAACCGCGTCGTTAAATGCTGCAGCAACCAAATCTTCAACCATATCTTTGTCGTCGTCCATCAATGACTCATCAATGTCTACACGACGCACGTTGTGGTTGCACGTCATGGTTACTTTAACCATGCCTGCACCCGCTTCACCTGTTACTTCAATTTTGGCTAGGTCGTCTTGTGCTTTTTGCATGCGCTCTTGCATTTGCTGCGCCTGCTTCATGATATTGCCCATTCCACCTTTAAACATAATTTTTGTCTCGCTTCGTTTTGGTGTTAATAATTCTGCTATCGCGCTTTAACCGAATCGGTTAGCACTGACGCATCGAAAGTCGATAGCAATGCTTGAATTGTATCGTCGGTTTTAATCACCGAGTGTGCATGCGCATGGCGCATGGCATGAATCTCTTGTTGTAACGCAAAAGGTGTAGATGCTGGTTCACCTAACGTAATATTTACTTCAACGTTTTCACCCAACCCATGATGGATTGCATCAACCAATTGCTTTTTCGCACTATCATTTAATAAATGCGTCTGACTATGGTCAATTTCAAGGGACACTTGATTGCCCGCTCGAGAAAATGATGCGTGCAGCACCAATTGTTTGAGTAGACCAGCAACTGGCATTTGCTCAACTAGATTGCTCCATTCGTCAATTTGGCTAGCGTGAGTTAATTTGCTTCCGTCATTTAAGTACGCTTTTAACTGCCCGTCATAGGTACTGCTCAGCGGCGTATCAAAATTTAGAGCATCCCGCGCAAAAGACCTATCTCCCGCACTTTCCATTTGCTCAGGGGCACTGTCGTAATTGGAGCTGCTATCTGAGGGCGCTTCAACATAATCAGCACCTTCAACGTGTTGAGGTGGTTGATTATCGTAATCAGTAGCCCAAGGTGGCATATCCTCAACCGGTGTTTCCGAGTTTGATTGCGCCTCAGATTCGTCATTTGAAAAAGGCATATCCTCTTCAAACTCATCAAGCGAGAAATCGCTCGTGTGGTTTGAGCTAGAATGATTCTTTTCTGACTCGCTAGTATGCATAGCGTCAGAAGAATACGCGTGAGTATTACCTAAAGACGAGCCTGAATTTGTACTTTCCAGTTGAGGAGTGTCACCGCGCGCAACACTATTGTCTTTGTGTTCTGAGCCGCTATCTATACGCTCTGGGCTACTATTTAGAAGCTCAGGGCTACTATTTAGCGGCTCAGGACTATGGTCTTGCCGCTCACGGCTGTTTTCATGCCCAACGGGGTTTAAATCACCACTCTTGATTTCATTATCAGCACTAGGCTGCCCTGAACTATTATCGCCACCCTTATTAATTCCATGTGCAGTTTGTGCAGCACTCAAAGCCTCGGCTTTGCTTCTGGTAAAACGCGCTTGAATATCGCTTGCACTTTCGGTCTTAGCATTTGCTGCGCTGGTACTTTTTGCCTCTGCGTCTTGTGCTTTTCTTTGCTTCAACTTTTGACGAAGTGCCAACATATCAGCCGTAGAAGTAAGCTGCTCTTCTGCGGTTAATGAAGACGCTTCGTTCTCGTGCGCCAACGACTCGCTGTTTTTATCAGAGCCTTTAGCGTTATGAAAACCTTCAGCGCTTTGAAAACCGTCAAAACCTAAAGAGCCATCATCTTCTGACGAAAGTGGCATATCGTCCATGTACGCATCTAACGGAGGTTCATCGAAATATTGCGCAGCTTCGTTATGGGACGCACTGACTTTACTTGGCGTTGGTTCAAGCTCTGCAGCAACGCTTTCTGTTTGTACCGCTTGTACCGCGGTGTTTTCTACGGCTAGTTCTTCAATAGATGAAGTTGGAGCTGGCTTTACAGATTCATCATCATGTGAAGCATCACGCTCGAGTGCTGTTGTTTGAGTCGACGTTGCACCTGACTCTGCATGAGGTAGCGCCGACAGAGTATCGCTTTCATCAGCGGCCGCATTTTCCTGCTCTTGCTGTGATTCAAATGGAGACGTCGATTGTTCTTGCTGCTCTTTTTCGATTATTGATGTAGCAAGTGAGTCTTGGGTAGATGGCGCACTTCCTAACGACTGTTCAGAGGTAGATTCAACCGATAGATGTGAAGGCGTCTCCTCCTGCACATTGGTTGCAGAAGTTTCGCTTAACGGCGCTTCCTCCTGCTTACCGACGTTTCCCGGGCCACCACTGGAAGAAGCATGATCTACAGGTAAACTATGCTCACTCCTCCCGTTTTCAATTTCACTTACGGTGTCGTCGATGGGGGTGTTTGGAGCAAACGACATCATTCGCATCAATGTCATTTCAAACGCACTTTTTCCATCCGCAGCAAACGGTAAGTCTTTTCTTCCTTGCAGTGCAATCTGATATAGCAGCTGCACTTGCTCAGCTGGAATAGTTTTCGCTAATTGAAATATCGCTTTAGCCGATGTGGTTTCTAGCTTACATGCTTCAGGCACCCATTGCGTTAACGCTATTTGGTGCAGCAGGCTAGCCAATTCGCTGTGTACGTTGTCATAATCGGGGGCTTGCTCTGCGATGTCATTAACTAACTGCAATACATCAGCAGGACTTTTACTTACTACCGCATGAACCACTTTAAGCAACTGGTTCTTGTCCATCAGCCCCAGCATATCGGTTACCACCGATGCCAGCACTTGGTTTCCACCCTGTGCAATCGCTTGGTCTGTTAAACTCAGCGCATCACGCATACTGCCTTGGGCGGCTCTTGCCAAAAGCGCTAGCGCTTGTGGCTCAAAAGGCAGCTGTTCATGCTCTAAAATATGCTGCAGCTGTCCAACAATCTGCTCCCGAGACATGGCTTTCAAGTTAAACTGCAAGCAACGGGATAAGATGGTTATCGGAAGCTTTTGAGGATCGGTGGTCGCCAGTAAGAACTTAACGTGTGGAGGTGGCTCTTCCAGCGTTTTTAACAGCGCATTAAAGCTGTGTTTTGAAAGCATGTGTACCTCATCGATAAGGTACACTTTGTAACGCCCGCGAGTGGGTTTGTATTGCACGTTATCAAGAAGCTCGCGAGTATCCTCAACTTTGGTTCTTGATGCAGCGTCAATCTCTAACAAATCAACGTAGTTCCCCTGCTCTATCTCTTTACAGGTGTTACATTGACCGCAAGGGTTTGCCCCTTGTCCTTCTTCGCAGTTAAGGCTTTTCGAAAAAATACGTGCAATGGTAGTTTTACCTACGCCTCGCGTACCAGTAAACAGATAAGCGTGGTGTAGACGATCGTTATCCAAAGCATTTGAAATGGCAGAGACAACATGTTCCTGACCCACAAGTTCACTGAACTTGCCCGGTCGCCACTTCCTTGCTAGTACCTGATAACTCATTATTACGTATTTCGCCTTTTGCTAGTTATGCTTTATAGCGATTATTCGCCTTCAAACTCACAAATAGAGTAGCTTTCTATATCAAGCGTACTCAATTTCTTCTCGCCACCTAGGTCCGGTAAGTTAATAACAAAACCTGCATGGTTTACTTCACCGCCTAGTGAACGAATTAGTTTCGCAGAAGCGGCTATCGTTCCACCAGTTGCAAGTAAATCGTCAATAAGAAGAACTTTATCTCCTGGCTCAATGGCATCTTTATGGATTTCCAATGTATCCATGCCATATTCAAGCTCGTAGCTCTCGCTCACTACTTCACGAGGAAGTTTGTTGGGTTTTCTCACTGGAACAAAACCAATGCCCATTTCGATGGCCAATGGCGCACCAAAAAGGAACCCGCGTGCTTCAGTACCTGCTATCTTGGTAAATCCCATACCTTGATACTTTTCTACAAGTAACGAGATACAGCTACTAAATGCTTTGTGATCTTCTAAAACGCTGGTCACATCTCTAAATAAAATACCTGGCTTTGGATAGTCAGGTACGGTTTTCACTACTGATTTAATATATTCTGCAGTCACAATTATGCCTTGAATGTCTGCGTTATAACCAGAAGGTGAACCAGCCGGCGATGATATGCATCAACGGGAACGCGATTAGAGTTACTAGCGATGCTAGAAAGTACCACTTGTTATAGACTTCTTTGAAATCTGAATTGTCAGCCATTTGCACTACCTAAACAATTTTGTGAACAAAAAAATGGTGCTAAATGTTAATCGAAAGCAAGCCCGATTGACAGCGCTAATATGATCGATCGCTCACTTTCAGACCAGATCCTGGCGAAAGTTTAATATAAAGCAGGTAAATAGTAATGGTAACTTAGGATACTGGAAGCAGTATTCCTTTTTGTAACATGTCAGTGAGGGTCTGGTTCATACCATTTATAAGCACGTTTGAAGGAATTTGGGGAAGTTGTTGGCACAACGACTCCGCTAATTGTCCTATTTCCATTCCCAGTTCATTTTGTTCCAGCGTGTTGACTAAAATAGCCGTCACCGGATTAACATGAGTAAATTGAACGTCAAACTCACGGTCTCTGTAAACAACGTAAAACTGCAGTTCTTCGGCAGGTTGCTCTGGGATATAATCCTCACCAATTAGATGGACTTCGAACTGATATGCCGCCAACGAGGCATACGGTGACACCCTAATTGCGGTAACATTGTTTTCTTGCTGATAGAACTCAACATTGTCTTCATTTTTTCTGATACTGACGTCAAGCTCAAGCCACTCATAGTGAGCAAGTTCCGCAGCAAAGTCGGGCAGAGTAATATCGAAGGTTGGCTCTGTTGAAAGGTACTCAACGAACTCTTTACTTATTTCAGCAAAATAAGGAGAACGGCATTCGTGCTCAATAAAAAACTGCCGCACAATGCTCTCCCACCCTTTCTCACCATACTGTTTTACTATGATGGATTTTAGAACCGGAAACCCGGTGCTGACGAAGTTGTCGATGTTATTAAAAAATAATGATTGATAGATTTTCATCCGACGAGCGTGATCGGCGTTGGTACCGCAATATGTTTGGGGATCTTTGATCGCATCAACGAACGTTTTTTGAGTGGTTTGAAATGACTGAGTCACGCGACACTTCCTTTAACCTTTGACGCTTGAACAGCTTCGCATTTTGCTTGAATTTGCTTAATTTTCTTCACTTCCGCTAATAATTCGCTTAACGGGGGAATATTAAAATCACGCTCTAGCAAAGTCGGAAATACGCCGTGAGTAAGGTAAGCATGCTCCAACAGCGCCCAAACTGGCTCAATGACATCAGCCCCGTGAGTATCAACTTTCAAATCCTCTGCTTCATCATAATGACCAGCAATATGGCCATACACAATTTTGTCTGAGGGCAAGCCGTTAATGAACGCTTTCGCATCGTATTTATGGTTGATACTGTTCACGTAAACATTGTTTACGTCGAGAAGCATTTTGCAACCCGATTCATTTAGTATGCTCTTGGTAAATTCAAGCTCATCCATCTCTTGGCCTGGCGCAATGTAATAAGAGACATTTTCTAAGACCAGCGGTCGTTCGATGATATCTTGAACTTGAACAATTCGAGATACTACGTGCTTAATCGCGTCTTCAGTAAAAGGAATTGGCATCAGATCGTACATATGCCCGTTGCCAGAACAAAAGCTTAAGTGCTCGCTATACAATGCAATATTGTTTGCATCTAAAAATCGCTTAACGGTTTTTACAAACTCGACATCTAGTTTGTCGCTACTTCCGATAGACAAAGATAAACCATGAGTTGTAAAGGGAGCTTGCGAAGACGCTTGCTGAAATTGTTCTTGGTACTTCCCACCAAGTGGGATCCAATTTTCAGGGGCTACTTCCCAAAAATCGACTTCAGATGGCAATGTAGGTAAAAGCGCTTTTAGCATTTCCCGACGAAACCCAAGACCTGCGCCACAGATGTTTTTCATATCTTCCCCTTTACCGCATGGGATTGCACAATTGTAACGTACGTTACTAGACAAAAAAGGCCATCATTCGACAGCCATTTTTTTGCTAAGCGTAACTCGTGTAGCCTTCATCATTCTTTTTCAAGCTACACTATGCTTTTTGAATGGCGGTTACATGCTACCGCATTTGCCTTCGCCGCACTTGCCTTCTTTACCAGCTTTCTTGTCGCCGCCACATTTACCTTCGCCGCACTTGCCTTCTTTGTCAGCTTTCTTGTCGCCGCCACATTTGCCTTCGCCGCACTTGCCTTCTTTCTCTGCTTTCTTGTCTCCGCCGCACTTACCTTCGCCACACTTGCCTTCTTTTTCAGCTTTCTTGTCGCCGCCACACTTACCTTCGCCGCACTTGCCTTCTTTCTCAGCTTTATCGCCGCCACATTTGCCTTCTGCTGCGAACTGACTATAGCCCGACTCTAGTGCTTGCATACCAAATGGGTTCACGTCTGCTACTGCAACTGTTGACGCCAAAGAGCCAATTACAACTGCACCTAATGCTGTCGCTACTGATGATTTTTTGATTTGTTTCATTGATGTACCCTCAATAATATTAGTCATGTTTGACGTACAGTAAGCACGTATACATTAAAAGACCCTTTGGACTTAAAGGATATTTCACAAAAATAGATTTTTTTACAATCAATTTTTATGACCTTGATATTAAAAGGCTTTATATTAACAAAAATGCATTCCTACATGTTAGCTTTAAGTTAATAGGAAAAGTTAAGTACAGTACCTACAAAAAGTACAGGGTAAACGCGGTGAAGCAACAATTTTATCTAGGTCAATGGCAAGTCGATGTAACCAGCAATACTCTATCTCTCGGCAAGCTTAAGAGGACTATAGAGCCGAAAACCATGGATGTTCTGCTGCTGTTGTGTCAGCAAAAAGGAGAAGTAGTATCCTCTGACGAGATCGTTGCTCAGTGCTGGCCTAAACATATTTGTTCACTACCTCGAAATTTAGCTTTATATAAAAGCGTATCAGCCGCTTGCAACAGAGAAGTTATGTTCTCATAACAAAGATTTTCATTCGCTGCCACTCCCATATTAACTGTGAGCTTTTTATTTGACACAAGTATGAAGTGCCTGACACTGAGTGGGGCACGGAGCCGACCGATTCGTATAGGCAACAGTTGCGTAGCTTGGTAAGGAAAGAGTTATTTATTCGCACTTCGATAGGATTCTAATATTGTAGAGTCACTTATATGTGTAGTAACCAGATTCAAACTATCAACAAGTTCATCTTTGTACCTGCTGTGATTTGAAACTGCCAAATAGGAAGGTACGGTCAATTTGTCTGAAATACTTACCTCAACTAATCGACTACCTAATGCCTCTGTATAAAATTGATAGGGTTGTTTGTAGCTAATTAGATAAGACGTTCTTCCAACATCAAAAAGGTGAATCGCGTCGCTACTTGTCGGCATATCAAAAAATTCAAAACCTTCTTGCTTAAGTGCCTGTCGAATCCCTAAATAGTCATAGCCGCGAATTGCCGAAATTGACTTACCATCCGCAAGTTGTCCGTTATGTAGAAGTACAATAGTTAAGTAAACAAATGGAGCGTTTATAAATGTAGCGTTCTGATCTAACGCTGAAGTACCTCTGACATTAATTGTGAGATCGACCTTCCCGGTCTTCACACGTTCAAACAAACGAGCCGGAGGCATGCATTCAACTAACACGTGATAATTCATTTTAGTCAATATGGCTACAGTTGCATCTATCGCTACACCATGACAACGCGAAGAGTCGGGTTCTTTAATCACTAATGGCGGAAACTCAACGACACCAAGCGTAATTGACTTTTTTGTTTTTAAATTTTCTTCAGAGCTTGCGCAATACGCCCAAGAAATAAGAATTAAGCAATAACCTAAAAGAACCTTACGTTTCACATTTTTACCGATTTATTCATTGATAAATTACTTATATAGGATTTTGCGAATAAATAATAGGAAGGAGATGTTATTACTAGATCTCTCCCAGTCAAAATATGCTTACAGCACAAGCACACAAGAAATGGGGTCAGAGT